>JAEEGL012298249.1_pt1 | contig 11187 bp, 9 predicted proteins | sample 9134231 | NCBI WGS metagenome assembly JAEEGL01 (sample SAMN16246548, study PRJNA631951) | gut metagenome | biome: gut microbiome; feature: rumen; material: fiber-attached | host: Bos | place: Iran: Karaj | collected 2018-10
CTCGAAAAGAAAGGAGATAAAAATATTTTACGTCTTGTGAGAACCATAAATCAGCGGCAGGCATTCCTTGGACTCTGGAGAACAACTGAAAACTTTGACATCACCCGAACTAATTGGGCCTAACGACCGATTTGGGTTAAATGTTAAGCCAGGTGAAGGATATAGAGTCCTCACTACACCTAGAATTCTGAAAACAGATGAGATTAATACAGAAACATATATTGATACTGCTGTATTCGATACGTTGAACGAAGCAACAAACTACAAGAACTATCTCTGTACGAAGTTTGCCCGTTATCTGCTAAGGCTGGCAATCACGTCTGTCAATGTCACACGAGAATGTTTTGCTTTTGTCCCTATGCAAGACTTCACTCGTTCTTGGACAGATGAAGAACTCTATGCTAAATATGGTCTTACAGATGAAGAAATAGCATTAATCGAGTTTATGATTAAGCCAATGGAATAAGTATGCAAAAAGTTATTGCAAGTCTATAAGATAATGCAGAATAGTTATATCTGCTAGAGTTATCCGCTTGTTCTTTGACACATATTTAGCTATAGTCCCATTCGTACCTATGGAATGAAGTAATTCATCATCACCTTGCCAATCAAGTCCTTTAATAGGGCTCTGATTGGCAAGTTTAGTAATCCAAGTGTTTATCTGGTTCGACCAATGATTAATATCGTTGCATAAGACATATCCAAGCATGCCACAATGAGGTAGGTGTTTCGAATGATCCTCTCTTTTAAAGCGCTCCATACCCCCTCTTTCACCATAGACATACTCATGGTTTGTAGAGGATGGGGATAACTTCTTTGCTTCAAATTCGAAAATGGGGAGAAGAGGGTTCATTTTCCCATCTTTGGCATAAACGCCAATATCGGTTTCCCTATATCCTATCAGTTGTGTCGGATTTTTATCAAAATAGAACGGCAAGTACCCTTGATATAGGGTGTTAAAGTGATGTATCAACAGGTTAGTAATCCGATTTTCCCCAGTTGGTTTTCCCTGATCATTATAGTACGAAACAAAGGCGTGAATATGCTTGTCTACAAATGGGATAATGGTCTGATAGACGTCTTCCCACGTATCAAACAAAGGCGTTCCTGTAGAGGAAGTTGTGGACAGGTCTCTATACATGGGCTTGCAACATCTTAATGTTATCAGCAAAAATGTCATCTGAATCTCTCAACGCAATGGATTGAAGCCAGAATCTTCTCTGCTTGGGTTTTACTAAGACGATGACTCCCTTGCCATAGACTTTCATGATCTTCTGTATATGGGCAACGGGAAGTTTTTTTGCTTGAGCGGGAAATACGGATTTCAAATAACTCGCAATTTCCTTGTTATTATCTATTGTATATCCTCGATAACCAATTTCCCGAAGTTCTAACTGAACAGCGAAGTAATCTCCTGCGTCTATAATTTTCGTCAGCGAAAACACTTTGTCTTTCGTACTGGCATAGGTGTTAAATCCCTTACAGAATAAGTCTGTAAAGAGAGGAATATCCTCAATTGGCATTTCCTCTTGATAGAGTTTCTTGTGTACAGACGACTTTCTTGGGTTCGAATAATATTCAATGGCATCATTTATGATGATGGCGTCAGCTTCTGTAAGTTTTAAAGAATGTATACCTTCGGGATATGGCAGATTTAAAATATCTTCATCGTTGAAAGAATTAACCTTTAGAATTCCTATGCGACTACTCATAGCCTGTATGAGGAAACGAAGCAAAGGACCATTATTATCTAAATAATCCGACAATGCTTGTAGTTCATTTATTTCTCTTTCTGGCGCATGAATTGAATAAACGGAATCCCTAAAAGTAACATACTCATTGTATAGGCAAGAGATGAGTCCATCTTTTTTTAATATCTTTCTAATGAGCAGATGGGGTGACTCAAATAAATCTTTTGAAGTTGAACGGTGAAAATTCTTGACAGAACAAGTACCTAGCACATTTTGAGCATGCTTACCCTTGAAAAGATTTGTATCAAGATATGTTTTCCCTGTTATGTAATCAAGTTCTGGGCCTTTTCCTTCTATGAAACCCTCACCAGAACTCCAGCCAGCATCCTTTTTGGAATTCAGAAAATCTAATATTGTGCGCTGATATGCAAATATGTCAATTATGCGTGCTACCCGATGGCCACCAAGTAAATTGGCTTTCCACACATGGCTATTGTGAATAGCGTCGTGTTTACGCACAAAGTGGAAGTCATAATGATCGAATTCCAGAAACAGTTTGTGGGTATTTGAGAAAGCGCGGTTAGCAATCAGATGCAAAACATTTGTGTCGTCTGGTTTAGCCTTCTCCATAAACACAGCGGCTGTAGCAACTCTCCGCTGTCCCCACAATTTGTCATCCAAATTCGTGAAATCAATGACTTGCAACAGATTGTATTCCCCAAACAGAGACGCTTTAAACCGCTCGTCTTTTTGATACAGCAATGGGCCGGACGGCTGAATCATGCACAGCATAGAGCCGTCCTTTAGCAGGGACATGGAACTACATAAGAAGTGAAGTGCAGGATTCTCGTCAGGAACCTGTATAGGACTTTGATACCCATGTCGTTCTTTTACTCCTTTAAAATAATCCTTTCTACTTGGTTCTCTCCCGTTTTCCTTTTTCAAATTGAATGGCGGATTGCCAATAACCAAATCAAACAATCCATGGTGTTCCTGATAGGTGACATATTCGAAGAAATTTTTGCATGCAATATTCTCACTCAAATTTGGAAACTTAAGTTTTTCCCATGTAGGAGGATTCAGGTCTACCTCATCAAGAATAGCCAAAGCCAAACTGAAGATGGAGAGATTGATGGCATCTTCTTCAACATCTACACCATACACAGAATTCGTTAGCAAGTTCTTTAGAGTGTCAAGTGACGGTTTCTTCAATTTTCCAGTTTGTTTCCATTGCTCATATCGCCACCATTGCACAAGCCGTTTATATGCTTTTACGAGAAAGATGCCCGAACCACAACTTACGTCAATCAATTTGAAGTTTTTTTGTGGTTTGTCAATAGGCATACACTCATCAACAAGCGTGGACACAATCATCTCTGGTGTATATACAATGTCCTTGCTATCAGTCAGCAATTCTTCGTAAACAGAACTGATAACCTCAACTGGCAAATGAGAGAAAGAATACTTCCGCCATAGCAGGTATTGATTATCTTCTATATTAGCATCAAGATAATTGGCCAGTTCTTTTACCTGCGTTTGTTGAATGGCAGCTCGTGCTGATGCCTGGGAATATGTATTCCATTCAAAGATTTTCCCATTGAAATCTTTTGCAAGCAAATCAAGAAGATTCAAGAGGTTCCCTTTCTTAATTGTAGAGCAGAAGTCTTCACAGCCAAAATTGTCCTTGAAATAGTGCTTTGAGAAGTAGCCACTTGTGCTGGAGTCTTCTCGTTCTTCTAAGTATTTAATGAGTAGGCACTGCATCAGCAGCCGGAGGGCCACATGCCTATCCAAACCAGAGTCAGATTGGAATTTGTGAAACACATTCTTCAACCCTCTTATTAGGTCTTTTGTCGCAGATTGGTCAAAATCAAAACTTTTCTCATTTTCTAACGTTTCCCAAAAAACACCATTCGCAAGTTCCTGAGACGGGAAGTCTTTGAAATATTCTGCCGAAATACTTAAAATATCTGAGAGGGTTTTATCCGAGTCTGAAGGAGTCAAGCGGGAACTGCAAATGCTGATTTGAGTTTTTTCTACAATCATATAAGCAGGAACTTGGCACCCGTTCCACATTTTCTTATGTATTTCTTTTCGATTACTAACAGAAACGAACTTATCAGTAAAGTCAAAGATATACATTTGCGGGATATATGTCTGTCTGTCTGAATAGTAACGAAAATAAACAGCACTTGCACCAAATCGGTTGCGTGCAGTTTCAAGAGCAAACATAATAGAAGGAACATCGCTAATAGTATCCTTTTGGCTTGTGAGAACAATACCACTTTCTCCAAGTCCTGAAAGGATAGGAACGTGAATATCTTCTATATTTTTCCGAAATAGACTTGTTGACATTTCTGTTTCTTCAGTTTTCAATTTGCAAATATAAGTATTTTTTTGTGAAATGATATTTAATCCCACAAAATTTTGTGTTTCTTTAATAATAATTGCTGAAAAACAGCAATTTATTCACGGAGCAAGTGCCTTTTCCTTAATGACTGCATATCTATGGCTCGCCCAGATTCTCCGCAATGAGTCGCTATCCTTCTTCATGACTTCACTTGTCGTTGGGTGGATTCTAAACTCTATGCAAAATACGGCATAACAGACAAGGAAATCGCTTTCATTGAATCAAGGATTAAGCTGATGGAATAAAATAAAACCGCCGTTGGCAAAGAGCAGACTGCCAAGGGCGGATTTTGTATGAGGGGAGGTTGTTCAGCCTTTGGCTATAAGCCTATTGCTGGTCATGTCGTAACTGACAGGGTGGGTGAAAGAAATTGTTTCTCCATAGGTAACGGCAGTAGTATCGATGCCGCGACGCTGGAACTCGTCAAAGAGGGCATGGTCGTGATAGGCTCGCAAAGAGCACCAGCCTCGGCTTTGCACCTGGGCGTTGAAAACAGTTACTAACTCGGGAATCTGCATATCTGCGAAACGCAGAGCAAACTTAATGTAATAAATGTGCTGTTGCATAATTTGGAATGTTTTTGAAGTTTATAAATGTTGCTTCCGCATCGTACTGACCACCGTGGTTTCCAAAACTCGGTTGGCGAGTTCATCCGAAGAAGACTGCTCTTGATGCTTTTGGGTGCAAAGGTAATGAAAATCAGGCAAAGGACAAAACATTTGCCCAAATAATTGTGTTGCCAGTTGAAACCCTATAGATGTTTTCAACTTGTCAACATTAGAACATGACAACGGCTAAGATGATAATCTCTTGCAGAATCCTTTAGGTGAAATTCTGCAAAGAGTGGGTGCAGGTGGTGAGAGGAACAAAGTTTTCTCGAATTAGGATGCTGAAAAAGCACTCATTTGCCTTTTTTCCTTAAAAAATATAGTTGAATCAATGACTTTAGTTTAATTTTCTTTCTTTTTGTGGTAGAATTAAAATAAAGTTTGTATATTTGCAACTGAAAGTGGGCTTCGTGAATACTCGGGGCTTGAGTTGGAGTCATAAAGCAACTGAAAATCAGAGTTATATGATGACAGCGGATAAAAAAGAAATATCTCTGGGGCACAACACAATGATGTGTGGTGATCCTAAAGTTTGGCTCCAGATGCGAGTGACCTATTCGCGTGAACTAAAGGTGAAAGCTGAGTTGAACCGACTTGCTAAACTGGTGGTTACAACGGACACCTCTAATAAAGACAATGAAGATGAATTATGCAAATATGTTGTAGGGAATGAGCATGAAGAAAGAATGTGTCTTCGATATGCTCTTAGAAGAGTCGGAAAAGAAATATGGTTTTGTTCCAATGATTATTTTATCAAGCTCCTTTGTTTATGAGGAAGTTTGTCATAGGCATTTTGTCGCTTCTGACACTTCTTACAGCTATTGCTATATTAGTTGTAAGACGTAAAGAGACGCAAGAAAGTAAATGTAGTAAAACCTATACACAGGAAACAGAAATGAGAGATGTTGAAAATCCATTCGAAGAAATAGTGGCGCAGCCAGAAGGAGAACCTGTGGAAGTGGTAGTGAAATTGAAAGACTACGACTGGCGGGAGGTGTATAAGAATGATATTCTGACCATCATAGGAATTGGCGTCGTAGTCATTCTAGTTGTTGTTGTGTCTGTTTTTTCCAATATGAGTAGAGTTGCTTTTGATACTACTGAACGAGAAGAGAAGAAATCGGTTGAGACAACAGTAATACAATCTGTCAGTACATTAGAGCAATCGATTGTCGGTATTGCAGAAAGGGTAGATAGTTTGGATGCTCATTTCATGGAAGAAACAACTATGCTAAAGAAAATGATAAAACCAACTGTGAATGCTAAACATGGAGAAAGGAAGAAGAAATGATATTTGATTTTACTAACTATACATTTAGCGGACTTCTTTCGATACTTGCTTCCCTTTATGGTGTCGGATATCCGTTGATAGTGCAGAGTATTGGACGAATATTCAACCAATATAATTCTGCTCTACTTTCACGGCGGTTTGCTAAGGAGCCGGTCTATAAGGCATTTCAAGTACTTATGATTGTCAATATGGTGGCAGCTGTTCTGGCCCCATTCATATTACAGGCTGGATGGATGAACCAATTGGTGATAACCATACAAGCTATTGGCATAGTACTACTTATAGGATGTAGTATTATGCTATTTAAACTGATACTGCTCTATTCCAATGCGGAGGAACTACTGAAAAGAGTGGAGGGTGGCAGGATTGACAAGAATAATGTAATGGAACTGCTTGACTTGGCTATTTATGCTGACGGGCAGCACAATCTAGACTTGTATATAAAGAGTTTGAGTGGAGTTTTCAGCTATATTAATCAACAACAAGGAGATCAACCTAATCAAAATATACAAACGGTAAACCCACCTGTTTTTTATGATGGTGTAACGATCAATATCGTTACGAAGGTGAAAGAATTCATCCGCATAGATGACGGGCACCACTTCTTGTATGGGAACAACGATATCACACCATCCTTATATAACCAGATCTCTGCTTCGAGGATTAGTTTGCAGGCCCATAAGTTGGTATGGATGTTGGTAAACGAAGCCGTGGAGTATGGAAATCATTCGTGGTTCAATCAATACTGGCAATATACGGATAGCTATGTGACCATGAAATACAGGTTTGTAGCCCATAATTCACCATTACGACAAGATTCTCAGATCTTTATGATTCGCCATATTATGATAGGGGGCATGTTGTTACATTATGGTAGAGCGAAGTGGTTGAATGATGTACTATTCTTTACTCACTCTGAACCAGAATACTTTGGGTTAATACCCAGCCGGTTTGGTGAGATTGTGATGTATCTTGAGCTGGTTGACAAGATGTGCGATGACATCCGTTATTTCTATCAGCAAGGATTTTACTATCATGACCAAATGAGCGGCGTGAAAGACAGCAAGTATTTCTTTCGTGATGCTCTGAAATATTTGAGCTTATTGGTAATCAGACTGTGGTCGCTTGAAGGAAGAGGGTTTAGAAAAGACGAATTGTTTAGCTTGCCTGCGTCGCCTCTGAAATTGGAGGATGATGAGCGAGACGCCACAATGATGGAGATGATGCAGAAGGAGGTTACTCAATGGTTTGACAGTGATGTGTTTGGAGTGGTACCGAGATTGACGAAAGTAGATAAAAATAAAGTTCTTAGCCTTTTGGGTGAGTACCAGCGTCAATGCGTACATGATAAGAAATCAAAGGAGGAACATCCGACTGTGAACCAACAAAAGTATAAAGAACTAATCAAGGAGCTGGAAGATGAGGCTGAAAGGTTGGGAAGCATATTACCATCTTGTGAACCATATAATGGTGGAATGTCTATCACGATGGATGTGTTTAAATCAAGTGCTTTGGAAACCATTAACTATAGTGGGTTTAAGGATATAGACTGTAGGTGTATTCCGAATGTTTTCGGCACGAATTTTTGGAATGAGATAGCAATGGACTATCTTCGTTGTTTGGGCCGTCAAAAAAAGGTCGGAGATTTTTCCGTACCCCGAAAGCAAATTCCTAATGTACTACAAGCGATGGGCATGAGCGATGATTATGCGATTATATCAACTGAGAAGATTGAAGAACTTGGGGATGTAGCTGTTGTGCTGAATGCATTACTCACAGTGAAGTGGTTCATGGTGGTGAAGAAGAACGAGCTGCCAAGAACGCAATTATTAAATGTGGACGAGAAGAATTTTACACCAATTAAAGATGAAAGTCCGATATGTAGTAACATAGTACTATTCCAATCATTTAACGACCCCATTTTTGAATTCGTATTTGCCACGAAATTTGTATTCTCAATACCGAATGGCTTCACTGGCTATGTTAGATTCACAGTTGATGATGACCATAGTGCTCAGGATGTGATAATAACTCCGAAGAAAACACTAGACGATTTATTTGTATAGCGATGGATGCACGTACAAGAGAAATATTTGAATTACCATATAAAGATATTTGCACCTATTGGCAGCATTATTGGAAGCGATGTGTTGAAAAGCTAACGGATAAAGATAACGTTAGTTTTAAAGTAGTGGGGCCACGAATGTTGTTGAAAGATCTTGTTGAGGAACTAGAAGGTCATGGACTGTCTAATCAAGAGAATATATCACTTTTTAGAAAAGAGATTTCAAGATTAGACAAGAACGATAAAATCTTTTACCAGTTATGTCATCCTGCCGTGTCTTGTTTACTGGAAAGACTTGGTAACACTGCAAACAGGGATTCATGTATAATTCTTTGTAGTAAGATTCTTGATACGCTTGTTGTGAAACGTTATTTTGCGCTACTTGTAGATTGGCTGGCTAAGACCATTGATGAGACAAAGACAAGCGATTTTGCAAGCAGGAAAAAGATTAATGATATCACTCACTTAGTTATTGCAGAATATATTGCTGAAGGTTTCGTGTTTGATGAGATAAAGAATTTTTCAAATGAGATTCCTGGAGTTTTTATGGCTGAGGGTGATGTGGTGCTAGCTGCTCCTTCAGAATTTGACGGTTTGAAACAATCTGATTTTGATGATGAAGAGAAGTATTATGAGGCAATATATGAAAGGATTAAGAACTGGGACGTATATAGAAGGCTAGAAGTATTAAAAGAATACTATTTTGCAACACCCACTGAGGCTTTCTTTATTGTGAGGCTTGAGGGCTTGAAGGGTCAAATTAATGACTTCATTGGAGATATTAATATTTACTCCCCCAAAGTAAAACAGTATATCAAAGATAATGGAGGATATTCATTATCATATGTAGAGGAAGTGTCGGAAGACCGTGACCGTGTTAATGCTGCCATACCTATAGACTATATAAGCCTTGAGCAAGCAAGAGTTTATGCAAAAACAAAACTAGAGGAAGTTTTGGACATACTCATGCTAACATATAGAACGAATACGCCAGTTCTCATGTCTGAGAGCAAATATGCAATTGTGGTGGATGGGAATGAGGTTGCTGGAAGTGCAGCCGAAAAAGAAGGTGATACCCAAAAGGCTAAAAGAGAAGAGATGATAAAATATATCGAAGCTTTTGATCTTTCAGATGTTAGCGGTGATGGTTTTAAATTCCTATCTGACAAGCATCGTGTTTTAGAAGTGGGGCATGGCGCACTGAAAATACGTTTGAAGAATGCCGCACATTGGTATACAAAGGCCGTTGCTTCAGATAAAGATGAAGATGTCTTGCTATATAGTTGGTTTGCGATTGAAGGGCTGCTGAAAATAGACAATGGGACCAGAGTAGAGGTATTGGATAAAGACAAGAATGGGAATTCCCTGAAAGTGATTCAGGAATTTGTTACATCATTTTTCTGCAAACGCTATTTCCATAGCTATCTGAGGGACACATATCGTAACTACTATTACATGTTTACTCAGCATGACAACTACTATGATTTGACAGATGAAGTTATCAGCAAGGCGGGTTTGGATGTAAAGGTTGGCGACCGTTATCGTGATGGTGATTTTCTAAATGCAGTAGCTGATATGGTTGCTTGCATTAATGACGATATTGTAAAGGATGAGTTAACTCTGATGGGAGAGTTCTATACGAGTGATAAGGGTTTGAAAGAAAAAGGACATCAAATAAAAGAAGACTTGCTTATGATTTATAGGCTTAGGAATATGATTGTGCATAATGCTGCTCTGTCATGTGTGAATATCGCTTTCTATGCTCGTGAGGCAAAGTATTATGCTCAACAGGTAATACGGTATGTAATTGATAAGGCTAGTGGTGAGAAAACAATAGAGGAGATAGTGCTTGGAGCAAAACTGGATTATCAGGTGTTCCTGATAAACTTTAATGATGAGTTGAGTAAGTTGAAAAGTGGTAAATAATTAATGCGTATGTGGATTAAGAATACGACGAATGAGATTTTGCATCAACGTTCATATGACGTGCATCTGTGTTTTCTGTGGAGAGCAGACGATATTCCACTATATGTTATGGATAATCATTTGGCTGCTGCATGGTGCTGGATGCAGGAATGTAATCCAGAGGAGAGTTATAACTTTTTCCATATAGACAGGCATAACGATTTGGGAAGTCTTGCTCCATATAGCTGTTATCAGTATTTGAAAACGAATCCGCATGTGTCTATTGATGAATATGTTGGGATACGTAATCCAATGCAGAGGGATTTTGATCGTCCAGCTTTTACCTGGGATAATTATATCAATCAAGCAATCCAGTTGTTTCCTGATTGGTTTAGAAAGTGTATATATGCTACACACAAAACTCTGAATGAGCGAGAAAGACGCATGAATTTAGGGTGTAATGTGATAGAGGAAACTTCACCGTTTCATTTGATGGGTACCATTGATAATGCACTTAATATAGACGAATTACAAAGCATGATAGCTAATGCGAGGAATGAAACTCTTGATAAGTGGATTGTTAATATTGACCTGGATTATTTTTTCAGTTATGATTTTAACGATCATACTCAAAGAATTATGACTGATGATTACGTAAGAATGATTGCAGAGGTGATAAAGAAACATATTGAGAACATAAAAGTTATCACAGTGGCCATAAGCCCGGAATGTTGTGGTGGATGGAGACCTGCATTAAATGCGGCTTTGCCCTTTTTAAGAAATGACCATTTTATAGAGAGTAGCATTGAGTTCTTGAATGACACGAACTTATATCCAGACGGTTGGCATTAACATGAATTGAAGAATATGGAAGACTATGATATGATAATACTATAATGTCAGGAACTAATGAATTTGGAATGATGGCTTTATAATATAGATTATGGCAAGAAATATGTAGAGACGAAGATGAGGCCAGTCTGCAAACGATATTAATGGGTGCAATTTGGGTGCAAATTTGAAATGCAAGAAAAAGAAAAATCCTGCAAGTCATTGACCTACAGGACTCTTTCTTAGGCGCTTCAGGATGGGCTTGAACCAACGACCCCCTGATTAACAGTCAGGTGCTCTAACCAACTGAGCTACTGAAGCAGATATTTCTGTTAAGCGGGTGCAAAGGTACGGCGAAAAATTGAATCTGCCAAACTTTTTTGCAG
>JAEEGL012758647.1_pt1 | contig 11187 bp, 5 predicted proteins | sample 9134231 | NCBI WGS metagenome assembly JAEEGL01 (sample SAMN16246548, study PRJNA631951) | gut metagenome | biome: gut microbiome; feature: rumen; material: fiber-attached | host: Bos | place: Iran: Karaj | collected 2018-10
TATCAGAATTATTTAAGAAGTATGACTTTGAAAGCATACTACCGCATTTAAATCACCTCTTTATGGTGAATAGTGGGCGGCATTTCTCTGAAGCTAGTATTGATGTGTTCAGGGATCTTTATAAACATTGGACCGGAGGTGTGGCTACGAAGGACGGTCGTCATCCCATCGACTGCATCCAGCCTTCTATCTTGAAACTGAAGGACGGTCGTCTGCAGGTGCTGATGCGTACCCATAATGCCCGTCTGGCTACCTCGTATTCATCAGACAATGGCAACACATGGACTCCCGTCACGCTCTCAGAAGTGGAGAATAACCAAAGCGGCACCGATGCTGTGACACTAAAAGACGGTCGCCACGCACTCATCTACAACAACTTTGAGACACTGCCTCTGACGAAGAAAGGCGTGCGCCCCCCCCTGCTCTATAGCCCTTAGCGACGACGGACAGACGTGGCGCCACGTGCTGACCTTAGAGGACAGCCCTATCGATCAGTATTCCTACCCCGCCATTATCCAAGGCCGTGACGGCACGCTGCACTGCGTCTATACCTGGCGCAGCCAGCGCGTCAGCTATAAGCAGATAGAGTTAAAGCTGTTGAAATAATGCAAGGTTTTAACTTCATTTAACCGTGCATCCTGTAATATTCTGCGGGATGCACGGTCTTTTATGTAGTATGAACTCCATGGTCAGCAGAGAGGAATATGCCCGCTTAGTGCAGCAATATGCACCGCAGGTCATTGACTTCGCCACCCGCTTGACGGGAAACCCGGAAGACGGCAAGGAAGCAGCACAGGAAGCCTTTGTCAAGGCATTCCGCTCACTGGCGTCATACCGTGGCGAGTCGCCATTCCACTCATGGCTGATGCGCATAGCCTACCATGAAGCCGTCAATCTGATAAAGCGACGACGGCCCTGCTGGACAGACATCGGCAACGCGACACCCATAGCTGACGAGGACTTGTCTACTGGAAGCGAGGCACGCATCCAGCTGATGGAAGAGGCCGTCGGCGAGTTGCCATCCGAAGAGCAGACGCTGTTGCACCTCTACTACTACGAAGACCGACCGCTGCGAGACATCGCCTACATGATGGATGCTGAGCCGAATGTGCTGGCCACACGGCTCCACCGGATACGAAAGAAACTGCTGAGAATGATTAAACAACGTGAAGATGAACAAGCTGAAAGATAATGACCTGCGTGAGGCACTGCGCCGACGGGAGTCCAAACGAAAACCTGCGGAGGTTCCCGCGGACTTCCTTGACAACGTGATGCGTGAGGTGAATACAGAAAAGGCCCGACCGAGGGTCAAAACATGGCACATGGCCGTCACGTCGCTGGCTGCCGCCGCCTGCATAGCCATTGCCGTTATGCTGACGCTACCTAAGGCGCAACCGCTCCCCTCCCAGCTACAGCCGCCAGTCCAGGCCTCGTCACCGCAAAGGCAGAAGGAGGAGGCCGCGCCTGTCCTTCAGACAAGCCTGCAGTCAGCACGGAGCAGAATCATAATCAGCACGGAGCAGAATCATATTCCGGATGCTCCAGAATTATATTCCCCTTCATCCAAACCTGCCGCCCCCTCGGCTGCGGATAGTCTTAACTACTATATCAGCAAGGTGGAGCAGAGCCTGGCCGATATCCGCGACAGTTGCTACCAGGTCAACGTGGAGCGTCTGATCCGTGCCGATGCCCATCTGCAACGGCTGGTCAACCAGCTGATTCTGGACGGGATGCTGGCTGACACCGTCCGCATTGCGGCCATGTAAGAAGAAATAAGAAATAAAAAATAAAAATGATACCAATTATGAGACAACGACTTAACATACTCTTCCTGGCACTTGCCCTGCCCCTGACGATTAGTGCCCAACCGTCTGACGGCATCGTGGCCATGGACCATGCCATCAGCACCTTCCTACAAAGCAGCGAACTCATGACCCTCGACACCCACTGGAGCCATAAACAGCAGCAGTGGACTTTCAAGTACGTCACGTCCGGTGACGGCCCTAAGGAACCTGCCGCCCTGACCGCCCTGTTAGATTCCTTCAGTCAGCTGGTGCCACAGGCCGCCAGCAGCTACTTCCACTCTTCGTATGATGGCGACAAGCCTTTCGCCACGCTGGTCTACAAGCGTAAGGACAACTACTACAGTGGCATTGTGGGTACCTACGACGTGAAGGACAACTACAACCTCCGCGTCCTCAATTTCCAAGATGCCGACGGACTGACCAGCTACGGCATGATGTGGTGTGCCGTCGACTTCACCGACTGCAACGGTCAGGCCTTCCACACCATCGATGGCGTACTGTTCAAGCTCTACGGCGGCATCTGGCAGATGCAGCCCTTCCGGCAGGACAACCCGTGGGAACCCAAAGACCAGACGGCACGCCGTCCTATCAGCCAAGGTGACCGCGCCCTCTACGAGACGCTGCTCTCGCAGATACAGTACCTCAACGGACTCTACCGGCAGAACCAGCAGAGCGGCAACGAACAGAACTGCGATGCCATTGCCTACATGACAAAGAACCTGCTGGAGGGTTACGAGGGCAGGTTGAATACACGGCAGTACACGGAGATACTGAGAGTCACGCCTGCCCTTGGCGAGTCGGAAGCAGGCACAGAGCGCAGCCGCATGCTGCATAAGGCGGTGGCAAAACTACACAGGAGCGTCTCGTCAGCCATTCCCCTCAACGTGGAGTACACGGGCAAGAACAAAGGCCCCTTTGTTAAGAACGACGACCTGCGGCTCTTGCCACTGAGCTACAGGCGCTACAAACTGGACGAGGTCACGGCCTCCAATACGGTAGAGGTGTCACTGACGGGACCCGCGACCGAGGAAGACCTGCCTATCAAGATACAGCCCGTCTGCCCTAAGGAGGCTGCCTACGACGCAGAGACCGGACACCAGCAGTTCTCGCTGACTGCCGACTTCGCCAAGGACCAGCTGTTAGAGGTGTCCGACGGCAAGGGTCACCGCATGCTGCTCTTTGCCGACAGCATACCCACCACCATAAACTTGGCACGGATGACGCTGACGGGCTCACCCCTGAACGAGCGTTTTGCCGAATGCCAGCGCCGATTAGACGCCCTGAAGCCTGAGTTGCACAAGTACACGAGCGAGTTCGGCTTCAACCACGACTTCGAGGTTATGGACACCGAGGGTTTCAACCGTCTGTCTGCCGACGCCCATCAGCTACAGATGCAACTCATTGAGGAGAACATGGACAACCTCATCCCTGTCTGGTATCTGGCCGACAACTACACCACCATGACGCTTGACGAACTGTCACAATACCTGAAGAAAGACCGTCCGTATGCCGACCACATAGCCCTGCAACCCGTATGGCAATGGTACAAGGGACTGCAAAAGCGCCAGCCCGGTACGAAGTTCCACGATGCCGAGTGTATCGACACACTGGGCGTCAGCCACCGGCTGAGCGACTACATCGGACGGGGCGACTACGTGGTGCTCAACTTCTGGTCGACACGGGATAACCTGACCCGCAGTAGCTGCAAGACCATGAAGCAGATTGCCAAGGAGCATGAAGGAAGGAACCTGCGCGTCATCGGCTTCGCACTCGACAGCGACAAAGAGTCCTGGCGGCGCTACGTCGAGGCCCGCAACCTGACGTATGAGCACCTGTCAGCCCCCAAGGACAAGTGCCAGACTTACGAGCAGTGGACGGCAGCGGCCAAACAAGCCTACGGCATCCAAGCCCTGCCCGAAAGCATCGTCTTCGACCCCAAGGGCCGCATCGTCGCCATCGGACTTCTCGGCAATACCCTCAAAGAGATGATTCGCACCCTGCCGCTCAAATAGTTACCATAACACATCGTAACAGACATCATGAAGAAAGGTATTTTGATACTCTTCTTAGCCCTTGGTGTGTCTGCACTCTGGGCGCAAAAGAAAGACAACATTCCAACCAAGAAGGAGAGAAATATATGGCTGCATGGCCGGGTATGTGACTCGTTCACCAAGGCACCCGTGCCGAAAGGCGGACTGGCCTCGCTGTTGCGCCTTGACTCTACTGTCGTGCAAGACACCATCCGGCTGATGGAGCGGAACAGCTACATGACGGGCAGCCGCCGCACGGTCAGCGTGGAGTACCCTCTCGTCATCCATGGGCCGGGCAAGTACATCATCAAGGTAGAGCACCCGAACTACGAAACAACCTACGTACCGTATGAGGTGAGGCACATCGGCCGGCGAGTTCAAGAAATTGAGGGACCGCCTGTCTACATGAAGAAAGCCGCCAAGGCGCGGCACTTCGAGGGTGGTGAATTGGACGAGGTAGTAGTAAAAGCCACGAAAGTAAAGATGGTATGGCGAGGTGATACGCTGGTCTATAATGCCGATGCCTTCAACGTGCCAGAAGGGTCGATGCTCGACGGACTCATCAAGCAGCTGCCCGGCGTGGAACTGACGGAGGAGGGTGAAATCTTCGTCAACGGCAAGAAGGTGGACAATCTGACACTGAATGGTGCCGACTTCTTCAAAGGCAAGAACAAGGTGATGCTCGACAACCTGCCGTACTACACGGTGAAGAACGTGGAGGTCTACCAGAAGCAGACCGACTGGCAACTGTACACCGGCAACAACGACGAGGACAAGAAGGAGTACACGATGGATGTCATTCTGAAACGTGAGTATAGCATCGGCGGCACGGCCAATTTAGAAGCAGGAACCGGACCATCATCCCCCCAAGGGGGGACAGGAGGGGGGCTTCGCTATCGCCTAAAAGGCTTCGGTCTGCGCTATACTGACCACACCCGTGCCGTCTTGTTCGGTGGAGCGAACAACGTGAACGAGAGCATTGACTTCAACGACGAGGGCAAAGACAAGGGTAAGACCAATCAGGCAGGCGACCGCCATTTCAAGCAGGTGGGTGGTATGTTCATGGTCAACACCATGGAGGGTCGGCTACAGAACAATACGGAGGTTCGCGCCGAGTGGAAGAACGACCGCACAGAGACACGCTCGCTGGGCGAGACCTACCTCAACAGCGGTTCGACATTCTCACAGTCAGAGAGCACACTCCGCGATATGCCAGCCAGTTTCAGCCTGAGCAACCAACTGCGTCTGCACACCAAGGTCTACTTCAACTCATGGCTCAATCTCGACTATGAGCGGCAGAAGGCTGAGAGCGAGAGCTGGTCGCTGACTGCCGCCGACCAGCTGTTTGCCGACAGCACCAACGCCGTGCGCAGCCTTTCGTGGAACAGACAGGGACACTTGCGTGGCAACCTGCACAATAGTCTGTCCTGTAAACTGCCGTCGGGAGACAACATCGACTTCTCTTTGTCTGGCAACTATCAGCGTTCGTTCAATCCTGAGAGCGAGAGTTGGCGACACTATACCTATTATAATATAGGCACCACCGACTACCAACACCGACGCACGGAGTCGCCGTCAGACAGCTGGACGCTGAAGGCCCGCCTGTCGTATAACCTACACCTGACGGAGCATCTCAGCCTGAGTCCATACTATGGCATCAGCCCATCCCGTCGCAACAACGACCAACTGGAATACCTGACTGCCAGTGAGTCGTTGCCTCTGCTCATAGACCTCGACAACACCCGTTATCAGACGACACAAGGCTTTAAGCACAACATGGGAATGGACATCAGTTACTATACCTATTCTGAGAAGAGCGGTTGGAGCATGAACCTCCACATTACCCTGCCCGTCTCGTTCGACCGTCAGAAGATGGCCTACGACAGCGAGCCGTTTCAGACCAGCCTCACCCGCCACTATACGCTGTTTGAGCCTTTTGTGTATTTCTTCTTGTCAAACCGCAAGAACAAAGGACGCAGCAAGCAGCTTAGCGTCAACTATAACATGTCTCAGCTGACACCTAATATCTCCAACCTCATCACATTCCCTAATACTACCAATCCATTGTACATCCGCTTAGGCAATCCCGACCTGAAGATGCAGACAGAGCACCAGCTTAGAGCGGAATACACGGCACGCATCGACTCCATCGACCAAGTGACACGCCTGCAGTTTGAGGCAAAGATGCAGCGTAATGCCTGGGCACAGGGCTACACCTACGACCCGGTAACGGGTGTCCGCACCTACCGCTCAGAGAACATACGTTCGGGCAACTGGAAGCTGTCATCCACCCTGAACTACCGCCGTGCCTTAGGCAGAAAAAAGCTATTCCATGTCGAGAACGAACTGCGCCTGTCGTTGGAGAAGAGTACCGACTTGGCCGGCATCAGCGGCAGCACATCCACAGAACTGAGCCGCGTCATCACCACCTACACCCGCTGGAAGCCCCGCCTACACTACCAGAAGGGGCACCTGACCGCCACCCTGCGTGGCGAGTTCACCTGGCAGCACCTCCACCGCAGTCTTGTGGTCGACGGTTTGCCCGTCGACATCTACAACCTCTCCTACGGCCTCTATGCCCAGTACCGCCTCCCGCTGAATTTCACCATCGACACCGACCTCGATATGTATCATCGGCTTGGCTACACTGACGCGGAAATGAACGACAACCGCCTCTACTGGAACGCCTCGCTCACCAAGTCGTTAGCCAACGGCCGCTGGGTACTGAAGCTAAAGGGATACGACCTACTGGGACAGGTCAGCAACCTGAAGTACCGCATCAACGCCCAGGGCCGCACTGAGACATGGACTAACAGCCTGCGCCGCTATGCGCTGCTCACCGTCAGCTACCGATTCTTACAAAAGCCAAAGCGTGTCTCCGACTGACAAGAGCCTGTAGAAACCGTAGGACTGCCGAAGGGCTGATGACAAAAAGCGAGGTCGTCAGTCCTTATTATATATAAATGAGGTATAGACAACATGAAGAAATTAACAGTCTTGCTGCTGCTGGCGTGTCTAACGGGCATAGCTACGGCGCAGCACATCAGCATCGTGACAGGGAAAAAGGCATCAAACCGTGAACAGTATGCCAAGGAATATCTTGAAAAGAAACTCATGGCACTCGGTTATGAGGTGACTGCTAAAAAAGGATTGCGCATCACTTTAAAGTGTAGAAACAGTGGACCCACCGAGGGATACGCCATCAGCCGCGACAATAAAGGTATCACCATCGAAGGCAACGACCCAAGCGGTGTCATCTACGGTGCTGTGGAGTTGGCTGAACGACTGAAGAACGGAGGCGCAACAGAACGGATAGAGGAATCACCGCAGATGGTGATGCGCGGCACGTGCATCGGTCTGCAGAAGACGGTATATCTGCCTGGTCATGCCGTTTACGAATATCCCTATACGCCAGAGAACTTCCCATGGTTCTACGACAAAGCGGAGTGGGTGAAGTACCTTGACATGTTGGTAGAGAACAAGATGAACTCGCTATACCTGTGGAATGGTCATCCTTTTGCCTCGTTAGTAAAGCTGAAGGACTATCCCTTTGCGTTGGAGGTGGACGAGGAAACGTTTAAGAAGAACGAGGAAATATTCTCGTTCCTGACGCATGAGGCAGACCGACGTGGTATATGGGTGATACAGATGTTCTATAATATCATTTTAAGCAAGCCGTTTGCCGAACACTATGGGCTGAAGACCCAGGACCGCCATCGTCCTATTACGCCGCTCATTGCTGACTATACCCGCAAGAGCATTGCTGCCTTTATTGAGAACTATCCCAATGTCGGCTTGTTGGTATGTCTTGGCGAGGCTATGGCGACCATCGAAGATGACGTAACGTGGATGAAAGAGACTATCATTCCTGCTATCAAAGATGGACTCGCAGCCAGTGGACGTAAGGACATTCCTCCTGTAGTGCTGCGCTCGCACGATACCGATGGTCCGTTGGTGCTGAGAGAAAGTCTACCACTCTATCCTAATATATATACCATGTCGAAATATACGGGAGAGTCGCTGACCACTTACGAACCCGGTGGTCCTTGGGGTGAGACGCATCAGCAATTGGCTGCCGCTGCTCCCGTACATATTGATAATGTACACATTCTCGCCAACTTAGAGCCATGGCGCTGGTCGTCGCCGGCATTCATCCAGAAGACCGTTCAGGCCATGCACCGCGACCACCACTCAAAGGGTCTGCACCTTTATCCGCAGGCCTCTTACTGGGACTGGCCCTATACGGCAGACAAACTGTCTGACGGTCAGCGTCTGAAGCAGTTGGACCGCGACTGGATGTGGTATCAGGCTTGGGGCCGTTATGCTTGGAATTGTAATCGTTACACCTCGGGGGCAGAGAGTCGTATCTCGGCGCTGGATGCTGAGCATGGTCACTGGGCAAGGGTCTTGGCCGATTACTATGGCATTGACTCCATCAGTGCCAGTCATTTGGTGAATGCTTACGATGAAGCAGGCGAGATAGCCCCCAAGTTGCTGCGTCGTTTCGGCATCACTGAGGGTAACCGTCAGACGTTGCTACTTGGTATGACAATGGGCGAATTGGTCAATCCCTATAAATACACCATCTACCCAGGCTTTTATGAAAGCTGTGGTCCCCAAGGTGAGAAACTCATCGAGTATGTGGAGAAGGAACATAAGGGCGAGAAACACTTCGGTGAGTTACCCCTCGCCATTGTTGACCAATGTGTGGAGCACGGAATGAAAGCCGTTAAAGAGATGACGGAGGCCATGAAGGCGACTCCTACCCGCCATGCCGATGAGTGGCAGCGCATACAGAATGATATGGTTTGCTACCATCTATTTGCGCAGTCGTTCCGCTGGAAGGTGAAGGCTGCCCAACAGGTGCTGAACTATAAATGGACGAAAGACCTGAAATACTTGGAAGCCGCCGTGCCTTTGCTGGAGGAAAGCCAGAAATGGTGGGAGGCGCTATGTAAGATGACCGATAAGACCTACCTCTATGCAAACTCCATGCAGACCGCTCAGCGCCGCATTCCCGTGGGTGGCGACGGCGGAAAGATGAAGACATGGAGTGAACTGGCCGTCGTCTATCAGGCAGAGTTTGATGCTTTCAAGGCGAATATTGAGAAGATGATGCACCCTGTGGCTCAGGCAGATGTCAAGATTCTGCCTGTCAAGCCTGCAGAGATTCGGTCTGTTGCTGTGGCACAGCAGCAAACAGGACCGTCTTTCGTCACCCTTGAAAAGGGCGCCGTTCTCTTTGAGAACCGCCTTGATACACCTGTCGACTCACTGGCTCCTGAATTGGTCGGTCTGCAGGCTCTCGTGCTGAACCGTGACACGACACGCATTGTGGGTACCACGATTGAGTTTGAAAGTGAGCAGCCCGTCAAGGTGCTTGTTGGTCTCTTTAAGGATGACGACAGGAAATTTGCCAAAGCTCCAAAGTTGGAGATTGACGCTACAGGCAACGAGTACGGACAGGCTGAGCCTGTGCTGACCAATGCCATCAGCATTGTACAGATGCCGAAGGTAAATATTCACCAATACAGCCTCCCTGCAGGTCATCATACGTTGCGACTGCCCAAGGGCATCCTCATGGTTGCCGGCTTTACCTGTGACGAAATCAAGCCCCGTGACTGTGGACTGAACGGTCCTTCGGGCGAAGTAGACTGGCTGTTCCAGAAATAAAAGACTATGAAAAAGATATGCTGTGCGCTCCTTGCGCTTGTTGGTGTGGTCGGTGGTTATGCTGCCGACGACATCGCTCAGTCAGACATGCAGCGCATCTATCAAGAGGTGCGCACGCCTTATAAGTATGGTATGGTGGTCGCTCCGACTGATAACTACCACAAGATAGACTGTCCGACAGTGTTCCGCGAGGGCAACAAGTGGCTGATGACCTACGTGGTCTACAATGGCAAGGACGGCACTGACGGTCGTGGCTACGAGACGTGGATGGCCGAGAGTGATGACCTGCTACACTGGACGACGCTCGGACGTATCCTATCGTATAAGGATGAGGGATGGGACATGAACCAGCGTGGCGGTTTCCCCGCACTTATCGACTGGACGTGGGGCGGCAGTTATGGCATCGGCACCTATAAAGGAAAACACTGGATGACCTACATCGGTGGACATGGCACAGGCTATGAGGCTGTTCGCGAACCGCTGAATATCGGCATGGCGTGGACCTCTGGCGACATCACCCGTTCCCATGAGTGGCAGTCAGGCGACAAGCCCCTGCTCAGCATCAACGACAAGGATGTTCAATGGTGGGAGAAATTAGTGCAGTATAAAAGCACCATCTATGACGACCCACAAAATACGCTCGGCAAGCGTTTCGTGATGTTCTACAATGCAGGTGGCATCAATCCTGAAAATAACCTAAAGGCCGAGCGCATTGGCATTGCCCTATCGAATGACCTCAAGAAATGGAAGCGTTATGACGGCAATCCCGTCTTTGCCAATGAGGTAGGCGGCATCATCACCGGCGATGCCCAGATTGCCAAGATGAACGACCTATACGTCATGTTCTATTTCAAGGCCTACGACCCCTCACGGAAGTATAACGCTTTCAATACTTTTGCTGTCAGCCGCGACTTGTTGCATTGGCAGCGTTGGGAGGGTGAAGACCTCATCTGGCCAACCAAGCCCTACGACGAGATGTTTGCCCACAAGAGCTATGTAGTGAAGCACAACGGTGTGGTCTATCACTTCTACTGTGCCGTTAACAATGCCCAGCAGCGCGGTATTGCCGTAGCCACCAGCGTACCGATGGGTCGCAGTGAAGTCCGCTTCCCAGAGCCTGAACCGACAGGCAAGCGCCGTCATGTCTCGCTCAACAACGGTTGGACGGCGCACTGTTCTGTGGCGCACGATTCCGTCGTGAGTATTAACCTCCCCCACAACTTTGACGACTACTACGGCTACCGTCAGCTACGTCATGGCAATCTGCATGGGAGTGCTATATATAATAAGGTGTTTACTGCCGAGAAAGGCAACGGCAAACGCTACTTCCTCCAGTTCGAGGGTGTAGGCACTTATGCCACTGTCACCCTCAATGGTCACTCATATCCTCGAGAACTGGTAGGCCGTACCGTTTGGACGCTCGATGTCACCGATGCACTGAGCAATGGTGAGAACCAGCTGAGAGTGGATGTCGAACACCCTGCCATGCAAACGGAATCGCCTTGGGTATGCGGTGGCTGTTCCAGTGAATGGGGCTTTAGCGAAGGTAGTCAGCCCCTCGGCATTTTCCGCCCCGTCACACTCGTCGAGACCGATGCCGTACGCATCGAGCCCTTTGGCGTACACATCTGGAACAATGCTGCTTGCGACTCCGTATTCATTGAAACTGAGATAAAGAA
>JAEEGL013099634.1_pt1 | contig 11187 bp, 3 predicted proteins | sample 9134231 | NCBI WGS metagenome assembly JAEEGL01 (sample SAMN16246548, study PRJNA631951) | gut metagenome | biome: gut microbiome; feature: rumen; material: fiber-attached | host: Bos | place: Iran: Karaj | collected 2018-10
ATGGTTGTTTGAAGACTTTGAAATCGGTATCCTTAAAAATATTTGTAAGCTCAATAAGCTCCATGCCATAGCGAAGGTCTGGCTTGTCAACTCCGTAGGTATTCATAGCAAAATCATACGGAAGGCGAGGTATTGTGTTTCCCTTCTCAATGAATTGTTTCGCAGGCTCGGAGCGAAGGACGAGCCTCTTTCTAGCGAACTCGGTCGCGAGCTTCTGAATTAGCGGCTCAGTAATCTTACGAACGACTTCGCCATCTTCAACGAAAGACATTTCACAATCGAGCTGATAGAAGTCGCCATAAAGACGATCCGCGCGTGGGTCTTCGTCGCGGAAACAAGGGGCGATCTGAAAGTAGCGCTCTACGCCGCCAACCATGAGAAGCTGTTTAAACTGTTGGGGAGCCTGAGGAAGAGCATAGAATTTACCAGGGTGAAGACGGGATGGGATGAGAAAATCGCGTGCACCTTCTGGTGAAGAATTGGCAAGAATTGGAGTAGTGATTTCTTCAAACCCAGCATCATACATGTATTCACGTAAAAATCGATAGTAGTGCGAACGATCTTTTAATAGCTTTTGCATACTGGGTCGGCGAAGATCAAGAAAACGATATTTGAGACGAAGGTCCTCGCCAGACTCGGCACCCTCGTCATGAGTGTTAACTTGAGGTGTATCAGAACGGTTCAAAAGTTCAAGTTTATCGACAACAAGTTCAACATCGCCAGTAGGAATGTTAGGATTCTTGAGTTCTGGAGCGCGATTGCGCATTTTGCCAGTGGCGCGAATAACGTATTCGTCACGAATAGATTCAGCAAGGTGAAAGCTCTCTGGAGTGTCAGGAGTGATGACGAGCTGAATAATGCCTTCGAAATCACGAAGATCGATAAAGATTAATCCTCCGTGGTCACGGCGAGAATTGACCCAGCCAGCAACGGTGATATTTTTACCAAGAAATTTTTTTGTATCTAGTGATTTCGTGTAATCCATGCGGGGAATTATAGCACATTTTCCCTATAATACAAAATTAGTCATGTAGTTTCGCGGCGACAGGAAGACTAGCTGGTTCAAGGAGTGGTGCGAGTTCTTTTTCCTCTAGAGTCTCTTTTTCTAGCAATGCCGCGGCGAGCGTATCAAGAACTTTACGGTTAGCTTTCAAAACCGTTTCGGCACGAGTGGCAGCTTCGTCAGAGAAACGCTTGATTTCTTCATCGATAAGTTCAGCAGTTTTTTCACTGTATGGCTTGCCGGCTTGAATGGTATAGTATCCGACATCGCCTTCTGGAAAGACCAGATTACGAGTCTTGGTGCCCATACCTTCTTCTACGATCATTTCTTTGGCAAGAGAGGCAACATTAGTAAGGTCAGAGCTAGCTCCAGTCGTGATAGCTTCTGGTCCAAAGACAAGTTTTTCCGCGATGCGCCCTCCCATAGCACGAGCGAGGATATCTTTAAGCTCGTAGATGTTCTTGTAATTTTTATCCTCAGGCGGGAGGAACCAAGTAACTCCACCCGTACGTCCGCGTGGAATAATAGTGACCTTGTGAACTGGATCGGAATCTGGTAAGACGTGGCCAACAATAGCATGTCCAGCCTCGTGGTAGGCGGTGATTTGCTTTTCTTTGTCGTTCATGACTTTGCTTTTGCGTTCTGGCCCTATAGCGACACGTTCGAACGCTTCGGTGAGGTCGGCGTTAGTGATTTCTTTGTGCCCGACGCGCGCGGCAGTGATAGCAGCTTCGTTGGCGATATTAGCAAGATCGGCACCGGCACTACCTGCTGTTTTTGCAGCAAGAGAGTCTAGATCAAGGTCTGGGGCAACGGGTTTGCCCTTGAAATGAACTTTGAGAATCGCGAGACGATCCTTGCGTTCCGGCAAAACAACATTGACGTGACGATCGAAACGACCAGGGCGAAGGAGGGCTTTGTCTAGCATATCCACGCGGTTAGTCGCCGCAATCACGATAACTCCGGATTCGTTGTCAAAGCCATCCATCTCGACAAGAATCTGATTTAAGGTCTGCTCGTCTTCACGTCCAGCTCCGCCACGCGCATCACGCTTGTGAGCAACGGCATCTATTTCATCGATAAAGATAATCGATGGGGCATTTTTCTTAGCTTTCTGGAAGAGGTCGCGCACGCGAGAAGCGCCGACACCTACGAACATTTCGGCAAATTCAGAACCAGAAATAGAAAAGAATGGGACATTAGCTTCACCAGCAACGGCGCGCGCCATAAGAGTCTTGCCCGTACCAGGATCGCCAGCGAGAAGAACACCGCGGGGAATTTTAGCACCGAGTGTTTCGTATTTCTTTGGGTGTTTGAGAAAATCTACAATTTCTTCTAGGTCCTGCTTAGCAGATTCGTTACCGGCGACATCTTTAAAAGTAACTTTTTTCTTGTCTGGACCATAGACGCGAGCCTTAGCTTTACCAAAACCGATGTTTTGATTATTCATGGACTGCGCTTGGCGCATCATGTAAGAAAAGAACAAGACAAGCGCAATCACTGGCAAGACGATGAGACCAACATCAAAAACTGTGCCCCAAATATCTGTAGAGTGGATATATTCAATGGTCGGATAAGTTTCTTTACAGGCGCTCTTTTCGTCAATATCTTCTATGCCTGAGCAATAATCCACTAGACCTTGCTCATAGAGAGTGCCGGTGGGATCTTTGATCGATTCTTCGGTAGGAATGTCTTGACCCTTAAGTGTAATTTTAAGATTGTCACCATCAACTACAATCTTGGAGATGTTCCCTTCTGGATCATTAGCGCGCAAAATGACGCTTGAGATTGGTACAGTTTTTAGCTTATTAATGCCGTTACCGTTGAACGAGTTAATTAAAGTCGAACATAGCAAAACGACAAGAGCAAAGAAGATGAGTGAGCGTGCAAAATTCGATGCTTTGGACCCGACAGATTTCTTTGCTGGTTTAGGAGAGACATTTGATTTTGGCATATCTCTATTGTATCATGGTTTACTATTATATGGATAAGAAATTATGGCTCAGGATTGGATTGATGGGCTTGGTTTTGGTTGTGATTATATTGTCAATCATAAAGGCCTTCCTGCAATCAAACGCCAGCAATCCACTCCAAGACTTAATTGGCGAAACTATTGAATTATCTGGAACGATAAAAGGCGATCCAGATTTATCTGGTAATACCAGTTCTGCAAGACTTGAAGGCTTATACTATGGTGGGAAAGAGATTACCGGAACGGTATTTTTATATGGTAGATTGGATTCAGATTTAGAGCGCGGAGACCACGTGACTATTCGTGGCAAGCTTTCGGAAGGATTCGGAGTATTTATAGGAGCTTTTTATCAACCGAATATAACGATGCTTCTAAAACCAGAACCAAGAAGTCTTGTTTTGGCAGTTAGGAATAGTTTTGTAGCAAATGTGGAGGATGCAATTAACGGACGTGAGGCCAAGCTTGGTTTAGCATATCTTCTCGGAATGCGAAATGGGCTCGATGATGAAACCCTAGAATTATTAAGTACAATTGGCCTTACGCATATTGTCGTGGCAAGTGGTACACATCTCGGTATTATTGTTGATTTTCTTCGCAAGCGGTTTGGCAAAATGTCGAGATTCGCGGGACTATTATTTAGTTTGATTTGTATATTTGTGTTCGGAGAGATTGTTGGATGGACGGCCAGTATTACGCGCGCTGCAATTGTATCTGGAATGACGCTTCTTGGTTGGTATTACGGAAGAAAGTTGGGCGCCATAAGAATAATACTAATCACTATTGCAATTACCCTTGCAATCAACCCGATGTATTTATTTGATATTGGATGGTCGTTATCGTTCGCCTCGTTTACGGGGATCATGATTTTAGAACCAATGCTTATAGAATTCTTTTACGGTCGAAAAAACGCCAAACAAAAGTCTGCAAAACGACCTAGTATAGTAGCGGAATTAGTGTTAACAAGCGTTGCGGCAACTTTAATGTGTGTACCAATTTTGATTTATTATTTTGGGTCAATTTCTATAATATCTGTTCTTACTAACATACTAATCTTACCTACAATTCCTTTTGCTATGGGACTAGTTGGACTTGTCGGAATCGTGGGCTATTTGCCAGGTTTCTTATTATTCGACTGGCTTAATTTCTTGCTCGTAAAAGTCGCTACATTGCTATTAGATTATCACTTGTTCATAATAGAGTTATGCGCCAAACAAACGAGTTTAATTGTCCATATAGAACAAGGTAATCCTTGGGTTTATTTGCTATACATACCAATACTGTCACCATTCGTAATAATATCACTTAGGAACATAGACAAACAGCGCAACGCTACTTTCCGGGTTCATAGCAACCCAGAGAAGTACCTTCCTTTTACTGCGTGAGCTTAGAATTGGATTTTACGGCGTTTAATATAGCGGGCGGTTATCCAAGCGCCAGCAACAAGAATGATTATGCCGCCTATAGTTATATAGAGAGCGTTCTTTCTAGCTTCTTCAATTGGGTGAGTAAAGAGACCAGTGTTTGGACTATTTACTTTAACCCAAACAGTTTGATTGTCATCGTTAAGGTCTTCGTGTTTTGCAATTAAGTTGTCTTCGGTGACTTGTTGATCGATATAAAGTGTTTCGAAAACGACAATTTCTTTACCACTCATACCGGTAGTGTTGATAGTAAACTGTATCTCTTCAGATCCGGAGTCACGAGTCGGAGTGAATATGTGCGTAACTTCTGTGATACCTCCACTAATTCGCTCTCCAGTGTTTTTGTCGACAAGCACCCCGTGGAGCGTATACGTAGTGCCAACCGCAAGACCGGTGTACTCAAATTTATCGAGAATAGTAACCTCTGTGTCGTTCGCCAATTCTTTGTCGTTATCTAACTTATCTACGGCAACCGTATGAATGGTTGGCGTAGCTACAGTAATAGCTTGGTCGTCATCGTCAAGGTCTTTGTGCTCAGCTACGAGTTTTTCGGTTCCATCATCATCGACGATATATAGTTCCTCAAATACTACCAGATGCTCGCTGATGAGATTGCGTGAATCAAATTCAAAAGTGATGGAAACGGTACCAGTAGTTTCTTCGTATCCAGTGCTGCCGACGGTAAATGTGGTGGATCCTTCTAGGGTCACATAGGTTGGTGTCGCTGGATTATCACACCCGTCATCATTGCCATGGTCGTCTTCTTCTGGCACGCATGAGTCTACTGCGTAGTCAAATCTAACACCCTGGACTTTATCACCTGCGCGGTGACCGTTACTGTTTGTCTTGTATACTAGCCAGCCCTTTGCTTTGTATGTTTTACCCATGGTGGCGCCTTCATATTTAAGTTTATCGACAACTTTAACTTTGCCAACACCAACGATTTGATCACCATCATATATATCTGCTGCTGTTGTGCCTATACGCATTGCAACTTTAACTGTCTGTGCTGGGTCTGGGTTCGCTTCGTCTGCGTGCTTGGTAACCACTTGATCGAAGTCGACGGAACCGTCTGTTTTAGTTGGGATGGTAGACCCAGCGAACAAATATTCAAAGACGACTATTTCTACACCAGGAAGACTGCTTGCATCAACATTAAAGTCCATTGTAACATCGCCGCTGTCGGCGCTCGTTGATGTTATGAATGTGGCGGTAGCGGTGACGATATCTCCGCTTGAATTCTTTAATGGTGTGTGGTTTGTCTTGTCGTATAAATAGCCGTAAAGGATGTAATTTTCACCCATGAGTAATCCATCATAATGGACTTTATCCGTTATAATCTGCCCGTTTTTGTGGTCAAGAACATTGTCACCATCAACCTTGTCAGATGCGGTGGTGCCAATGCTCGCAATTCTAACTGAAACGGTTTGATCGTCTTCATCTACGGCTGGTTCGTGGACAGCAAGGAGACGCCCATCACCATGATTATCGCTACTGCGATATAATCGTTCGTAGACGACAAACTTGCGTCCTTGGAACGGAATGGTGTTGAGGTTGATTTCTTGTTCGACTGCACCTTTTCCATTAGGACCTGCTTTGAAAGTCTTGGTGCTGCGAACGAGCTCCCCGCCAATTTCCAATGATTGATTTGTCGTTGGGTCAATTATGGTACCCACAACTTTATACCATTCATTTTCAACAAGACCTTCATAATCAATGTAGTCTTTTACGGTAACCTTACCACTACCGAGAATATGAGAGCCGTCTGTCTTATAGGTTGCGGATGTTCTAATCTTCGGGCGGCCTATGGTAATACTTTGATTAGCATCGTTGATGTCTTCGTGCTGGGCGATTAATGTGTTCTCTTTGTAGAGATACTCATACGCGATATAAAATGGTTGGGTATCAGAATCGTAATTAAATTCTAATGTTGTGTCAAAACAATTGATTGTGGAGTTGCAAGAGAACGTAATGTCAACTTTGCCTGTGGTGCCAGTTGCTGTAAAGGTTGTTGTTCCAGCGACATCGTTACCGTCTTTGTCTTTAACTGGTTGGTTGTCGGACTTTCTCATAAGCTTCCCCGCAACAGTATAGGTTTTGCCGGGGACAAGGTCATGATATTCGACTTCATCAATAATCGTTGTGGTACCTACTGGTAGTTCTTTGGTGCGATTTTGAGCGTCGTAAGCCACAGTGTTGATAGTTGGGGTTTTAACTGTGATGATTTGATCTGTATCATTTGGACTTTCGTGCAAGCCTATCAGCGTGCTCCCGGAGTAGAGATATTCATAAACAACAAGATCTATACCAGCAAGATTCGAATCGTGAAGCGTCGTAGAATCAAAGCTTGCGCTTATGACGGTAGTTTTGTTGGTGGAGTCTGCCTGGAATGTAGTAGAGCCAGTTGCGATTACTACGGTTGGGCCACTACGTTTTACGACTTTCATAACGAGACTATATGTCTGCCCATTGACAAGTCCAGAGTATGTGACGGTGTCTTTAATTTTGATGCCGTCATCGACTTCAATCATCTGGTTCCCGCTGGCATTATCGACGGCTTTTGTTTTGATTTCGGGATCTTTTACTGATACGATCTGCGTAGGATCTGATGCGTCTGCATGGCTGGCAAATGGGGTATTGTTATTACTAAAATAAATATACTCATAAACTACAAACTTGCATGGTCTCGACAGATGGTTGTCGGCTGAGCAGTTGGCGGCGGTATCTATTGGGAATGTGACAATTTCTGTGCCGCTCTCGGTGCTAGCAGTAAAACTATGACCAGTTGGACCGTTGGTGAATACTTTCGTGACAGCAGAGCCGTTACTATCTAGTTTCCATACTTCGCCGATAATTGTGTATGCGTTGCCGACAGTAAGACCGGTATAAGATATCGTGTCTTGAATTGTTGGGGAGCCGTTTGTGGCATCGACAGAGCCGACCTCGATTTCCCTAGACGAAGTATCGTGAGCATTAACAGCAGTGGTGCCGATAGTCGGTGTCACAACAGTAACTGTTTCCGAACCGTCAGCTGGTGGATTATGAGTGGCAATTGTGGTACCGTTCGCCAACTGTAATGTCAGGTAGACACTGAGGTTTTGGCCAACGTATGGCGTAGAATCGAGATATATCTCCATCGTGATAGTGGCCAAACTGCCATTGGCGGCTGCCATGGTATAGCTTTCTGTAATTGACGTACCTGTGTTTCCGTTGGAATCTTTGATTGTAACAAGATTGTTCGAGCCGTCTTTAACTTGTGCAATAATGTTGTATGAGACTCCATTGGTCAAACCAGTAACTTTAACTTCATCGATAATTTTAACATTCCCGGCTGTAAGTTCTTTGTTATTGCTACGTCCGGTAACAGCGGAAGAGACAATTTGCATACTACTAACTTCAACTTCTTCATCGGGATCGTTAAGATTGTTATTGTGGATGGCGAGGCGGACCCAGTCTGGATTTGAACTCGTTCCGTTGTTCTTAAACAGGACTTGTTTGATGGCAAGAGTTTTACCCATATAAGCGGATGAATCGAACCGCACAAAATCCATATCTAAACCAGTGCTACCATTGCATTTACCATTTGAATCGGCAGTGAAGGTGATAGTCCCAGTAACGTCGCTGGTATTAGAGCTAGAAATCTTAACTTTGGCGGCCGGATTGGCAGCTTTGTCCCAAAGTGTACCGTCGAACTTATATTCGGCATTTGCTTCGAGTCCAGAACAAGTGATATGATCGGTAACGCCTGCCGTGGTAGATATTTCAATTTGTTTGTTTGGATTATCAACAGTTGAGCTCGTGTTGCGCGCGACCGTATGTAGGTCTGGGTTGTCTGGAACATCGTCACGTAAGACACCATCAATGAGTGTACCGGTACCGCTAACAATACTAATACTCTGGTTATTCGTGCTAGTATTGCTACTTGTGATTCTAAAGGTGAACTCCAGAAGCATATAAGCGTTGTTATTGCTGCCAGCTTGGCGCAACTCCTTGGCATGGTACGTACCATAAACCATATCCTGAGTTTCAAGTATGCCGTAAGGGTCGGTGCCACCCAAAGTGTACCTGATGGAATTATTATCCTGGTTAACAGCTTCGAAATAAATACCGCCAAGGTCACGCCAAGTGGGGGATCCAGAATCGGATAGTTCGTAACCTCTCTTGCTGAAAGAAATTTTGCCTTTGATCACATCATTATAGAATGTACAACCGCCGCTGCCAAAACTAAATGAGGCGCCATTAGCACAAGCTGTTGATGTACCTGTTAAGTCTATGGTTCTTCCATTGTCGGCAGTAGTGATTGTGACGGTGATGCCAGCATCGTTAACACTGTATCCTGGCGTGGTGTGATTCGGGTCTTCTTTGATGGTATAGGTACCGGCCCCAAGCGCATTTGATATACCAGTGCCATCGACGCCAATAGTGATTGTGTCGACCTGTACATTGTTGGAGTTAAATACACTGAATTGAGTGCCGGCAACGGTAAGGCCGAGGGAGCCAGCAAAATCGGAGTCAGAGGGGTTAGTGGCTTTTTCGATTTTGATGTAAGCCGAGATGTTGGTCGGATCATATTCGACCCACGCGACTGTTTGATTTTCGGAGTCACTGCCTTTCGCCGTAAACAGGCGGAAATCTCTGGTGGCATTCGGATAGTTGTTGTCAAACCATCTATTAATTGTACTTATGAATCCGTCCAACGTGCTTTTGTCGCTGTTATCATAGGCGGCATAATAAGAGCCATTGTTAATTTTACCAGCCATCATGTGACCAAGGACATAAATATACTCCTCTGGTGTCGGGTGACCGCTATTAAAGTATTCTCCATAAAGACCGTTTGGAGTGATCCCATCACACCCACTTAAGCTCCTGACGCACTTCACTTGGTTAGAATTAGTATCCCAATTGAACGTTTGAGCAAATTCCGAATAATAGTTGACTGGAGATCCGGAGTTGGAGTCCGCTAACGTCACTAGTAGGATTCTTTTAAGCTCGTCTTTGTTTGTAATTTCACTAACTGTAGCTGTAGTAGAAGTAGCATCATGTTTATCAGGTTGTATACACATTGCGTTATGTCTAGCATCACCCGTGTTAACTAAATACCACTTTGTCGACCACATTTGCCATCCAGCGCTTAATGGGCTTTTGCCGTAAAACATTTCATACTTGTGGTCTTCATCAGCTGCTGACGGATAAGGACCGTGATATCCTTTGTTGGGATCGGCGGAAATTATGGCCGAAGCACCAGCACTGGAAAGAGCGTTAGCGATAATCCAAGTAGTAAAGCCAGTAAATACAACAAGCGAGAAGATAGCAGTGCACCAAAACTTTTTCCCAAAATAAAAATGTTGAGCTTTATGTTTTTCTTTTTTAGATTTTATATGCATACTAACACCTTTTTAATAATTATACCGCTTTAGCTTTTAAAAAGCTAGACTTTTTTATATAATTATTTTTAAGATTGCTTGATGTGTTGGATACGCATTAGCTTCTTGTACTATTAAGAGTTAGAAAAGGAGGGTACCTTATGGCTATCTCAAAACCAAAGGAGTACCATGATTATCTCGTTCCAGGGCTTGATGCGCTGATTAGCGACCCTGACCTGATTGAATTCAAGCCTGAGGAACAACGTGAAGCGAAATGCAAGCGGCGATTCATCCCGGAATTCTATCTCGATCAGCTGAAGGTATTTGGTAGAGAACATGACTATACAGCACGCGGCAAGAACTCATCGATTCTAACCACCAATATCAATCGAATCATCGCAATGTCGAGGACGGACCCAGATGGTGTGGCGAAGTTCTATAATGGTATGGAAGCACAGGTGATACCTTATCGCTACGATCCAACAGATCCGCGATTCGATCCGACCAGCTCTACTCAACAAACCATTAAGACGGCTCAATACTTGTTGTCTAATGAGGGTATCAAGACGATAAAGATGCCGTTCGGCTATAGACGTCTTTCGCATGATTCACTTGCGGTATTAACTGGTGATGGATATCTCTCTGGTAAAACAATGATGAAAAACATCGACGTGGCATTCATCTCTAACGACCTATACACCGGTCGTAGGCGGTTGGCTCTACCAATCGAAGCTTCGCATTTGTGGTGTTCAAATAAGCGTGTTACCGCCCAAGAATTCGCGGATCTTTTCCCTGGTGAACCAGCATTAAGGCCGCAGGAATTCGTGGAGTTTTACGGAGACTATCATCCGCTGAATAATCGTAAAAGCCTCAAAAACATCGGACGAATGGATCCAAACGAGAACGCATTGGTTCCGTTGAGAGCTCAAGAGATCAGTAGTGGTAGCGGGCCTAAGAAAATAGTCCCACGAACCGCTGGTCAGGCTATGATGATAGAAGCGATGATGCTGCCTTGGGAAGAAGCACCGATTGTAATCGTACTCGGTGCGCTTGGTACCGGTAAGACATATTTATCGGCTGGCTTTGGCTATTATGTTGGATTCCAGACTGAAGATTCGCCTTATGACAAGATTTTCATCGTGCCGCATGACCCCGCTTTGGGCGCGGATACTGGATTCTTGCCTGGTGACGCAACAGCGAAAGCTCGCGCAAACGCAATGTCGTTTGAGGATAACATGATTGAAATCATGCGACGCCATTACGCAAGCGGAGGAAAGCTGGGCGACTATGCGAGGGCGAAGAAAGAGTTCGAAGATTACGTCAAAGACGGCTTTATTGGCTTTGACTCGATTGTTCGCATGGGCGGACGAACGCTCCCGAATACATTCTACGTGATTGACGAAGCGCAGGATACCGAGCGGTATCAAA
>JAEEGL014041433.1_pt1 | contig 11187 bp, 5 predicted proteins | sample 9134231 | NCBI WGS metagenome assembly JAEEGL01 (sample SAMN16246548, study PRJNA631951) | gut metagenome | biome: gut microbiome; feature: rumen; material: fiber-attached | host: Bos | place: Iran: Karaj | collected 2018-10
CGCCGGGGCACAGGGGGAGGACGGCTGGCTGCATCCTTACGTCACGCTGGAGAGACCGCAGCAGCTCTGGGGCCTGAACGGCGGGAACGCGCGCTGGCAGCACGAGACCTACGATGCCGGATGCCTGATCGAAGCGGGCGTGCATCATTTTCGCGCGACTGGGAAAACGACGCTTCTTTCATGTTCCGTGAAATGCGCGAACTATCTCACGGAGCGCATCGGACCGCCGCCGAAGTGGAACATCGTCTGTGAACATTCCCTCGCGGAAAGCGCCCTGATCTCCCTCGAAGCGCTTTTCGACGAAGAGCCGGAGCTTGCAGCTGAGCTCGGCGCACAGAGAGGGGAATACCTCCGGGTGGCGAAGTTTTTCATCGACAATAAGGGAAACCATGAAAACCGCCATCAGTTCCCGCCGTTTCTCCGGGAATACGCGCAGGATCACCGTCCGGGAAGCGAACAGCGGGAAGCCGTCGGCCATGCGGTCCGCGCAACGCTCTTTTACACGGGGATCGCGGAAGCTGCCGCCGCGTGCGATGACGCGGGTCTTGAAACGGCTGCCCGGGCGATCTGGAAGGACATCGCCGGGACCAAGTTGCACATCAACGGCTCGGTGGGGGCGTTCCGCGACGACGAGCGGTTCGGGCAGCAGTACGAACTGCCGAACGACGCGTATCTCGAAACCTGCGCAGGTGTCGGATTGTTGTTCTTCGCCGCCGCCATGTTCCGGCTGACGGAAGAGGCATCCGTGTGGGACGCTGCGGAGAGCACGATCATGAATCTTCTGCCCGCCGCCGTATCGGAAGACGGGACCCATTACACCTATGAAAATCCTCTCGAGAGCCGGGGTGGCCGGGAGCGCTGGTCGTGGCATTCCTGCCCGTGCTGTCCGCCGATGCTCCTCAAAGCCGTCGGTGCGCTGCCGTCCGATCTCTTCTCCGTCAGGGGAGACGAGTACTGGATGAATCTCTATATCGACGCGGAGGCGGAACTCGAAGGCGCGAAGCTGCTCCTCGAACCTGCAGAGGAAGGGAAGCGGCTGACGGTCACATGCGGGGAGCCGAAGACCGTTCACATCCGCATCCCCTCCTGGGCAGAGGATTTTGCGCTCTCCCTGCCGTACCGGACGGAAAAGGGATATGCCGTCGTGGACATCCCCGCGGGGGTGACGGAGATCGGGATCACCTGTCGGTGCGAGCCCGTGAAGATCGAAGCGCACCCGTGGGTCGGTGCGGATCACGGGAGGATCGCCGTCCGGTGCGGCCCGGTGCTGTACTGTTCGGAGAAGGCGGTTGAAAAAAGGGAAGACCTCGATCCCGTCCTCTCGAAGGATCCCCCGGTCAGGAACGCCGACGGGACCGTGACCGTGAAGACGTCGGACGGCGACGCGCTCACCCTCATCGAATACCACCGCTGGAACAATCACGGGCCCCTGCCCATGCGCGTCTGGTTCCGGCAGGAAGGCTGTGTGTCCGATCCGTGCGATCTTGAGGGCTGGGACGGGCTCTTATACCGGGAATGGAAGAGCCCTCAGCCAGAGGAATGTCTCGGGATCCCGCAGCCATGAACGGAAACACGGTAACGATATCATCCGGTGAGCCGTTGCGCGGCGCCGGTGACTCTCAGATAGATCAAACGGAGGAGATCCTTGTTATGGAAAACACCCGCCTGAGCGATTTCAGATTCTTTACCGAATGCCTTGACAGCACCGTCCCCGCGCTTAGAACGCTCGGCGATCTCGCCGAAAACGGCAGGCTCGACGAAGCGAAGCGCCGGTTTGCCGCCTATGTCCGCGATACGCTTCACCCGGATTCGTATCTGCGCGGCGAAAAAGAGAGGCTTGCGCCGCGTGCGGAGGAAATTGCCGAGGCGTGCCGGATGGCGATGCAGCATACCTTCGTTTCCTGCCGCGTCCCCTATACCTTCGGCGAGACGATCGACTGGTGCGCGAATCCGACCTACAACCACTACTGTGAATGGCCGTGGCAGCTCAACCGCCATCCGGAATGGGTCTCCATGGCAGAGGAATACATCCTCACCGGAGACGACGCCATCCCAGCCGAATGGGCAAAGCAGTTCATGAGCTGGGCGATCCAGGCGCAGGTCCCCGAGAACGAAAGCGGATTCGCCACGATCTGCTGGCGGACGATCGAAGCCGGCCTGCGCGTGAAGCGGTGGACCTATGCGATCCATGCCTTCCTGAATGCGGTCGGCGACGAGACGCTCACCGTCTTCTGCAAATCGATCTGGGAGCACGGATGGCGCCTGCGGAATTTCTGCACCACCCACAACTGGCTGATCATGGAAATGCACGGGCTGGGCCGCATCGGGCTGTTCTATCCCTTCTTCCGGGAAAGCGCCGAATGGCTGGCGTACGCTCACGGCAGGCTGGAAGGAGAGCTCAAAGCGCAGATCTATCCGGACGGGATGCAGTATGAGCTGACGCCCGGGTATCATCAGGTCTGCGTCGGCAACTATGAAGACGTCGTCGATATGATCCGTCTGCACGGAAGCGAGGTGCCGCAGTATCTGCTCGACGGGCTGGCATTGATGTATTCGGTTTATCCGAAGATCGCCGCTCCCGACTTCCGTGTCCCGGCGGTCAACGACAGCGACAGGGAGAACGCCGCGGAGGTTCTGAACGCCGCGCTGCTCTATCTGCCCGAAAAAAGCGAATACCGCTATTTCGCCTTCGGGAGGGCCGAGGGTCAGCCGCCTGCATGGAAATCGCTGCTGCTCGAATACAGCGGCATGGTGATTTTCCGCTCTTCCTGGGAGAGGGATGCCCTCTGGGCTTATATGGACGCCTCCCCCTTCGGCAAGGCACATCAGCACGAGGACAAGCTCAGCGTGCAGCTCTGGGCTTACGGACATGAGCTGATGCCGGAGGCCGGGACCTTCGATTACGACACCTCCGAAATGCGCCGTTATGTGCTCTCCACCCGCGGACACAACACCGCCCGGATCGACGGCTTTGATCAGAACCGCCGCGACGGTTACCGCTGGTCGCCGGAGGATATCGCCAAAAAAGCGGATGTCCGTTTTGAGATCGGCGAAACCCGCGAGATCGCCGAGGCGTCGTATGACGAAGGGTACGGCCCGGAGAAGATCAGAGTCCGTCACACGAGAAAACTGATTTTCCTGAAACAGGAATCTGCGCTTCCGCCGATGTTCGTCTCCGTCGACCGGCTGGAAGCCGATGCCGAGCACCGCTGCGAGTTGATCTGGCATCTGCACAACAACCCGACTGTGCTGGACGGACGCGCCGTGCACAACACCTTCGGGGACGGCGTCGGGCTCACCGTCGCTTCTTCCTGTGGCGGCATCCAGCTCTGGCGCGGGGTCAGAACGCCCGAATTCCAGGGCTGGCTTCCGAAGTTCGGCATCGGCGACGTCGAGCATTACGCCATCCCGACGGTGCTGAACACGTTTCGCTTTGACCGGTCGCACCGGATTGTGACCGTTCTTTGTCCCTACGCCGACGGCACTTCGCCGGTTCGATCCGTCGAGGCGTCCGACGATATCGCCGCGTCGGATTTCACCGTCGTTCTGAAAGACGGGAGCAGGGTCACGGTCCGGGAGTGATCCGCATCCTGTTCCGCTCTCTCCGCCCGCATGACTGAAAGAATCAGGAGGACACGCCCATGCTGTCATCGCTCCATACCTACCGCATCACCGACGGCGAGGCCGCCTTTGCGCCGTTCTCGCTGCCGGACAACGAGGTCTTAGCCTCCGTTCTGGCCAAACTGCCCACCGCCCCGGACGGCTATTTTCAAGGCGTCGAATTTGTCAGCCCCATTCCGGATCCTGTCCTCCGCGAGGCAAGGACCGTTTTTGCCGCAGACCGCGAACCCGTCGAGGATTGCTATCTGGTCGACACCCGGGAACGTACCGTGCGTGTTTATGCAGACGATCTGCGCGGGCTGATCTACGGCGCATACACGCTTTTGCAGGACGCCGAGGCCTCCGAAGACGGCAGGAGCGTGCGGCGCGGTCTCTTCTGGGATCTGCCCCGGTGTCCGTTCCGCGGCCTCAAGGTCTACATGCCCGCGCCGGACGATCTCGACAGCTTCTACCGCACGGTCGATCTGCTCCTTTCGCTGCGCTACAACACGATCATCATCGAGGTCGGCGGCGCGATGGAATATCGGAAGCACCCTGAGATCAACGCCGCCTGGATCGACTACTGCCGGGAAATGAACCGCTATCCCGACCGCGCCAACGAAATCCAGAACAAGACCTATCCCTGGGCCAAGAATTCCATCCACTTCGAGAACGGCGGGGGACGCTGGCTGACGCAGGACACTGTGCGCGGCCTTGTCGGTTACTGCCGGGACCGCGGCCTGGAGGTCATCCCGGAGTGCCCCACGCTGTCCCATGCCGATTACCTCCTGATGCCGCATCCCGAGCTTGCGGAGCGGGAGAACGACGCCTGGCCGGACGTCTACTGCCCCTCGAACCCCGACACCTATCGGCTGGTTTTCGACGTTCTCGAAGAGGTCATCAAAGTCTTCCGGCCGAAGATCATGCACATCGGTCATGACGAATACTACTCCATCGGGATCTGCCCCCGGTGTAGGGGAAAAGCGGCCGAACGGCTCTACGCCGACGACCTCACGAAGATCCACGACTGGCTCGCCGAGCGCGGGATCCGCACCATGTTCTGGGCGGAAAAGGTGCTCGATGCCATCGGGCTCAACGGGGAACACTTCGGCGGCTCCGAACAGCGCACGCGCCTCTCCGACGGGACGGTGGAAATCACACGTCCGGCCACCTGGCGCGCCATCGACCTGATCCCGCGCGACGTCATCGCCCATCATTGGTACTGGAGCATCGCGGAGTATTTCGACGACGAATTCAACAAACGCGGCATCACGCTCTGGTACGGGAATTTCGCGCCGGTCAATTTCCTCGACTGGAACCGACGGCTCGCCCAGGGAGCACAGGGAGGTTCGCCTTCTCATTGGTCCAGCCTCGAGGACGCCACCCTCCAGCGCAACGGCGTCTTCCTCTCCCTGTTCTGCGGCGCGCGGATGTTCTGGGACGAGACCTGGGACGACGCGCGGTTCCCGGAATACATCGATGAGGTGTTTGAGGAGATGTACCTCGCCTGCAACCGCAGGACACTCGCGGGCCCGCATTTCCTCATCGAGCATACCTCTACCGTCGAGCGCCCCTATCAGTTCCTGTCCAGCGTCCCGATGCAGGTGGAGCGCGACACGATCGGCCGGTACGAAGTGGTTTACGAGGACGGCGAGGTGCTTTCGATCCCGCTGGTCTACGGCTTGAACATCACGGGCCGGGACCGCGTCTGGGAACGGTACTACCAGGGGAACCTCCCCGACAACGGCCGCCTGGCGGAACGCGACACCTGGTCGTTTGACAGCAAGCTCGCCGAGGTCTCCTATACGACGCTGCCGATCCGGCGGGGCGTGGAAACCTGGTTCCGCATCGCGGTGCCGGATCCGCATCCCGAGAAGCGCGTGGTCTGCGTCCGTACCGTCAAGACCTGCGATGACGCAGGCGACATCCTGCTCGGCAGCCTCACGCGGGCATGACCGGTTTCGCCCGGCGATCCGCGAGCACATCCCGCATCACTTTCCCGTAACATCGCACTCTCCATCAAAAACCACAGCGAAGCGCCCGAGAGGCGGAAAACGCTCGTATTCGGAGGTCCCCTTTGGAAGAAAGTCTTTTTGATTCCCGGGAATACCGGCGATCCCGGAACGCATACACGGCGCAATGCGCGTTTGAGTATTTCACCTCGATTCTGGTGACGGACGCGTTCCTCGCCAAGCTGCTCAAGGAAATCGGCATGTCGGACGCGGCGGTCGGCGTCGTCGCCTCCTTCATCTCCCTCTCCTTCCTTTTCCAGCTCTTTTCGATCCCCCTCCTCACGCGGATCCGCAGCGTGAAGAGGACCGTCATGGTCTCCGACACCGTCAGTCAGCTCTTGTTCCTCGCGGTGTATCTCGTCCCCTTCCTGCCCTGTTCCGGGCGGGGAAAGGCCGTTGCCGCGGTGATCTGTATGCTCGGTGGATTTGCGGCGAAATACCTCGTCAGCTCCCTCATCTTCCGCTGGGCCAACAGCTATGTGGATCCGAAGAAGCGCGGGGTGTATTCCGCCGTCAAGGAGATGATCTCCCTGCTCTCGGGGATCGTCTTCACCCTCGCCGTCGGCTTCCTGTTCGACCGGTTCGAGAACGGCGGGAATCTCCGCGGCGGCTTCCTCTTTCTCGCCGGGCTGATCCTGTTCCTGAACGCCTGCAATTTCGTCTGCCTATGGCTCATCCGACCGGAGGACGAAGCAGAGCGGGAACCGCGTCATACGCTCCGGGAGGTCCTGAGGCGAACCGTCGGCATCCCGGATTTCCGTCACGTCATCGTGATGGTGTGTCTCTGGGAGGCTGCGCGCTATGCGTCCGTCGGCTTTCTCGGCACCTATAAGACCGTGGATCTGGCCCTGTCCGTCGGCGCAGTTCAGCTCATCAACACAGGAGCGAATCTCTGCCGCTTTGCCCTGTCGAAGCCCTTTGGCCGCTATTCCGACCGCACATCCTACGCCCGGGGATTCCGTCTCGCGCTGGGGATCGCTGCGGCCGCGTTCGCCGTCAATCTCTTCACCGCGCCGCGCACCTGGTGGCTCATCATCCTCTATTCGATCCTGTATAACGTGAGCCTCGCCGGCTCCAATCAGAACTCCTTCAACATCGTTTACAGCTACACGGACCGGGAGGTATTCTCGGAAGCGATGGCGATCAAAGCCTCCATCGGCGGGCTTGTCGGGTTTGCCGCGTCCATTGCGGGCAGCCGGATCCTCGCGGCGGTGCAGGCGAGCGGCAACTGTCTCTTCGGCCTGCCCATCCGCGGGCAGCAGGTCCTGGCCGGCATCTCGCTGATCCTGACGGTCGCGGCGATCCTCTACACGCGCGCCGTCGTGGAGAAGCAGACGGTCCGGCGGCAATAAAAATCCGTCAAAATGGGAACTTTTCGTCGGTTTCCGGCGTCTAATCACCGATCAGCCAAAGAACTTGTTACCAACAGGAGGTCATCATGAGAAAACGCTTGCTCAGTATGATCCTTGCATCAGCCCTTGTCGTCGGCCTGTTCCCGGCGCTTGTTTCGGCGTCCGCTCTGCCGTTCCGGGACGTTCCCGACGACGCCTGGTACCGGAACGACGTACAGACCGCCGTCAGCGATGGGCTCGTCAACGGCAAGACGCCGACGTCCTTCTGCCCGGAAGACAATCTGACTTACGCCGAGGCGGTGAAACTGGCGGCGTGCATGCATCAGAAAGCCCTGACCGGTGCCGTATCCCTTAAAAACGGCGATCCGTGGTATCAAAGCTATACGGATTACGCCAAAACGAACGGCATCATCGCGCACGAATACGATTGGAACGCCAAAGCGACCCGCGCGGGGTATATCGAGATCTTCGCGCACGCGCTGCCGGACTCCATGCTGGCGGCGGTCAATGAAGTCCCGGACAACACCATCCCGGATGTTCCCATGACCCATCCCCAGGCGGAGGAGATCTATAAACTCTACCGAGCCGGGATCCTCGAGGGTTCCGAAGATTTGTATCAAGGGGCTTGGAAGACACATCTCTGCAAACCGTCGGACAGCATCCGGCGCTCAGAGGTATCGGCGATCCTGACGAGAATGATGCACCGCGAGGAAAGGAAAACAGTTGCCATGGCAATATCGTGGAAGGCGCAGTACATCCGGACGAACGGATATCATGACGGCGTGAAGTATCCGTCAGCGGTCCTGATCGACAGCCCGAACGAGCTGACGCGGTATATCGAGGAAAATAAAGATCTCTATGATCTTGGACATAAGGAGAAGGTTTACGCCGACACGACAATCGGTTTTGCCGATGCAATCGAAGGATACGACGCGGCGTGGTTCCGGACGCACCAGCTGATCCTCGTGCTCCTCGAAGAGGGCAGCGGATCCGTGCGGCACGAAGTGACCGACATCCTTCCGGGTCCCGAACCGAGCGTGGTGATCACGAGAAAGGTCCCGGAGGTCGGCACGGACGATATGGCCGAATGGCACATCCTGATCGAGGTGGAGCGGGGATGGATCGCGGGAACGCAGATCCGCGTGAACCTGACGTCGCAGAATCTCGGTGAAAGCCGTGACGACGATCCCCGTACCGATTCGGAAATCGCGGCGGATTTTGCCCTGAGGCTCTTCCGTCACAGCATGAAGAAAGGGGAGAACACCCTGGTTTCTCCGCTCTCCGTCTTCGGCGCGCTTTCCATGACCGCGAACGGAGCGAAAGGGAAAACGAAGACCGAGATGGAAACCGTCCTCGGCATGGATACAAACAGCCTGAACGATTATTTCAGGACGCTTATGCCGAAGGAAACCGCGGACGCAGGCGGCCCTCGCTTCCGTCTGGCGAACTCCGTCTGGTTCATCGATGACAAGAGCTTCACGGTCAACCGGGATTTCCTCCGAACGACCGAAACCTTCTATCAGGCGGAGGTATTCCGCACGCCGTTCGACGACGGAACGCTCCGAGATATCAACAACTGGGTGAAGGAGAGCACGGACGGCATGATCCCAACGATCCTCGACCGGATCCCGGACGAAGCGGTCATGTACCTCGTCAACGCGCTCGCCTTTGACGGAGAGTGGTCCGATCCGTACAAAGAGCATCTGGTCAATCCCGGGACCTTTACGCTGGAGAATGGCAGGAAAACAACGGCGGATCTCATGTGGTCCAAGGAGAAAACCTATCTCGAAGACGATCACGCCACCGGCTTCCTCAAGCCCTACAAGGGCGGAAAATACGCGTTTGCCGCGCTGCTCCCGGAGGAGGGGATGTCGGTCTCGTCGTATCTCGATTCCCTCGACGGGGAAAAGCTGATCGGGATCCTCGAATCCGCACAGCGGAGACAGGTGGAAGCGGCTCTGCCGAAATTTGAAACAGACTCCGACTTCGAGCTCTCCAAAGTTCTCGGCGAGATGGGGATGCCCACGGCTTTCGACCCGATCAGGGCGGATTTCTCCGGACTCGGCACCTCGACGACGGGCAATATCTGCATCAACCGGGTGCTGCACAAGACCTTCATATCCGTTGCCGAACAGGGAACAAAGGCGGGCGCTGCCACGGTCGTGGAAATGATCGCCAAATCCGCCATGCCGCTGGAACAGCCGAAGCGTGTGATCCTCGACCGCCCGTTCGTCTATATGCTGGTCGACTGCGAAACGAATACCCCGATCTTCATCGGCGCGCTCATGGATCCCGCTTCCTGAACGGTGGGGAGATTTCAACCGGTCATACCGCGCGGCTCGGCCGAAAACGAAAAAGAGACAGCATTTTCGCTGTCTCTCTTTTTTTGATTTCTGCGATCTGCCCTTCACGAACTGAGATTCCCCCCGAATCCGCGGGATTTGTCCCGTTCGGCGCGGGCACGGTCGAAGGCAAGCAGCTTGATCCCGCGATCGATCGTGTTCCGGTAGATCTTTTCCATATCGTTCAGATGCGGCTGCGACATGTTGATACCCGTGAGATGCGGAAGGGAGCAGAGCGTCTCGATATAGTGATCGCCGCGCCCGCAGAAATGCACCGCTCCGCCGCCGAACCGCTTCAAGAGTTCTCCGTCGTATGGCGCGGCGTATTCCTCATAAAGCTCCGGAGACAGGTTCATTGCGCTGTCGTCCCGCAGCAGGATGGCGCCGCGGTGCCGCAAGATCCCCCAATGCGCGTTCATATCGGTGTGCATCGGGTACAGCTCATACCATTTGCCGAGGAAGGCCGTGTAGGTCTCCGTGAGCAGGGACATCACGGCGTGCACGAGCTCCGGTTCATCGTACATGGCATAGAACATTTCTCCGCCCCACATCAGCTCGCAGATATCGAGCGGGCCCTGCGTATCGGGATGGAACATCTCAACATACCGGCTGATCTTCGGCCATTGCCGCACCGCTTCGCGGTAATACTCACCGAACTCGAACACACGCCGCCCGAATCCGTTCGTCAGGGATGGGATCCCGCGCTCCGCCAGCTCCCGGATCCGGTCTGTGTCGTCGAACGGTCGTGTGGTCGGCAGGGTATCCATGGCGCGCGGCATCTCGAAGATCTCCGCGCCGAACAGGGAAGAGAGGATCCCGGTGCCGTAATTCGCGCGGACGCAGAGATTCAGCCCCCGGCCAGCCAGCGCGGCGGATACGTTCTGCATCTGGGAGACCAGCATCAGCTCGTAATCCTCCACCGCATCGTTGATGTTCACATGGGGCAGGACGACTGCCGGTTCGGAAACCCGCTTCCGGTACGGCGAGAAAATGTCTCCCCGGAACCGTCCGTAAAGAAAATCCTCCCATTGACGGCTGAAATCCTCTTCCGTTTCCGGATCGATTCTGAATTCGATATCATCGAGCAGGGAAATCGTCTGACTGGAGAGCGGCTTCATGCTGTTTCCTCATTTCTTCCGGCTGGTCCGGCGTGTCAGTCCTTTTGCTCCATTATACCACAAGATTTCCCTTTTGTTAAGCGATACCGGCAAAAAAAGGAGCATCTTCGCCCTGATTTTGCAGGTGATCGCGCAGGACATGTCTTCCGGAAGCAACCTTTCCGCATCTGCCCGGGCGCTTCATCGGACTGGCATACAAAAAGCCCGGCATTCCACCGGGCTTTCCGCCGTCCGCCGCGATGACGAACGGGATGATCTGATTCTTCCGATTTGCGCGAAGCTCGAATCAGTTGCCGTTTTCGAGATTCTCCGCAAACTTGTTGTATGCCTTCTCGAGCGCCTTGTTGCCGACCTTTTCGCTCTTCTTGTAGTTGGAGGCGAAGTCGGGGTTGTCGTTCGACAGCGGCGTAGAGAAGCTGGAGCTCATCATGAAGTTCGAGAGCGCCTGGTCGTAGGCGAGCGCGAAGGGAGAGGTGATGGCGTCGTGGATGAGGTCGATCATCTTCGCGTCGTCCTGACCGTTCGCGTACTTGACCTTCAGGCCGTTCTCATACCATTCGGGGATGACCGTGCGGTTCGTTTCGCGGCCGCAGACTTCCAGAACGGTGCAGACATATTCCATCGAATCGAGCGGCAGGGTCATCAGAATGACGCCGATCTCACTCGTGTCGTGCATGGAGGTGACGTAGTGTTCCTGTTCCTCGTTGAGCTTCGGATAGGGAAGCGCGCTCATCTGGAATTCCACTTCGCGGAACTTGGACAG
>JAEEGL014042275.1_pt1 | contig 11187 bp, 13 predicted proteins | sample 9134231 | NCBI WGS metagenome assembly JAEEGL01 (sample SAMN16246548, study PRJNA631951) | gut metagenome | biome: gut microbiome; feature: rumen; material: fiber-attached | host: Bos | place: Iran: Karaj | collected 2018-10
TCTCCAGCTTTGTATCCTTGTGTCTTTAATGCTTCTTTTGCATTTCCTGCTGTTGATTTAATATTAAGTATTCCACTATCATTTAGTACATATGATCCAAGTATTGTTTCTCCTATTGCTTTCCTTTCTGTTTCTGCTGATGCTTCTTTTGCATTTTTAAATAATCCACCATTCATTGTAAATGCAACTGTTACCATTACAAGTATTAGCATTATAATTATTGTAATTATTAATGCAATTAATGTTATACCTTTTTCTTCTTTAAATTTTTTCATAAATTTCTCCTTTGTATTTATATTATAATTACATATATTTTTTACAAATAAATTGTAGTTGTTTACATTCTTATTGTCAATAATTGTAATAGAAATGTAATATTTTTGTTTACATAATTTTAATATAATTTATTTACTATTTTTCTATTTTATGGTATAATATAAATAGTGTGTAAATAAATATTAAGTAAAGGAGAAATCAAATGGTTAAGCTTATTGCAAGCGACTTGGATGGTACAATAATTGATAGAAACAACCACATTTTTGAAAACAATTTAAAAGCCATAAGTGATATTAATAAAAAGAATATTAACTTTGTTATTTGTACTGGTAAAACGTATCCAATTATTAAAGGTTTATGTTCTAAGTTTAATGCACAATATGGTATTTTTGGTAATGGAAATCAAATTATTGATTTAAAAACTGGAAAAGAAATATATAAAAAGCTATTAACTGATGATGAAATATCTTCTTGCTTAGATATAGCTAAAAAACATAACTTACATGTTCATTTATATACAGATAATTCAATTATTACAGAAGAACTTAAATATATGGATTTAAGAAACTATAATTTACAAAAACACGCTGAATATCAAAACTCTTTAGGAATTACAATTGTTCAGGATATTGGTGTTTATTTAAAATTTAATAAAGTTAATGTGTTTAAATTAATAATATCTGCTGAAAATGATTTATCAAATATTAAATCAGAAATATTAAATTCTAGAGATTTAGATGTTACTACTATAAAAAAATATGGTGAATACAAAGATAAAGTAATTGATAAAGAATATGAATATTTAGATGTATCTCCAAAAGGAATAAATAAAAATGCTGCATTAGAAATATTAAAAGATTATTTGAAGATAGATAATTCTGAAGTTATGGCTGTTGGAGATAATTTAAATGATATAGAAATGGTTAAAAATTCAGGAATTGGTGTTGCTGTTGCAAATGGATATGATGAGTTAAAACAAGTTGCAAAATATGTAACAACAAATTCTGTAGAAAACGGCGGATTTGCAGAAGCAGTTTATAAATATATTAGCTAAAAATTTAAAGAGCTCATTATGAGCTCTTTTTTATTTTCTTTCATATGTTGGAACTAAATTTCTTTTATGTTCAGATAATTTGTGCATTCTTTTAATTATTTCCTCTGAATTCTTGTTTTCAGTTTTTCCTGTATCAATAAATTCAGCAATTTCTTTATATGTTACACCCATTTTTTGTTCATCTGTTTTTCCTCCGAAGTCCATCATTTGGTGCTTTATTAATTATTGCATCTGGAACACCTAGATATTTTCCAATCTCTAATACTTCATCTACTGTATAGTTTCCTATTGGATTAAAATCTGATGCATTATCTCCCCACTTTGTTGTGTATCCTACAAATGCTTCACATTTATTTCCTGTTCCAATCACTAGATAGTTTAGTGTTCTTGCAACCATATAAAGTGTAAGCATTCTAAGTCTTGGCTTTGCATTAATCTTTGCTTCTTCTTCAATTTCATTTGAAATATCAGTATCTTTTAATTCACTTAGCACACTGTTTTCTATTTCTTTATATGAAGAAGTTAAATCAACTTCTAAATTTTTTACACCAAAAGTTTTAGCTACTAGTTTTGCATCATCTAAATCTTTAGAAATTGAATTACATGGCATTGATACTGCAACTACATTATTGCTTCCTAAAGCTTTTGTAGCTAAACCAATTACAGTAGCACTATCTTTTCCCCCACTATTTCCAACTACTACTCCATTTGATTTTGTTTTTTCTACATATTCTTTTATCCAAAATGTAATCCCATTTACTTCTTCTTCAATATTATTTATCATATTTATCTCCTCTATCTCACTTTTCTTCTTTATATAGATTATTATCTTCTATATATTTTTTTATATCTTCTGAAACATATTTTGATATATCTTTTTTAAGTTCTATCTCGTTTCTAACATATGTTGAGCTAAGTCTTATCCTTTCATTGTTTAAATTAATAAATGAACTCTTATATCTATTTAGTAATTCATCATTTTCAATTATATCTTTTACGATATCTTCATTTCTTCCAAGAACTATTACCTTGTATTTTCCGAGTATTTGTTCTGGATCTTTCCATGTGCTTAATTCCTTTAAATTATCTGTTCCAAGTATAAAATAAATAGTACTATCTTTATATTTTTCTTGTAATAAATTTAAAGTTTCAATAGTATATAGCTGTCTTGTTGATTCTAATTCTATTTTGGAAACTTCTAGTTTTGGGTTGTCCTTGCATAGCATCTTAAGCATATTATATCTATGTATATTATCTGCTAAATTTTGCTTATTATACTTTGTACTAACTGGTACAAATATTACTTTATCTATATTTAATTTACTTTTTAATACTTCTTTTGCTAGGATTAAATGAGAATTAAGTGGTGGATTAAAGCTTCCTCCAAATACCCCTATAGATAGTTTTTCTTGCATAAATTTATTTCCTTTTTCTTTTTCATTTTCTTTTAATTGGTTATATCATACTTACATTATTTATGCAAGAAAAAATATGTTTAAAATCTCCTTCTTCTACTACATGTAAAAAGTTTTGAAGATGATGCTTTTGAATATAAAGAATCATTTTTATTTGTGTTTACTAGATTAAATTCATCATTTTCATTTTCTTCATTATTACTGTTATTATTTATATAAAATCTATCTACAATGAATGCTGTTATTAGTGAAAGCATTGTATATATGAATGTATTAATTAAAAATGATTCGTCATATGTAGTAAATGTAACTATTAAAAATATAGCAAATGTGAATGCTGCAACTAATACTGGATTTTTAATAATCTTTTGTAAAATGATTGATATTATTATAGTAGCAATTGGAAATGCAAAGTAGATCAATATATCCATAAATTTTCCTCCTTATTTTTATATATATTATGCTTTATTTTTTAATTTTGTTATTAGAAATATAATGTATTATTTTAAAATATATTAATTTAAATTTTTTAAATTATTTTTCTTAAACTTATTTGCTTTTTCGATAATTTATGATAAAATATTTGGTAGCAAAAGATAAATTATTAGGAGGACAAAGTTATGGAATTTAAAAAATGTGCACGTTGTGGATGTTTTTTTGCTACAAGTAATGAAGTATGTTGTAATTGTGAATCTAAGGACAGATTAGATATCTCTAGATTAAACTCAATTATTGAAGATGATATTAATTTTGGTTCTGTAGAAGAACTATCTTACACATCTGGAATAAATATAAGCAATTTAAATAGATTTATTAGAAACAAAGAAAACAACGGATTAAAAATAGATTTATAATAAAAATAAATATTATATAAATAAAAACGGCATTCGCCGTTTTTTTATATGCTTAAATTAATATGATTCTGTTAATATTTCTATTTCTATCAGAACTATTTTAATAATTTTCTATTCCATTTTTTAAATTATATATATTTTGAAAGCCACTTTTTTGAAGTTCTATTGCTGCTTTTTTACTTCTTTGTCCACTTATACAATATACTATTATAATACATGATTTGTTTTTTAAAATTATTTGTGCTTTTTTCTTTATTTCATAAAGTGGAATATTAATTGCATTTTTTAAATGTCCTTCTTTAAACTCTTGACGACTTCTTACATCTAATAGAACCACATCTTTATTTTCTTTTATAATTCTTTTCATTTCTTCAAAATTAATATCTTGTGTTTTTCTTTTTTTGTATCTTATTTTAAAAAGCATTTTACCACCTACTAAAAAAATAAGGCAGATATAATTAATCTGCCTTAATTTATCTTAATATATATTATGCTTTATTATTTCTTTTTGCTATCTTTTGGTTTTACATTTTGTGCTTGTTTTTCAAATACATTAATTAATACTATAATTGAAATTAAATATATTAAAATTGCTATAGGTAATGTGTAGTATCCAATTGGAATTCTAAATAATGATAAAATACTTAAATATAACCATTCAGGCATTATAATTCCATATAATAAGTTTTCTATTATATTTAATGCACCAACTTTTTTGTATCTTAGTATGAAATATGCCGCAATAATTACAGCTGTAATTAATACTGGTATAATATATGGTTTTACTATATCAAATAGCTTTACTGGGTTGTTATAAACAGTTTCTATTTCTTCTGCTTTTACTTCTGTTTCATATTTACTATTAACCTTTTCAACAAATGCATTTTTTTCTTCATCTGTTATTTGTTCTTTATCAATAGTTATTAAATAATCATCTTCTTCATCATCTAAATTTTGTATTATATATTTACTTCCTGGAAAAGACTCATTTAAAATACCTTTTAAATCATTTTTCTCAACTTTTGCTTCATGAATATGAAAAGCAATTGATACACTCTTCTTCCATTTTATTATATAATTCATTCCATTTTTAATTTTAATAACTGTCCCAGCAATTATTATAATTAGCGCTATTAATACTATTATTAGTTTTATATATGCTTTATGTTTCATTTTAATCCTACCTTTCAACTATTTATTTATAGCTTTCATTACTGTTTTAGTAATTAGAATATTATAGATAAACATTATTGCTAATCCCCAGAACAATATGTTTCCTATACTAGTTAAATTAGCTATTATTCCAAATGTAAATACTATAGCTAGTACATATAAAGGAATTAAATTTAATAAATATTTAAAGTATGTTTCCTTTATTTTATCTAAATCATTTAAAATTGAATATCCAAATATAAAGTTAATTACAACTATAAATGCAATAGCAAACATTCCCTCAATTGAAATAAATACATTTGTATATCTTAATACAAGCATTAGTAAAGCAACATATCCTATTTGTAATAATCCTATTACTAATCCTTTAAGTTTAAATTTAATAATGTTAATTATAAATAACAATGCAAATATTGCTATTCCTATATAGATAAATATGTTTGTATTTGTTATCTCTGCTGATTCTATTTGATCTGTTAAAGAATATGTTATTGGCATTTCTTTGTTATCTAATAATACTTTTAATATACTTAAGTCTTCAGAATACTTTTCAAGATCATCTTGATTTTTTGATAATCCTAATGGTATAGTAATAACTCCCTCAACTTCATCTAAATATTTAAGAAGACCTGCTTTTAAATTCTTTTGGAAATGATATGATAAATATGTTTGGTCATCTATTTTTATATCAATATTTTTTGCATTCTTTTCTCCTGTTTCAGGATTTACCTCTTCCGTTTCATCTTCTACATATTTATTAGATATGTCTGAAAATATTTTTTTACCTTCTTTGTTTAGTTCTATTTTTAATGCAACAAGAATTGAATTGTCTGTTTGTTGATATGTTGCAGAAGATACTTTTGCAATATGAGATTTATTTAATAATACTTCGTTTGTTTCAGAATCTGTTACTTCGAACTTTCCTCTACTATTTAATATTGTTGCAATTTTTTCAGTATCCTCATTTTCTGGAATTTGAATGTCAATTGTTCCATTTTCGCTGTTTTGTCTTAGCACATATTGTTTTACTTTTAAATCACTAAGTTTACTAATTACAATTGCTTTAGCTTTCTCATAATTATCTTTTGTAAGTGCATCATTATTTTCGTCATTCACTTCCATTTTTAAGTTTCTTGTATGATTAAACTCCATACTTAATAAAAATTTAGGTGATATATTTTTAACTCTATAATCCTTTAATTTGTATATACCTAAAAATGATGCTAGTATAATTATTACTACTAATAATACTACTGAAATTAATGTAATTTTGTTTTCTGTTTTCACTTTCAATTCCTCCTATAACAATTTTGTATCATTTATTATTAATTCAAACCAAATTTGTAAATATTTTGCTGCATATTTACTCATCATGGTTCTATCCATAAATATCTCAAAGTAATCAAGTACTGGGCATATGTGATTATCAATTGTAAGATCTAATGTTATCTTTTTTTCTTTGCTGTCTATTTTTAAATCTGCATTTGTAACAGCATAATTAACTCTATCATGTATATCAAATGTTGCTATATTTTTATTTATAACTCTATCTCTATGAACATCAGACTTGTCCGCAAGTATTAATGCTGCAGATATGTCACTTACTGCAGTCCCTGTACCTTCATCATGGTTTCCTATTGCCGTCATTATTTGAGTTCTTTCTCTTAAATCCATCCCCATATCTTTTAAAATATTATATGCTAGTATTGCGCCAGACTGAGCATGATCTACCCTATTTACACTGTTTCCAATATCATGTAAATATCCTGCAATTTTTGCAAGTTCTACTCTTCTTTCATCATATCCAAGAGTTTCTAGTATTTTACCTGCTCTATTAGATACTATGCTTACATGTCTTATAGAATGTTCAGTATATCCTAATGCATCCAGCTGTGCCTGTGCTCCTGTAATTAATTCTTGAACCTCTGGATTGTTTTTAACATCTTCTAATGTTACCATTTATTCCTCCAAATTTTCTTTTACGTTTAGATTTTATATTAAATAATGTAAAATATCAACTATTTTTTTAATATTTACTTAATATTTACTCCAATTATTCCACCTATTGCTCCTGAAAGTAAACTTGTAATTATCATCAAAATAGAATATCCATTTAAAGAAAAATTTTTTGTTATTATACTTGACAAAAAATATATTATATAAATGTATATTAATGCAATAGTTGCTCCCGAAATCAATCCATTTCTTTTTATATTCAATGTACTTAATGTACTTCCTATTAATATACTAAGAGATGTGATTATTGTTGTAACTACAGGAATTGTGTTTTCTTGTAGCTTAGTATATGTAAGTAGAATTGAAAATATTATTAAACATACAACAGTAAATAAAATTGAAATCAAAACACTCTTTAATATTTTTTTTAAATCAAACCATTTTTCTTCCATAGTAAAACCTCCTATAACTACTTAATACTATGCAGTATAAGAGGTTTTTATAACTTAATCTTTAATGTTATCTATTGAATCTTTATCTTCTTCTTTTTGATCCATCTGCTTTAATAATTGTTTAACTTCTGCAATTCTTGTGTTTAAAAATGATCCATATTCATCTTTTATATTATCTTTTTTAAAAGAACTAACGTTAGTATTATTATATGCAATTTCAAATATTTTGCTTATATAATCACCTTTAAATTTATTTATAATACAAGTGATTTCTTCTTTATATTCTGGAATATTTTCGCAAAATTCATTAAAAATATCTGTCAATTCATTACTTCCATTTTCTGCAGTTCTATAAAATATCCTATTTGTATAATCACCCTTTAATATTTCTTTTCCCAAATTAAAACTTAAGTCCATATCATAAGCTGGTGATAAATTAACTGTTTTTGTTCCATCTTTATTTGATTTTATTAATAAAGACGTATTTCCTAAATTTTCGTCCATAGAACATATTATCTTTTTTAATGTTTCTTGGATAGCATATTGTGATTTTATTTTTTCATATTTTTTGCTTATTTCTGTTTCTGTCATGTATTCTGTTAATTCTTTTTTTACTTGTAATTCAATAGCATTTAGGATATCACTATGTTTTACATTGTTATTTTCATCATATTCATATCCATAATTAAAATCATTTAATGAAACAAGTTTTTCATCTTTTTTTACAAAGTCTTTGCTAAATATATAATAATATGGTAGATTTCCTATAGATGGAATTGCCTCTGCAGATTCTTTACCACAAAATTCAAAAAACGCATTTGCCATACTTGGATTATACAAGCCCTCTCTTCTGTAATTCATTCCAGAAACGGGACCTTTAAGTCCTTCAGCTTCTTTAATTAAATAAACATTCCCATCTTGTCCTAAATATTTTCCATTTGTTCTAAATCCAATATAATTGTAAATTTCTCGTATTGGAAGAACTGATTTATACTTAACTAATCCATTTTCTTCTCTTTGTAGTTCATTGCTATTAAGATAGCTATCTATTGAACTAAAAAACCTATCAATAGCTTTTGACTCAATATATTTACCTCTTAAATCATTTTCAATATATGTTTCTATATCATAATGTGTTGCACTTATATCTAATTTAGACAAAATTCTTATAAATTTAGGAATTTTTAAATATTCATCTAACTTTTTATAAAAACTATCAGGAAATTCCATATAATATCTCCTTTACAAATTTAACAACTTTTAAATTGCTTTATTTCCCTAAGCTGTTAATTCTTTGTTCTATTGAATCAATCATTTCATTAAATTTAATTAGTTTTTGTCTTTCTTCTTCTACTTTTGCTTGTGGTGCTTTTTCAATAAAACCTGGATTTGAAAGCATTTTATCTGTCTTTTCTTTTTCAATTAAAACTTTTTGTTTTTCCTTTTCTAATCTTTCAATTTCTTCTTTAATATCTACTAAATCCTCAAATGGAATAAATACTTCCATACTTGATGTTACAACATTTACTGCATTTTTAGGAATATCTATTCTTTCATTTCTAATTTCAATATCTTCAGAAAATCCTAGTTTTTTAATAAATCCATCTGCTGACTCTAAAAACTCTTCATATCCTGGTGCAATAAAAATTAATTTAGATTTTTTAGATGGATGAACATTCATCTTTGTTCTAATATTTCTAATTCCAACTATCACTTCTTTTATTTGTTCAATATTTTTTTCATCATCTTTAAATTCTAAATCTTTAGAGTATTCAGGATATTTTGCAATCATTATACTCTCATCTTCATTAAATAGCTTAGAATAAATTTCTTCTGTTACAAATGGCATAAATGGATGTAATAATTTTAATGAATCTCCTAAAACTTTATTTAATACAAATTGAGCTGTTCTTCTTGATTTATCTTCTTTATTATATAATCTTGTTTTTACAATCTCTATATACCAATCGCAAAATTCATTCCAAATAAATGAATATATTTTATCAATTGCAACACCTAGGTCATAGTTATCCATATTAACTTTAATTTCAGCTGTTAAATCATTTAATCTTGAAAGAATCCATCTATCTTCAGATAATAGATCTTTATAATCAATTTCAGTTTCTTCATAATCTTCTAGATTCATAAGTACAAATTTTGCAGCATTCCAAATTTTGTTTGCAAAATTTCCTGCAGATTCTAATTTTTCTGGCATAAATCTCATATCATTTCCTGCAGATATTCCTGAAATTAATGAAAATCTTAAAGAATCTGCTCCATATTTATCAATTATTTCTAATGGATCAATTCCATTACCTAAAGACTTAGACATTTTTCTTCCTAAATTATCTCTAATAATTCCATGAATTAAAACATCCTTAAATGGAACTTCTCCTGTTTGTTCAATTGATGAAAACATCATTCTTACTACCCAGAAGAAAATTATGTCATAACCTGTAACTAATGTGTTAGTTGGGAAAAATGTTTTAAAATCTTCTGTTTCATTTGGCCATCCAAGTGTTGAAAATGGCCAAAGTGCGCTACTAAACCATGTATCTAATGTGTCTGGATCTTGGTAAATTTCTTTACTTCCACATTTTTCACATTTACCTGGATTTTTAGTATCTACTGTAATATGTCCGCAATCCTTACAATAATATGCAGGTATTTGATGTCCCCACCATAATTGACGTGATATACACCAATCATGTATATTTTCTAACCAATTAAAATATGTTGCTTCAAATTTTTTAGGAACAAATCTTGTTTTTCCTTGTTTTACTGCTTCAATTGCAGGTTTTGCCATCTCTTCCATTTTAACAAACCATTGATCTGAAATTTTTGGTTCTATTGTTGCTTTACATCTATCATGTTTTGCAACATTATGTGTATAGTCTTCTATTTTAACTAAACTTCCATTTTCTTTTAGTTCTTCAACTATTTTTTCTCTAGCTTCATAAAGGTCCATTCCTTTATATCTCTCACACAAGTCTCCCATTTTGAAGTTTTCATCAAAAACCTCTATAATTTCTAAATTGTGTTTCAAACCTGCTTGATAGTCGTTTGGGTCATGAGCAGGTGTAATTTTAACACAACCTGTTCCAAAATCCATTTCAACAAATTCATCTGCAATAATTGGAATTTCTTTATTCATTATTGGAAGTATACATTTCTTACCTACTATATCTTTATATCTTTCATCATCAGGATGTACAGCAACTGCAGTATCTCCTAGCATTGTTTCTGGTCTTGTTGTTGCAACTGTAACATATCTATCTTCTTCTCCAACAATTTTATATCTTACATGCCATAGTTTTGTTGGTTCTTCTTCATATTCAACCTCTGCATCAGAAATAGAAGTGTTACAACATGGACACCAGTTTATCATTCTCTTTCCTTTATAAATATATCCTTTATCATATAGCTTTTTAAATACAGTAAGAACAGCTTGAGAAAGTCCTTCATCCATTGTAAATCTTGATCTTGACCAATCCGCTGAACATCCTAATTTCTTTTGTTGCTTTACAATTGTTCCGCCATATTCTTCAGTCCATTTCCATGCTTCTTCTAAGAATTTTTCTCTTCCTAAATCAAGTTTATCAATTCCTTCTTTAGCAAGTTTTTCCACAATTTTTACCTCTGTAGAAATTGCAGCATGATCTGTTCCTGGAAGCCATAAAGTATTAAATCCTTGCATTCTTTTATATCTAATTAATACATCTTGAAGTGTTCCATCTAGAGCATGTCCCATATGTAATTTTCCAGTTACATTTGGTGGTGGCATCATTACACAATAGCTTTCCTTTGTTTTATCCATACTTGGTTTAAAGTAACCTTTTTCTTCCCAGTTTGAATAAATACCTTCTTCAAAATCTTTTGGTGAATAACTTCCTTCCAGATTATGATTTTTCTCTTTACTCATAAATATCTCCTCCTAAAATTAAAAGAACCCTCAAGTCTATAAGGACGAGGGTTCTTGTTCGTGGTACCACCTTAATTTATATAAA
>JAEEGL014769846.1_pt1 | contig 11187 bp, 10 predicted proteins | sample 9134231 | NCBI WGS metagenome assembly JAEEGL01 (sample SAMN16246548, study PRJNA631951) | gut metagenome | biome: gut microbiome; feature: rumen; material: fiber-attached | host: Bos | place: Iran: Karaj | collected 2018-10
AAGAAATAGCTTAAGTCTGTCATTTTGCGGAAAAGCCAGATTTCTTTCGAACCGTCTTTTTTATGGCAGGTCATGGAGTCTTTGCGAAGTTCCATAATTGTATAGTCGTCAAACATTTTTGACTTCAGATAAACGTAATTCTGAATTCTGACTTTGGCCAGCCTTTCTTTTGCTTCCGCATGATCCGGATCCAGCTCTAACACTTTTTTGTAACACTGTAACGCACTTTCCGTATCACCCTTTTTTTCAAATTTTTTAGCGTCGTCCATCAGGGTTTCGATTTCAGCAGCGTTTTGCATTGCTTCCTCCATGCTGTCGTCCATGTTTAATACAAAACGGCTGTTGCAATACGGACAAACTGCGGTGTTTGTTTTTACATTAATATTCAGATGTCCGCTGCAATTGGGACAGATAGTGGATGCAAAGCTTATGCCATTTTTATTTTCCGGAGCAGGAGCAGGCACAGACTGCTTGGCTCCGCAATAATTACAGAAAACCGATCCATCTGCTATTTCCTTACCACAACGTGAACAGAACATTTTTCATCCTCCTGACTTCTAAAGCATTAATGGAAATAAAAGGCCTCCTATGATTAAATTTTTATCATAGAAGACCTTTAGGCTTATCAGTCTCTCTTCCACTGACAATTATTATTTTATCATCTTTTTATTACTGTCACAAGATATTACACAGAAAACTTTAGGAACAGTAACAATGCCTTGCAACCTCGTTACGAGGCGCATCACTTCTTCATCTTTAACGAAGCAAGCAGATTCCGGAACGCCTGCTCCAACTTTTCAAAAAGCGGTTCCTCCGCGGCATACCAGTAAAAACGCTTGTTGAACAGTTCTGCAGTGTGGAGGACGGAAGCTTTGTTCAGATTATTTTTGTCAAAATACTCGGACTCGGGCAACTCACAGTAATCAGAAACGGCTTCCAAAAACTTTTTGACAGCTTTCGCCGGAATTTTACCGCTCTTTCTGTCCGTAGTACTTGAACCAGAATCAAACGTATTAAGATAAAACGTCTTATGCAAAAGGTCAAACTCAAACCTGCCTATACTGTGACCATGATTGTCTCCGTTACGATATTCTTCCACATAAGAAAGATATCCGCTGTCAAGCTTCTCCATCAGATTTTCATACATTTCCTTTTCTGTATGCCGTGCGCCCCATTCAACATCCCCAAACCCGCGGTTGTACATTTTTCTGCGGTCCCAGGAAAGGAACGGAATCCGGGAAACGCCAAAATCCGTTACCAGCAGAAACATAAACAGAATATTATATTTGTACGCATAGTTGATAAACGTTCCGGCATAATTCTTCCGGAACAGCGGGTCATCCCATTTATCCGTCAGGATCAGTATTGTTTTGTGGACATGGTAAGGATAGGCCTTAATCATGTTTTCACACTGAATTTCTGCCTTATCCAACACGCTGCGGATCGTTCTCTCCCTTTTGCATACACCCACAAATTCCGGATACGTCTCCCGCGAAGGTTTGCCAAAGGGAAACGTATTCAGATTGCCACGAAGAGAACCATTCTTTTCCAAATGTTCACTCAGCCCGTCCAACCGTTCAGAATAATTGCCGTCCAGTTCCGAATTAAAAATTCCCAAAATGTCGGCGCAGGCTTCGCTGGTTTCCAGAAAAGCCCGGGCACGTTCCAGCAGGCTGCCAGTTTCCGGATTGTTTTCGTGTAATAATTCACGCACATACATTTCATAATTAGTCATCTTCATTTTCCCCTTTCTTTTAACTGATGTTTTAATACCAGAGCATTCCGCTTCGCTCCATCACCACCGCATCAATCCATGATGAAGGTGTACGAAAACCTTTAAAGATACATTTATAATTTTTATTTGTTATCCCGTTTTCTAAAACATCTGTCAGGCTGAAAAAATCATCTTCGCTTTCTGTAAAATCTGATTTGTAGTCAGTTCCTTTACAGTATTTTTTTATTTTGTTTGCAGAGCAAAACTTTACGAAAAAACGCCGTTGTTTAAATTGTTCGGCAAGCAGCTTCACAGTTTCAAGAAGAAATTTTTCTGTAAAACCGTTTTCATGCGGAACCATAACAAATATTCTTTTCAGTGTGCTTATATCATTATTCTGATTCGGGCCCTCTTGCAAAATTTCATTTTCATATGCAGCCAGAAGCGTAACATGTTTAAAGTGTAGCGTTAGTAATAATTCTTTCAACAATCTTGCCGTTTCCAGATTTTCTTCTTCCTTTTTAGTTTCATCGCCGACAGGAAGAAGAAACCATCCGTTCTGTAACTCTTTTTCAAATTCAGCAAACTGACTGCCCATCTTTTTGTATTTTGCAAAACCGATCTGCAAAACATCCTTGTTTCGGTAATCAGTTATGCCTGATTCATATGCAACGTTCATCTGCTATGACCCCTTTCTTAATTTTGGTTATTGCATTTCAATTTCCTTTCTAACTACATCATAACAGACCAGCATGACAAAAAAATGTACATTTGAAGAAAGGCTTCTGGCGTAGGGCTGTCGCGGCAGTACGCCTTATAAACAGAAAAAAAGAACCCCTTTCAGGGTTCCGTGGAAACAATATTTATCTGTTTTATTTACGTATTTATTTGCGCAACCTGTTTATTCTGTTGCAGTTATTTAGGGAAACACTGATTAATTCGTCTGCACGCTGACCAGTGCTTTTTGTGACTGACTGCGTCAATGTCCCTCAACGCAGCTACGGCTGCGCCTTCGGGCCATTTCCTTGTCAGTCGCAAAAAGCCCTCGGACATCGTACAAACTCATTTTATCAGCGTCTCCTTAGCGTACCGCTTCGCCATTTCCTCAACGGCTTCTTTGATTTCCGCGCGCAGTTCGGCCGGCTCCAGCACCTCTACCAGATGCCCGTACTGCAGCGCCCAGTAGTACATAGCGTTCAGGTTACAGGTCAGCTGCACGGTAAAACCGTCATCATCCTGCGCAAGAACCCTTACATCCCTGCCAAACCAGTCGGCAAGCGCGTCCGCAGCTTCTTTTTTGCAGCGCAGCTTCACCGTTTTGCTTGCCCCGGTAAACATATAAATATGCTCCGCTATATGCTTCGGCAGATCCAGTCCGTTTTCCAGTCCTTTCACCTGCTTCATGGGCTTGACCTTTTCATCCAGAATCCGGACATTGGTAATTTTGTCAATGCGGAAATAGGCAATGTTATCGTACACATCCAGGTTGGAAAGCAGGTAATAATACCCGTTGGCCGCAATCATCTGATACGGATTGACGATATAATCCCTGCCTTTGTCGTGAAGTTTGAAATCCATGCCGTAGCTGTTGTAACGGAAGGAAATTTTCTTATTCAAATCAATCGCGTCATTGATTACGCTGACATTCATCATGACATGCGTATTCTTCGTCCGCGGAATATTCGGAGTGGTGCGCACATGAGACACTTTTGGTTCAAAATACTTCGTTCCGAAACGTTCCAACTTTTTAATTAGCCGCTGCGCCTGGTTTGCGGTTATTGCCTTTGAAAAGAGTACCGCGTCAATCAGCCAGCGCAGTTCTTCGTCTTCCAAATCCCTTTCCATCAGGTAATAGCCCTGACCTTCATCCATGGAAATTTCATAACCCATATCTACCAGCGATAACACGTTGGCCTTGACCGAACGCCGGTCACAGTTTTCAACGCCGTATTCCGATTTCAAAAGCTTTATGATTTCCTGCTGCGTCAATTTATGCTTTTCATCCGAATACACTTTTAAGAGTTCCAGAATCAGCATGTTCAGCATTTTCTTCGTGCTTGTCCCATACACCTTGTACATAATTTATCCTCCGGGCATTTCTCAGCTTCGTTTTGTCGCGACTGCTTCCCTGAGTTTTTCCAACACTTTCACCATGGCCAGCGTATCAAGGCAACAGTATTTCAGCAGATTGTTCCGCATGACTTTGATTTCTTCCGGCGTATGATTGGGCAGATTCGCAAAGGTTTCCATGGCCTCGCTGCCATTGTGCACTCCTTCCAGCGCGTGATAATCCAGTTCGGAATCCCCGGGGCAAAGGGCCGGTAGTACGTATTTTATGGAATAGGATCCTTTCATCGCCTTGCTGTAATACTGCATTTTTTGAAACGGAACTATTAGATCATGTATGTTTTCCCGTATCGCCAGCAGATGGTCAGACAAATCCGGGAAACAGTCTGCAAGTTTCTGAAGAACCCCCCGCTCAAATGACATATTATAAGCAAGAACACAAACATCAACCGGGAAGTCCTTACACAGGCTTTCGGCAATCGCCCGGCGCGGGTCCGTACCTTCTTTCGCCAAGAATTCCCTGTGCTCCAGAGTTCCGTCAGCCTGCTCGATATGCAGGGAATATTGGAACGGAATCTGCATATACGGGCTCAGACCATCATACTCCGGTATGGCCTGCATAAACGTTTCAAAATCCAGATGATACAGCGGATAGGAAAGCGTGTCCAGAAAATCTTTAATAGCGTCAGCATCTACTTCGTCCGGTCTGTCATAATAGGCAGCCTCCACCTGTTTCCACTGTCTATTAGTTAACTTCGGCTGTTGTTTGACAATATCCTCAAAGGTGATAATGCCTTGGTGGTAGTATTTATACTTCGTCGCCGTAGTCAGTCGGCTCACATTAAATACAGATTGCTCCGGAATATGTTTCGCGCAATAACCGCGATACGCGCAGGTGTAAGGAGTTTCGCAGTACACATCAATATCTCGTTTCGGTTCACTGACCGTATCCACGTAATCACGTATGGATTTGATATTGGTCTCGACCTCGTCGTATTTTCCTTTCACAACCTCCGTAAACTCTTCCAGGGTAAACAGTTTTTTTAAATCAAGTTCCCCATGTCTTACATATTTGTTGTTCAGGTACATCAGGAACACTCTCTTCACATGAATCCTGCACCGTTTCAGAACGTAATACTGAAAGGCCATATCCTCTATATAGATGTCCGTTACGCCGGTAGAACTCTTTACCTCAACAATGTCATATCCGCTGCCATTCTTATGCAGGATATCCACGGCGCAATACAGACCATCAGTCAGGAACGCCGCTTCCGCGATATTCTCAGAACCGGTTTGCATGAACTGTTTTGTCTTTTCCGTCATGACATTTTTGTCATAATCGAATTCCACAAGGTTATATTGACCGAAATACCGCCTTGCCAGATCCCCAACCCTGTTGCCGTTTGCCAAAATCGCTTCGGGAAGAACATCCTCCGCCTCTTCCGGCTTGTACTTGTCCATCCAGAGTATTTTCGGACACTGTATCCCTTTGCAGTATTTCGATTTGCTAAGTCCAAGGATCATGGTGCTGACTCCTTCACACAATCAAATACTTCTTGTTTTAATTTTTTTAAACTATCTTTGATATTCGCGATATCTACAAAAAAGACATGGATTACGGTTTCGGTCGAACCTGAATCTGGCCCTGATTCAAAAGTAATGCCTTTATTATCATTTTCACTCATAACATCAGTCTTGGGATACAACAACCAAATATGCTTAGCACCATAGCGTTTGGAATACGCATACATCTGATACATATCAGCTGTGGCGATACCATAGTTTTTCCCAGGATCGTTAAAAAGGCGTTTCCATTTAGTATCCATAACTACAGTAGTATTGTTTCTGATAACAATATCTGGGCGGAGTGCAAATGTTTCAGGATCAGTAAACAAGTATTTCCCTTTGTCCTGTGTTTCAAAATTCCAACTTGTTTCACCCCAAAATAGCTTCTTTAATTCCTGAGCCACATAACATTCAAATACCTTTTCCATTGGAAATAGGATTGCCTTTGAATGAAAAATTCCTGAAAACATGGTAAAGCTTTTATTGAACAAGAAAACCTTTGACCATTGTAGTATCTCTTTGTAGTTCTGCATATTGCGATTAATAATAACCTTAGAAAAATCATGCTCATAACTCCGCGATGGTTCAATTTCGTCAAACGCAGCAAGCAACTGTCTGATTTCTCTTGCATTGTTCATACTGGTCGTCAACATCCGCAACTTGATTAAAGTTGCTTTTATAAGTCGGTTTTCCGGACGATTCTGTTGGAATTCATCATACATAACATAGAACCGCTCTTTGTGAGCAAAATTCTTCTTAATATGCTCATCTACCTGCAATTTACCTTTATAACAGTTAAGATTATCTTCCCTTGTCAAATACGAAGATCTCAATCCTTTCTTAACAATTTGCCGTACAGCTTGTAAATACAGACTAATAAATATTTCATATACATTCATCCGGTCCGAATGAAGCAATGCGTCACTAAAGACTTTTCCCTGAAAGTCCCGCATGCTTCGAATCATCTCAATAAATTTTTTCTTTGTCTCATCTTTTTCCCGTCCAAAATCAATTTTAGGCAAAATCTGAATCTGCCGGCCGTCTCGCAAATGAATTAAGCCGACATAATTTTTAAATGAAATAACTCTGCCGACAGATTTACGCCTCTTTATTTCTAAAAAATCAAATACCGAAAAATCATTACTGCCATTTTCAAGTTCAGTAACAGCGTCTACAAGGCTGTCAAATTGTTTTTTAGATAAATTTTTAGGACCTACTTTATCGTTTTCGTTACAGGTAATGGAATCAAATTCCTTTACTTCAATCAACTCATTCACGTAATCACCACTTTTTAAGGTTTCAAAGTGTCCCATAAGATTATAACGTTACTGTTAGGAAGTCTATTGTTCAGCATCAGTATTTTCAGAAATCTTTTTTAAATCATTTGATGGTTTATAAATTTTAATATAGCTTTCTATTTTTTCAAATGCATCAGGGTTAATTTCATAACGCACCTGAGGAATATCAAAACCATTATCATCCGAACCTTTAAATAAGCTTTCCTTTTCATCGGAAATTTCTTTTATAAATTTATATTTTTCATCTATAATCTTATCATCATCACCTAACACCAATTGTATCTTTTTATAATCATCATAGAAATATTCTTGCAATAATGGGATAATCTTATTTTTAAAAATATCTTTGAGATTATCCTTGTTACGGTTTTCTTCCTTGATTAAGCTTGTAAAAAAGCCGTGACCGATAGTATGCTCTCTATCATATAAATATTCAATACGTTTATTTATCGTATCTAACATACTCATAATATTAACCACTTTTTCGGTCGAACCATCTTTTATTGTAACATCTTTAAGGATCTTTGTATTCGGTATCATCTCAATAAAATGAAATCTTCTACGAAGAGCAGTATCCATTAATGCAATGGAACGATCTGCCGTGTTCATCGTGCCTAAAATATAAACATTACCAGGAACAGCGAATCGGTCGCCTGAATAAGGAAGTACCGCCCTGGTTTCCTCTTTACCGCCCAAGCGTTTATTCGATTCAATTAAAGTAATCAATTCACCAAAAATCTTGGAGATGTTGCCTCGATTGATTTCATCAATAATAAAAACGAAATTATTAGCGTCTTTATTCTTTGCGTTTCCATTTTTATCTATTATTTCACTATGCGTTTCACCACCGATTACACATGTTTGAGGTTCATCATCTCTGTCTTCTTTTGGTTTTTCATTATCTGCAACTGCTACTACGTTATTAGCTGTTTGATTACTCTGCCCAAGAGTTACCCCAGCTCCTGTTTGCTCTGGAACGCTCTTTGACTTGTCATCCCCAGCTTCGTCTTGTTCTTTTAAAACACATGACGAATCAGCGGTTATGCAAAACTTTTTAAAAACGCCATCTTCAATTCTATATTCGAGTTTACTATGGTCTGCTTCATTCATCTTAGGCTTGATTCCCTCGATGAATTCTTCATAGCCATAAGATTGGTGGAATGTTATAAAAATGATTCTATTATCGTTAATTAATTTTTTGTATTTATTACGTAATTTTTCATATTTTTCAGGACTAAGAACATCTTGGGAATCTAAATTGCTTATATTTGGTTCTTTTCCACAAAGTTCAACAGCATATCTTGCTGTATTATAAGTTTTACCTGTACCAGGCGGTCCGTATAGAATAATGTTTTTAGGATTATTCACTTCTTTTTCCTCCGGTTTTTTCAAATTGTTATCTATGTTTTTGTTTCTAAATTCCAATTTTATAGATTTTTCTTCAAGAAATCTCTTCCACTCTTTCTCAAGTAAATCCACTTCTTCTTGATGCCCGAATTTCACACCACTTTGTTGTCCTTTTAAAAAGTAACAATTCTTTAAGCTTTCACTCATTGAATCGATTGAAAATATTCCCTTACCAATTTCTAACATAATATCAAAAGAAATATGAACTGAATCTTTACCTTGAGATTCCTTGTCAATAAACCCATGGGCTATAATTCCTTTAGCACCAGTTGTTTTAGTACTTGCTTTTATCAAATAAACCTCTTCCCCTTTTGATTTTCTTCCTTTTTTATTCGTAAAGCTCCAGTCTATATCTGCTTTCTCATTTCTACTCCACTTATCATAAATCTTTCTATATTCTTCAACAGTCAACGGATCTTCGCTTTTCAAATCTGGATTCCATCTTAAAAGCCAAGTTGTTTTATCCATTTTGCCCTCCTAAAAACGCATTTGATAATTTTATTGGTTATATTATATCACAATTAAATAAGAGAATTCTTAACTAAAATGATTTGTTTATCTTGTTTAATTTTTATTTTTAATTCTAATCCTTTCATTTATTAAATATTGATTTGTAATTATTTCACTAAACAAATTCTTTCTCTTCCATCTTCTCAATCAACTCATCAATACTCGGCCCTTTATACGTTATAATGCGTTCAATATCTTTATCCGACAATCCCTTAAAGCTGCTGAACGTTTATTATAATGTAGTCAAAATTCTTTTTGTGATTATATCCTACTATTGTCATTAAGCATTTAACCATTCACTTTAATTACTCTTGTAAATTCGCCCAGTCACCCTTGTTTCTTACGTATATTCCTGATGTCCCTTTCCCTCTCCGATAATGGCGAAACCGTATTTTCTTCGGATATAGGCCATGGATTTGTCACTTCGTTTGCGCCTGTAGCTACATGCCGCATCAGTCGGCCTCCATTACCACATCTTCTTTTTGCGTGCCAGGCGGCACCCGGCATTTTTTAAAGCCTTCGTGTGCTTTTTCGTGTTACCGGAAATCCATAACCAGGAGCCGCACTGTTCAATAATAATACCGTCTAAATGAATCAATACTTCAATGACTTTACTATAACCGTCATCGGCCGGTTTATGCTTCTTTTTTTGTTTAGTCGGGCCAGTCGTCTGCCCAGCATTATGGTATTTGCGTTTCAAATCTTCCCAGATTCTGCTCCGTTGGTCTTCACCAACGTTGCGATTACTTTGTTTCTGTTCTTCTTCTCTCTTGAGCTGCTGGTAGAGCGCTTCATACTCTTGTTGCATTGCCGTGAACTCTTTTGCATCGCCGCCTTTATCTGGGTGTAGTTCAAACGCCAACTGTCGAAAACGGGATTTCAATTCGTTAAGGTTATTTACATCGTTAAAGTACATCATGTTTTTTCCTTATCGCCTTTCACTAAGCAAAAATCTTCTGGCAACAACAATTCAGTAACAGAAATGGCAGCAGTATTATCAATTAGCATTGGTCATCTTTATTCACTATTTTCTTCCATCTTCTCAATCAACTCATCAATACCCGGCCCTTTATACGCGTTAATGCGTTCAATATCTTTCTCAGACAATCCCTTAAAATTGCTGAACGGATCATCTTCTGTTTCGCTTAACTTGTTTTCAGAATCAGCAATTTCCTTTTTCATTTTTTCGAGATACCTGCCCAGATATATTTTCCGTTTATTACCCATGCCAATAAACACTTCGTAGGCATCGCTGATGTCCTGGGGCTGTACGTCCGGTCCGAACTCAAATGCAAAGTCGCCGGTTTCCGCCGCCACTTTTGCCTTTGCCTCAGGATCTTCCGTGTCAAACACCAGCTCCGGATGTTTCCACACAAACTCACACACTTGCATTTCCCGGAAAACCTTCTGCAACCTTTTCCCGGACGCACTGTACAAATAGACGATATCGGGGCTGTCCCATCCGTAAAATGACATCTTCGTTCCTCCTCTCAGTGCATAGCAAATTTCCAACATATTTACTTTTCAACGGGCAACTTTCTTTCTACATCATATTTTACAGAAAGCACTTTACATTTTTTTGCACATAAAACAGCGTCTGCCAATTATTTGGACAGACGCCGTAAAATATAACCCTTATTGTTTTCTATATCATAAACATATCAGCCGAAATTTGAAATGCAATCAAACACAATAAACCTGCTCATGCGACGGTTTTCGCCTGCGCCCCCTGGCTCCGTTCCCCTTGCGTGAAATAGCCTTCGGCAGCAATCCCCGCCACAAAGAAACATCCTCGTCCGCTTCTTCGCCAACCAGCACGTCATACACGGTTTCGAAAATCCCGGCGGACTTTACGCCGGTCACTGTCACAGCAGTGCCGCCCCGTTTCAGCGCCGTTTTCCCAAGCGCCTCTCTCACAGTGCAACTCTTCCCGTGTCCAAAATAGAGTGTCTGGCTTCCCGTGGCGTGCCAAACGGTTCCATCAGAGAAGGTGACCTCAAAAATTTCCTCTTCCTGTGGCGACATGACTTCCGTCACTACACCGACGATTTCATTCCCCTCCGCATCCAGCGTAATCACTTTGTCGCCAACCTGTAAATCTTTTATGAGCTTAATGCCACCTGGCACAGCCACCTCAGAATCGCCCGTGAAGCACTTGGGGTGGGCAGGATTGCATTCGTTCTCATCGCAAGTAGTATTGCTCCAACATGATCCCCCGGCCACTTTATTGAGAGTTTCCCCGTTCAGTTCCATATCTTCCATTTCAGCCAGATACGCTTCGGCCTCTTCTTTGGTCAGGGTAATGCCTTCTGACCTGGCCAGTGCCATCAGCTTTTCAGCATTCTTACAATGCATGGCTTTTTCAATTAATTCTTTTTTCAATACCTGCATATTCTTCATTTGGCTTGGCCCTCCTTTTACGTTTATATATAGCACGGGCGTTATTTGTTGTCAAATGTTTCTCTCCAGTGCGGTGTGTTAACCTGACCTGCCCCCATTTTATGTACCACGGGGAAATTTAGTATAGCTGCAATAATCAAAATGTTTGCGCATATTCTGCCGGTGTCTTTTGACCCAGCGCGCTATGCGGACGAACCATATTGTACTCGTCTTTCCACCGGCCGA
>JAEEGL015655020.1_pt1 | contig 11187 bp, 10 predicted proteins | sample 9134231 | NCBI WGS metagenome assembly JAEEGL01 (sample SAMN16246548, study PRJNA631951) | gut metagenome | biome: gut microbiome; feature: rumen; material: fiber-attached | host: Bos | place: Iran: Karaj | collected 2018-10
CGCTGATGATAGTACCACGGTGCGAAAGTAGGAAGTTGCCAGGCAATCTCTTTATTTGCCTACATAGCTCAGTTGGTTAGAGCACCTGACTGTTAATCAGGGGGTCCTAGGTTCAAGTCCTAGTGTGGGCGCCATTTTTATTTATAAAGGCCAAAAAGCCTTTTTTATTTTATTTATTATTAAAATATTTAAGCAATAAAAAAAGGCGATTTTTCGCCTTATTTTTGTTATTTACTATTTTCTCTTCTATCTTTACCAATGAAGAAGTAAGCTCTTAACTCTGGACCACAGTGAGAACCAATTGTTGGTCCCATTAATGTAATATATAAATCTTTAAAGCCAATTTCTTTTTGGATTCTTTCACCTAATTCTTTAGCTTTTTCTAAGCAATCTGCATGACAAATATATAATGTTTGATTAGTTGGATCTATTACTTTCTCTTTTATATCTTCGATAATTTCATTTTCGCTTTTCTTAGTTCCATGACACTTTTTATCGATATATAACTTTCCTTGTTCATCAACCTTAAGTATTGGATTAATGTGCAATAGTTTTCCAATTATATATTTACTCTTTTTAAGTCTTCCACCCTTATAGAAGTATTCAAGAGTAGGAGTAGTATAGTTAGTGTTAATTAAATATTTGTATTCCTCTAAAGCTTTAAATGCTTCATCTAAAGATAAACCTTTATCTCTAAGTTCTACAGCCTTTATAACAAGCATTCCAGTACCTAAACAAGCAAATAAGGAGTCAACTACCTTTACTTCCTTATCCATTTTACTGGCTTGCATAACACAGTGTTCATAACAGTTTGATAAGCCGCTAGATAAACAGATGTGTAAAACTGGTTCACCTGTAGAATCCCAAATCTTTTTCGCATCATCACCATTATAAGAACCAGTCTTACTTAATTGGCCGTCTCTAAATCTTTTGTAGAAAGCTTGCTTACTATTTAAATCCATATCATCTTCATATTCAACATCATTTTGAATGTATTTGATAGGAATAAGTTTAATGTCATTTCTCTTTAAATAATCAAAAGGTAAGTCACAACTAGAGTCACATGTAATATAAAATTTCTTTTCCATTTCCATCACCCACCTATATTTTAATATTATTAATACTAAATAACAATTAATTTATCCTTTAGTTTACTCTAAAGAATAAACTAAAAATTCTACTAAGAAAAATAATTATTCTACTACTAGTAGAATTAGACATTTTTTATTGTTATAATAGATTTGAGGTGTTTAAAATGATTGATATTCATACACATATTTTAAATGGCGTAGACAATGGTTGTAAAGACTATAATGATGCTGGAAAGGTCGTACTTAAGGCAAAAAGTGAAGGTGTAACCGCTATGTTTGTTACGCCAAATCAAAGAAGCTATGCCGGTTTTGATGCCGATACATTAAAACAAAAGTTTAATAAGTTTAATGAGATATTTAAAAAACATGAAGTTGACCTATATTTAGGGGCTGAAATAGAGTATAGTAAAGATTGTTTAGTTAAAATATTTTACAAGAAGCTTCTTACAATGAATAACACTAAATATGTCTTAATGGATTTCCATAAATCACAAGAAGAATATGATATGTTAGAGGTTATAAAAGATTATAAAGCACATGGCTTTAAAATAATTATTGCTCATGCTGAGGTATATAATTTAAGTATTAGAGAATATGTTAAGCTTAAAAATGCTGGAGCTTATATTCAAATAGATGCGGAATCTATTTTTAAAAAAGAATATAAGAAGCTAGTAGAAGAATTACTTGATGAACGCTTAGTTGATTTTGTTGGATCTAATATTCATTCATCAACTGTTAAATATGTAATGGATAAAGCCTTTGATTTTACTGTAAAGAAAACCTCAAAAGATTATGCTGACTTAATATTTAATAGAAATGCTAAGAATTTATTAATTCTAGGAAAATAAAAATATTGATTAAATTTATAATTTAATGTATAATACATAAATGTAGTGTTGATAAAGAAGTAGTAAGAATAACCAATAAATATAGTAGAGAATAAGTGTCACCGGCTGAAAGCACTTTGTGTATTTATATTCTGAATTCACCTTTTGAACTAATCGTAAACCTGCGTTAAAGGTTTTGAGGGCTAGAATTTTATTCTAGAACTAAGGTGGTACCGCGTTAATTACGTCCTTAGAGAAATCTAAGGACTTTTTTTAATAGATAAGGAGGAAAAATTATGGAATTAGAAAATGTTGAAAAAGTCGCAACTGAAGAAATTGAAGCTTGTGAAGACTTAGATCAACTAAATGAAACAAGAGTTAAGTATCTAGGTAAAAAGGGCTTAATTCAAGGATTTATGAGTAAAATGCGTGATTTAACTAACGAGGAGCGTCCTAAGTTTGGTGCACTAGTTAATAAGATTAAATCTGCAGTAGAAGAAAAGATTAGAATTGCTCAAGAAAAGCTAGAAGAAAAGAAGATTAATAAGAAGCTAGAAAGTGAAGCTATTGATGTTACACTTCCTGGTTATAAGTTTAATACAGGAGTAATCCACCCATTAATGCAAACAATTGAAGAAATCGAAGATTTATTCATTGGTATGGGTTATGAAATTGCTGAAGGTCCTGAAGTTGAAGAGGATTTATATAACTTTGAGTTATTAAACTTACCTAAGGATCACCCAGCACGTGATATGCAAGATACTTTCTATATTAACCCTAACACTTTACTTAGAACACATACATCTCCAGTTCAAGCTAGAACAATGCAAGCTAAGAAAGGTGAGCCTATTAAAGTAATTTGTCCTGGTAAGGTTTATAGACGTGACGATGATGATGCAACTCACTCACATCAATTCATGCAAGTAGAAGGATTAGTTCTTGGAAAAGATATTTCACTTGCTGATTTAAAGGGTACACTTCATGAAGTAGCTAAAAAGGTATTTGGTGATGAAAGAACTATTAGACTACGTCCAAGCTTCTTCCCATTCACTGAACCAAGTGTAGAAGTAGATGTATCATGCTTTAAATGTAATGGTAAAGGATGCCCTATTTGTAAGAATAGTGGATGGATTGAAGTTTTAGGTGCTGGTATGGTTAATAATAACGTGCTTAAGATGAACGGATATAACCCTGATGAAATCCAAGGCTTTGCCTTTGGTATTGGTGTAGAAAGATTTACTATGCTTAAATATGGAATTGAAGATATCAGAAACTTCTATATGAATGATACAAAATTCTTAAATCAATTTAAGGGGGTAAAATAAGATGAAAACAAGTTTAAATTTTGTTAAAGACTTCGTTAAAATTGATGAAACTAATGAAGAATTATATAAATTAATGTCTTTTAAAGTTATTGAAATAGAAGAATATTATAAATTAGTTAATGCAACAAACCTAACAATTGGTCATATCAATGAATGTGTAATGCATCCAGATAGTGATCACTTACACATTTGCCAAGTAGATTTAGGAGATTCAGTAGAACAAATCGTTTGTGGTGCTCCTAACTGTACTGCTGGAATTAATGTTGTAGTTGCTAAGGATGGCGCCGTACTTCCTGGTAACTTCAAAATCAAAAAGAGTAAGGTTAGAGGAGTAGAATCTAATGGTATGTGCTGCTCACTTCAAGAACTTGGTATTGAAGAAAAGTATGTTCCTGAAGAGTTCAAGAATGGTATTGTTATTCTTGGTGATGATGCCAAAGCTGGAGATGATCCACTTAAATATTTAGGTTTAGATGATACAGTATTTGAAACTGGTTTAACTCCTAACCGTGGAGATTTACTTTCTCATTTAGGTGTAGCTTATGATATTGCCGCAGCTAAAGGAATAAAAGTAGATTATAAAGTTCCTGTTGTGAAAAATGCTAAACCAAGCGATTTATCTGTTAAAGTTGAAACTGAAAACTGTTATGCATATTATGCTAGAAAGATTGAAAATATCGAAATTAAAGAGTCCCCTTGGTGGTTAAAAGGTAGACTAATCGCATGTGGTATTAGACCTATTAATAATGTAGTTGATATTACTAACTATGTAATGCTAGAATTAGGTACACCACTACATGCTTTTGATGCTGATATTATCGGTAATAATATCGTTGTTAGAAATGCTAAGGAAAATGAACATACAACAACTTTAGATGAAATTGATAGAGAATTAAAATCTACTGATGTAGTTATTACAGATGGAAAAGAAGTAATAGCTATTGGTGGAGTTATGGGATGCTTAAAATCAGGAATTAATGAAAATACTAAAAACATTATTCTTGAAAGTGCATACTTTGCACCTACAGCTATTAGAAAAACTGCATCAAGATTAAATCTTCACTCTGAAGCTTCTATGCGTTATGAAAGAATCGTAGATCCAGCAAGAACTACTGTTGCACTAGATAGGGCAACTGAATTATTTGGACTTCTTGCTAATGGTAATATTGATAATGCTTATGCAGCTGTTGATAACTTAAACAAAAATGATAAAGAAATCACTATTACACTAGATAAGATCAAGAGTTATCTAGGAATTGATATTAATAGTCAACAAGTAGAAAAAATATTTAAAGATTTAGACTTTAAAGTTGAAGCTAATAATGGTAACTTTAAAGTATTTGTACCTACTCGTAGAGTAGATATTGCTACTAGTCAAGACTTAGAAGAAGAAATTGCTAGAATGTATGGATATGAAAATATCCCATCAACACTACCTAATACAAACTCTAAAGGTAGTCTAACTGAAAAACAAAAGCTAGTTAGAAGTATTAGACACTTCTTAAGCGGTATGGGCTTAATGGAAGTAGTAAACTACTCTTTAATTAATAAGAATGATTTAAATAAATTTGGTGAATTTACTGATGAAATAAGCTTATTAATGCCAATGACTACTGATAGAGAAACTTTAAGACAAACACTACTTAATAGTATTGTTGAAGACTTAAGATATAATAGTGCTAGACAACAAAACGATTTAGCTTTCTTTGAAATTGGTAAAGGCTATAATACTAATGGTGAATATGATTTAGTTGCCGCAGGTATTAAAGGAATGTTTAATTCTAATTTATGGCAAGGCAAAAAGCAAACATCTGATTTCTATTTACTAAAGGGTATTTTAGAACAATTACTAGCATACATTGGTATAAATGCGACATTCGTTAAAGGTGTAAATAATGGCTTACATAACGGACAAACTGCCTTTGTTATGGTAGGTAACACTAAAATTGGTGTAATAGGTGCACTACACCCACAAATTCTAAAAGAAAATGATATTAATGATGGCTTTGTATTTGAACTTAACTTAACTGAAATCTATAAGTTAAGAGATATAAAGAATAACTACAAACCTATCTCTAAATTCCCAAGTGTATCTAGAGATATAGCTATTCTAATCAATAAAGATATTCCATCTAGTGAAATAATTGCTTTAATTAAACAAACAGCTAAAAAGCTTGTTGATATCAATATCTTTGATGTATATCAAGGTGAAAAGATTGATCCAAACTTAAAATCAATTGCTATTTCTCTTGAATTCCAAGATACTGAAAAGACTCTTACAGGTGAAGATGTAGATAAGTTTGTTAATCAAATATTAAAGAGACTAGACTTTACATATCAAGCAAAATTAAGATCATAAACAATTAAGAGGATTATTCCTCTTTTTTGTTTATAGAAAAACAAAAATATGATAAAATATAATTTGGTGATAAGATGAAAAAGGTGTTATTTTTAATTCCATTATTATTTTTAACTACATCTTGTGGGAATAATTCTAACTCTAATAATTTAAAGTATGAGCTTAAAGCTGATAATACTTATAGAGTTTTTTTAAGTGAGACTTCAGAAGCTAAAAGTATAACTATTCCTAAAACTTATAATAGTAAAGATGTTAGTGAAATAAGTGGTTTTAGAAATAATGATTATCTTGAAAAAGTTAAATTTTATGGGAATATCAAAAAAGTTGAAGATGGCACATTTTCTTTCTGTCAAAAGTTAAAAAGTATAACTGTATCTAATTCAGACTATTATTCATCAACTGATGGAGTATTATATCAAGATGATTATCTTATTTGCTATCCTTCAGGTAAAACAGATAAAGAATATATCATAAGTAAAAGCATAAAAAGCAAGGCTTTTACTTTATGTCCTAAATTAGAAAAAGTAACACTACACTCTAAAATAGTAGAAGAAAATGCTTTTTATTATTTAGAAAACTTAACTACTATTGTTTTAGTAGATGGAGTTGAAGATGTTAGGGATAATTTCTTCTATGGAAATACTATAGAAAAACTAATTATCAAAAACAAAGATATTACAGGTAAGATTAATATTAATTATGCTAAGAAAGTTTATGCTAAAGAATATGTAAGTTTATCAAATAAAACAAAAACACATTATGAAAAAATAAATGTCACAAAAATAGATGATGAAGTATATGAGGTATATGGTTTAAAAGAGGAATAAAATATGACTATTTATGATCTAGACTTAATTGATTTAGAAAATTTCATAGAATCCATTGGTGAAAAAAAATATCGCGCTAAGCAGATATTTTTAAGCTTGTATAAAGATAGAGTAACATCTTATGATGATATGACTACCTTAAAAAAGGAATTTAGAGACTCTTTAAAAGAAAAATTAGAATTTCCATCTATTGAATTAATCAATAGACAAGTAAGCTCTGATACAACAGAAAAATTCTTATTTAAGCTTAATGATGGTAATTTAATAGAAACAGTTTTAATGCCTCATGATTATGGATATTCTTTATGTGTAAGCAGTCAAGTAGGTTGTCCTATGGCATGCTCATTTTGTGCTTCAGGAGCTTATGGCTTTAAAAGAAATTTATTAACCTATGAAATGGTCTTACAAATTATAAATGTTGAAAAAATAAGTGAAAAGAAGATAAGTAGTGTAGTAATTATGGGAATAGGAGAACCATTTTTGAATTATGATAATGTGATTAAATTCATTAGAATAATTAATAATGATAATGGTATAGCTATAGGTGCTAGACATATAACACTATCTACTAGTGGTATAATTCCTAGATTTAAAGACTTTGAAAATGAGAAGTTCCAAGTTAATCTAGCTATTAGTTTACATGCACCTAATAATGAACTAAGAAATAAATTAATGCCTGTAAATAAGAAGTATCCACTAGAGGATTTAATAGAGGCAGTTAAAACTTATATAGATAACACCAATAGAAGAGTAACTATTGAATATTTATTAATTGATGGAATTAATGATACGGATACTAATGCCAAAGAACTAGGTAAATTACTAAAAGGATTAAATGTATATGTTAATTTAATTCCCTATAATGAAACATCTAATAACGATTATAAGCGTAGTAAAAGAACAAATATCTTCTTTGATTTATTAAAAAAAGAAGGTTTAAATGTAACTGTTAGAAAAGAACATGGTCATGATATAGATGCCGCATGTGGACAGTTAAGAGGTAAAATGATAAAAGGAGCGAAGTAATGAAGAAGGGTTTAGTTTTAAAGATTACAGGTGGTAATTATACAATTAAAGATCTAGAAACTAAAGAAGTTATTATGGCTAAAGCTAGTGGTAAACTAAGATATGTTAGAGTTGCTAGTGATAAAATAGTAACTGTTAGTCCTAAGGCTGGAGATATAGTTAATTATGATAATAACTATATTGAATCAGTAGAAGAAAGAAAAAACTCCTTAAGACGCCCTGATATAGCGAATGTAGATCAAGTTGTTTTAATTTTTTCATGTAAGGAACCTGACTTTAGCTTTAACCTTTTAGATAACTTTATTCTTCACATTGAAAAAGAACATATTACTATTAAAATAGTAATAACAAAGATAGATTTATTAAAGGATAGTGAATTAATAGACTTAAAAAAGAAGCTATCATATTATGAATCTATAGGCTATGAAGTATACTATACATCAAGTAAAGAAAATAATGGAATAGATGTTTTAAAACCATTATTTGAAAATAAAATAAGTGTTTTATCTGGTCAAACAGGCGCAGGTAAATCAAGCTTATTAAATGCTATTGATCCAGTTTATAATCAAGAAACTAATGAAATAAGTAAGGCACTAGGTCGTGGTAAGCATACAACACGAACTACTGAGCTTTTGGAATATGATAATGGTTATATTGCTGATACACCAGGGTTTTCTAGCCTAGATTTCTTTGGGTTTTCTCTCGATGATTTAAAGAAAGGCTTTGTTGATTTCTATAAATTATCAAATGGATGTAAGTATAGTGATTGTAACCACATAAATGAACCTGATTGTAATGTAAAAAATAATTTAGATAATATTTTAAAATCAAGATATGATAATTATCTAAAGTTTTATGATGAAATTAAAAAAATAAAAAAATACTAGGAGGAAATATTTATGCAAATAGCCCCATCAATTTTATCTAGTGATTTTGCTAGATTAGCTGAAGAAATTGAATCTATTAAAAACTGTGATATGGTACATATCGATGTAATGGATGGTCACTTTGTACCTAACCTTACATTTGGTGCACCTGTAGTTAAATGTATTAGAAAATATACTGACCTATTCTTTGATTGTCACTTAATGATTTCTAACCCTAAAAAATATGCCGTTGATTTTGCTAAAGCAGGTGCGGATTTAATTACTTTCCACTATGAATCAGATGATGATCCAAAGGAGACAATTGATGAAATCAAACGCTTAGGATGTAAGGCAGGTATATCAATTAAACCTAAAACAGAAGTAGAAAAAATATATCCATATTTAGATATGGTAGATTTAGTTTTAATTATGAGTGTTGAACCTGGCTTTGGTGGTCAAAGCTTTATGGCTGAAGTCTTAGATAAAGTAGTTAAGCTAAAAGAATTAAAACAAAAAGAAAATAAAAAATATGCTATTGAAATAGATGGTGGAATTGATGATAAAACTATTATTCTTGCTAAAGAGGCAGGAGTAGAAGTATGTGTTGCTGGATCATATATCTTTAAACAAGAAAATAGAATTGAAACTATTAAGAAATTAAAGGCTATTTAATATGGAAATAAAGAATTCACAAAACTTTTTATATAATACTAAGCTAGTAGAAGAAATAGTTAATAAAGCTCATTTTAAGCTAAATTTAGACGTTTTAGAAATAGGTAGTGGAAAAGGTATAATTACTGATGAACTCTTAAAAAAATATGCTGTAACGACCTTAGAATTAGATATAGACTTATACAACGAATTAAAGAAGAAATATGAAGGTAAAAATATTACTTTATTAAATGAAGATATCTTAGAATATAACATAGATAAAGACTATAATGTATTCTCTAATATCCCCTTTAATATCACAACAAGTATCCTAACAAAGCTACTTAAAGATAATCATATATATGATATATATCTAATTATGCAATATGAACCATTTTTAAGATTTAGTCAAAATAATGAACTATATTTAACATATAAATATTTATTATTTAAACCATTCTATAGTATGAATATGGTTCATAAGTTTAATAATACAGATTTTAAACCTACTCCTAAAGCTAGAATTATACTAGCGGAATTTAAGAGGTTAGAAGCTCCAGATATTGATTTTAAGGATATAGATTTATATTTAGATTTTATAAGCTATTTGTTTAATAAAAAAGCTAAACTATTATTTGAAAAAATAGATAAATTATTTAGTGATAAACAAAAAGAAATCATAAAGAAGACTTTAAAAGTAGAAGATGACTATTTATTCGTCTCTCTAACATATGAACAAATTATCTATTTATTTAATACATTTAATAAATACGCAAATGATAGAAGTAAAAAGATAGTAAGTAACTTCTTCATACAAAAAGAAAAAGAGGATAATAATCCTCATAAAAACTTTTCAAATAAGAATAATTGGTAAAAGAAAAAGAAGGCTTTGTGCCTTCTTTTCTATATGTCAACAATTAAGCTCTTTCAATGTCACACTTTTTTAATGCTCTAGCGGAGATCTTAACCTTCTTAACAGTACCATCTTCCATTTTAATGCGAACTGTTTGTAAGTTAGCTTTCCATGTTCTTCTAGTAGCACGTAGTGAATGCGAACGATTGTTTCCAGTTGAAGTTGTTTTACCTGTTAAATAGCATCTAGCCATAGTCTAATACCTCCTTTTTACTATTACACTTACACGCATTAAATAGTTTATCATAAGATAAATAAAAAAACAATACATTTTTTCAATATTATTGTAAAATTTTTTTAAAGAAATCGTTAACAATTTATAAAGATTTCGATTTTTCTTGATTTTATTTCATAACTATTATAGAATATAAGGGGTAAAAAGTAAGTTATATAGGAAAATTAACTTATTTTTAACTCTTTATTATATATATAATAAGGAAAAAGAAAATTAATGAAATTATCGCCAATGTAGGGCTTAATATATTATAGATTAAAGAAATTGAATTTTACTGGAGGAATAATTATGCCTGTTACGAAAATTAGTGGTGCTCTTCTTAAGAAGATGGTCACAAATGGTGCAGTTAACCTAAAGAACTGTTACCAAGAAGTAGATGCGTTAAACGTATTCCCTGTACCAGATGGTGATACAGGTACAAATATGAGTATGACAATGATGGCTGGTATTAGAGAAATTGAAAATGTCAGCTCAAAACAAATTGTGCAAATTTTAAAGAACTTATCTCGTGGACTTTTAATGGGTGCAAGAGGTAACTCTGGAGTTATCCTATCACAATTCTTTAGAGGAGTTTATGATGGTTTAAAAACTGTCACTAAAGAATATATTACATTAACTGAATTTGCCAATGCTCTATATAGTGGTTATAAGATGGCTTATAAAGCAGTTATGTCACCTGTTGAAGGAACAATTCTAACAGTTGTTAAGGATGCTGCTAATGAAATCCATAATAAAACTTATGCTACATTAGAAGAATTAATTGATGCTTATTTAAATGCTGCAAAAGTATCACTTGATAATACACCTAAATTATTACCAATCTTAGCTGAAGCTGGAGTAGTTGACTCAGGTGGAGCTGGATTTGTTAAAATTGTTGAAGGTATGCAAATGATGCTTAATGGTGAAAAGCTTCATATTCAAACTGAAGAAGAAAAAGCTAAAGAAAAAGCACAAGCTGAAGCTGAAATTAAGTTTGGTTATTGTACAGAATTCATCATTGAACTTTCTGAACCAGATAAATTTATTGAATCTGATCTAAAAGAACAATTAACTAGTATGGGTGATTC
>JAEEGL015712436.1_pt1 | contig 11187 bp, 11 predicted proteins | sample 9134231 | NCBI WGS metagenome assembly JAEEGL01 (sample SAMN16246548, study PRJNA631951) | gut metagenome | biome: gut microbiome; feature: rumen; material: fiber-attached | host: Bos | place: Iran: Karaj | collected 2018-10
ATCGGGCCCGTCACTGCTGTTCCTGTTGTCATCAAACTGGCTTTCTGATAGGCTCTGCGCAAAGGATTGAAACGCTTGGAGAACGCAATGCTCAGTGCAATAATCAAACCCAGCATTGCGGATATGACTGCATAGCTGGTATATTTCATCGGTTCGCTGATATATTCGCCTTCTACCACACGATACATCTGCTGGAATGCATCCTGTGAACATCTGTAATAATCCTTTGACGTTGCGTAATGGCTGACATTATCGGTGATGGAACGCGCCTTGGAATCATTGATATAATCGCGGATGGTTCCATACGTTTGAATCGATATTTTGCGGCTGCACATATTTATCGCAAGAATCGCAGCACTGTCAAAATAATAGAGCTCCTTGCGCTTGATTCTCGCCTGGTCAATGGCATCATAGGCATACTCGTCGGTCGTCCAGAATACCGCGTGTCCGTATTGCGTCAGCGGCATCATATCCTCTGCCAGCTTTGCCTGCTCGCTCTCGGTGAGCAGCGAAAGCTCGTCGATAATCAATACCTGATACGAGGTCTCGGGATTGGTATACTGCGCGTCAGGATGCTTTTCCTGCGCGCCGACCGCGATTACGGAACCAAACACCAGCATCAGTACAAAAATGGCAGCAACAGAAAAACACATGAGTTTAGTTTTCATCATATTGCGCTCCCTTCTTGTTGAACTGCGGCAACGGTCGCTTGGCTATCTCCGTCTGGAATCGGATGTGATAGATCGCCAGTCCAAACAGCTCGGCTGCGGCAAGGAAACACGCACCGTAGGATATCAGGTTATTGCCCGCATCCTTATAAACCAGCAGTACGCCTAACACGAGACTGAGGTAATTCACAATTTTTAACCAAAGGGAATTACGCAAAAAGCTCTTTGCCTCCTGTACCATATGTACACGTAAAGGCGATTCATTATCAATCTTCATTTTTTTGACATTGCGTGAATCAGACAATACCCTTAGATGGCATAAAAACATGCCGACACAGGTCGCTGCCAATGGCACAAATGCAAGCGTCGCTATCTCCTGCTTATAGGAACCATCCGTAACAACGGCAATAAAGCTGATCAGACAGACAATCAGCATGAAGGTATAACCACCCGATCCGAAAAAGCCGTTTCCTTTCCGTCGGATGCCCTCACGCTCTCTGTCGATGGTGCGGTTGAAGGAATTTTGCAGATAGTACATGCCCGCATTCAGCAAAATCAGGCAGAAGCCGAGCGTGGAGTTTGCCTTAATGGACGGAATGACATTCATGAGGGCAATCAGGGTGCCAAAGATCACAGCGGATAATCCCAGCGCAAAAAGAAGAATGCGCAGCGGACTGAGCGGCAAATCTGCCGACACCTTTCCCGTCTGACCGTTTACGGCGGCATAGGTGATCGACTCACCATTGCGGTAGCTCATGAACCACACGGGATTGAGTGTGCGGTGCGCGGATTCAATATTGACGTTCGTCTTTGTTTCGTCGTTCTTTGGCGTCAGCTTGAACCGGTGCAGATAGTCCTGCAGCTGCTTGTCCTGTTCCAATACACCCACAGAGTCCTCTTTCATTTCGAGGGATACTACCGAATCGTATTCATGCGGGTCAACATTTCCGGTTTCCGCGTAAAAGCCGCTGAGGTACCCCGGTGCAAACTGCTTTTGCTCCTTATATTCATAAGGAGCGAGGCTTTCGCTGATATCATCATCAAAGCTCAGCGACGCGTCGCGGGAATAGCCCTCCATTGCAAGATTGGAATTCCCCACCAGATCGTAATGAATAACCTCATACGTATTCGAGCTGATGCGCTCGCGCGGCGAAGTGGCTCTCACACGAAATTGCCCCTGCATTACCGCGCGATAACTCCAGTAAGGCATGTAAATGCCGCGAAAGCTGTCTATTAAATCAGGTTTGCTGTATTTGCGCGATACAAACGGATGACGTCTGACTTCTTTGCAGTATGCCTTCTTGCAGTCCTCTTTTGTAACCTGAAATGGTATGATGTGCTCAGGCTTCCATTCCTGACGCATCTTATCGAATATCATGGAAGCACCGCCGCAATACTGACAAAAGCCCACCGCGTCATTTTTATCGGTGGTCAACAGCTCCGCGCCGCAGGACGGGCAGATATAAACATAGCTGTCAAAGCATGATGCGCGTGCGTCATCCCTCAGGCTGTTGTCGGACAGCGACTGCGTTTCAAAGCTGCCGCCGCAATAGTCACATGCCATTTTTTGTGTGGCGATATCAAACCGCAACGCAGCTCCGCAGGTCGGACAACCTACCATAAATATAACCTCCTTTGAATCATATGGTAATATTATAATCAATGATTGACACCCTTGTCAAGAAACAAAAAACCGATACCCCAAAAATAGGAATATCGGTGAAGCTTATGCCAGATTCAATTGCCAGCGGACATAGTAAACAATAAAGCCGATTGTCATAACGAGCAAACCCGCCGACACAAAAAAGAGCACTGTCCCCCATTTTTGACGCAGCTTGCGTGTTCCGAACGAAATCAGCATCGGCTTGACATTTGCTATCAGATGAACCGCAACACTGCATAAAAATAACAGCTGCATAATCAGACGGAACAAATCAAAAGGAATCAATCGGAAAACACCGCCGTTGTTATCCGTAAAAGCAAGCATGTGAAAAGAAATCAGGCACAGAATAACCAGACCGCTGATGCGTCTCGACCAGTAGAGGCGGTTTTCCTTGAAATAAGGCGCGTGCGTTCTGTGGGCAATGCACAGCGTACGAATGGTATAGCCGATACTGATGAGCGCATGAACTCCGACAATTCCCGCGACAATATACGGCAATTCCTTGATGAAAACAGATGTAATATCCATCATCAAAAGCGAACTCAGTATGCCGTGTACAAGAAACAGTACAATTGCCGAAAAAGCCATTATTCCGTTGAGTTTTCTCATGCCGCACCACCTCTGTTTCTGCCTGATTAACGAATTGATTTATTATACCATATTTTTTGAGGATTGTCACTAGGCGCAAATGAAAAAATGAAAAATCAGGAATATGCCGTCTTTCCCTGTCGGATATCCCGCAGGCGAAATTCCCTGTTTATGGTGTTGAGTACACGCTTTTTGTCTCCGCTCCACAAGGGAGCAACGAGCAGTTTTTTGTCGCCGTCTCCTGTCAGGCGGTGAATCACCGTTTTTTCGGGAAGCGCCTCCACCGCATCGCACAGAATATCCACATACTCCTCCGGCGTCATCGATTGAAAACGACCTGCTTCGTAATCGTCAAGCAAATCGGTACTCTTCAAAACATGGAGAAGCTGTAACTTGATGCCGTCACTTCTCTCGCCCGCGTAGCGAACGCTTTGCAGCATCATTTTCTTTGTCTCACGCGGCAAGCCTAGAATGACATGTGTTATCACACTGACGTGAATGGCGTGAAGTCTCTGCACCGCATCATCATAAACTTCGAGCGGATATCCGCGGCGGATATATGCCGCTGAATCGGGATGTATCGTCTGTAAGCCAAGCTCTATCCACACAGGCTTGATTTGATTCAGCTCGTCAAGCAACGAAATCACCTCGTCTGAAAGGCAATCGGGACGCGTTGCAACCGAAAGCGCGACAATTTCATCGGGCTCGATCGCTTCACGGAATATGCTTCTCAGATATGCCACCGGCGCGTAGGTATTGGTAAACGGTTGAAAATACGCAATGAATTTACTGCAGTCCGTCTTTGCCTGTATGCGGTTTTTCGCCTGTTCTATCTGCGCGGTGATACTCAGACACCTGTCAGCAGCAAATTCGCCCGAACCGCCGCGGCTGCAAAAAATACAGCCGCGCGTACCGAGCGTGCCGTCACGATTCGGGCAGGTCATACCGCCGTCCAGAGATATTTTGTAGACTTTTTCGCCAAAAGTCTTTTTTAAGTATTCGTTTAAAGAATAATAATACATACTTTTTCCCTTACAAAGCAAAAACCGACCTCCCGGCCGGCTTTCACTATTAAAGGAACATCTATGAAAAAACTCGTGGTTAGTAAGGTTTGCAGCTTTTCTCTTGCTGTGATTATAGAATACAGGGACAATGTGAAAAGCATTTGAAGTTTAGCAAAAACCTTCGTGAAACTTTACGCTCTTTTCAGATATTCCAGAAACTTCGCGTATAAATCCGCCTCGAATTCTTCCAGTTCCTTGTCAAGACCGCCGTTGAAAAACAGTGCCGTGTGCTTGTTCAGAGAAAGATATGCACCGATCACGTTCTTTCTCACCTCGTTTTGCAGTTCGTCACTCAGCTCCTTGCCGCAAGACAGCCCCAGATAAACGTTGCCGTCTTTCAGCTGAGAGGATATCGACGCGCTTTTGATTTCAAAATGATTGACCTTGCACACACCGTTATAAAATTCTTTTAAGGAAAATTGTTCTTTGCTTGGGTCGTATTCCTCCTTTTCCGCTATCTCATACTCTGCGGTTTCCAATGAGAAGTCGGGATTCGTGATGAAGCTGTGGCGATAGTCGGGATAAAGCGACAAAACGTAATATAGTCGCATTGAGTAGACCGCGTTCTCCAGACAGGAGAATGCCGCGTACTGCATGTGGCTGTCGTTGAGCTTCAGAAAGCTGTACAAATTCTGATAAACCGATTTATTAACGGCAATCAGAATCAGCCGCTCGTTTTCACGGTACTCGGAAAGGGTGGGATTCGACAAATATGTCATAGAAAATTTGTAGGATTTGCTGACATAGGTCTGCAAGTCGCGGAGGAAATCATTGAGCAGTTCCTTGTCCTTGATAGTAAACTCAAACATTTATGTCACCTGAATAATTCTAATTCGGAATTATATAAGTCATTTCGTGTAATATCGACGACGTATTCATCTCCCGTTCTCCGCTCCAATGCGGTAATCAGAAGATTCGGATTCACGTTGTCACTGCTTCCCGCTGTCAGAATAATATCCAGCTGAACCGCATCAAAATGCTCTTTCATTTCAAATTGTTTGACGCCCTGCTTGATATCAATGATTTTCATTCCTTTTTTGGACTTCTTCTCGATTTCAATTTTTTCGCTATCTAATAGTTCTCTGAGCTGTGTGGCAATTTTCCCCGTTGCGATGGTGGGATTGCCGATCAGCAGAGTGAAGGACGCATAAGCAACCTTGCCTGCTTTCATCGCCGCCTCGGTCGCGTCAAAGACGCGGATGCCGCGCGGCAGACAGGCGTTGAGCCTGTCTGGAATATCGGAAAGCAAAAAGTTGTCGTCCTCGAGCTTGACGTCCATGCACTCGTTGACGCCGCGGAATCCGAGCGACAAGGGCAAAGGAAAGGTGGTAAAGGGATGCGGATTGAAGCCCTCTGTGTGCCAAATGGGAAGCTTGCTCTTGTGGAGTGCGCGGAGCATGGTGCGGTTGAGGTCAAGGTGTGAAATATAGCGGCACTCGAAATCCTTTTTAAACCAGATTCTGACGTTTCTCAAAGCAAACTCCCTCCCCGTATTTTGCTGCACCGCAGCCGCTGCATTGCAGGCGGCAGTGCGGTGTGGTGGCGTTTTCATACGCCTTATTACATTCCTTGAGCAGGAACGACTTCGTTACGCCGTAGTCAATGTGGTCCCACGGCAATATCTCGTCAAAGGAACGGCGGCGGTTCGCGTAAAACGCAGGGTCAATGCCGCATTCCTCAAAAATCTCCAGCCATTTTTCCAAACTGAAGCAGTCGCTCCAGCCGTCAAAGTGGAATCCGCGCTCACACGCAAGCGCGAGCGCTTTGCAGAGCTTTCTGTCTCCGCGCGCGAAAACCGCCTCCAGGAAGCTCGTATCTGCATCGTGATAGTTAAAGGTGATTTTCTTCGTGGTGATGCTCTCCTTAATGTGCGCCTGCTTTTCATGGAGCATGGGAATGGTGTCCTGCGGCTCCCACTGGAACGGCGTAAAGGGCTTGGGTACAAAGGATGAAGCGGATACCGTCACGCGTACGGATTTTCCTTTTGCGCGGTTCGGCGTCTGATAATAGGTATCCACAACAGATTGTCCGAGCTGTGCGATTGCTGCAACGTCGTCCTTCGTTTCGGTGGGCAAACCAATCATAAAATAAAGCTTGACCGTCGTCCAGCCGCCCGCGAAGGCGGTAGCACAGGTCTGCATCAGCTCGTCGTGCTGCACATTTTTATTGATTACATCACGCATGCGCTGACTTCCCGCTTCGGGAGCAAAGGTCAGACCGCTTTTGCGGACGGTTTTAATTTTATTCATGATCTCGTCGGTGAAGCCGTCCACACGCAGCGAGGGCAGCGAAATGCTGACCTTCTCATCCCTGCACCAGTCTGTCAGCAGCTCAAGCAGCGGCACAATCTGACTGTAGTCACTGGAGCTGAGTGATGAGAGCGAAACCTCGTCATAGCCCGTGTTCATGCATAATGCCTTGCACTGGGCGTTAATGACCTCAGGCGATTTTTCACGGACAGGACGGTACAAAAATCCTGCCTGACAAAAGCGGCAGCCGCGGATGCAGCCGCGGAAAATTTCCTGTACGGCGCGGTCGTGGACAATCTCCACCAGCGGCACAACAAAGTTGTCGGGATAATACGACTCATCCATCTTCTTCATCAGCCGCTTGTGAATAACCGCAGGCGCGTTACCTTTTGGAGAAAAGCGCTCGATCGTGCCGTCCTCCTTGTAGGTCACCTCGTAGAGCGACGGGACATAGACACCCTCGATTTGTGCGCAATCGGCAAGAAATTGCTGTTTGTTTTTGCCCTCAGCCCTGCATCTGCGAAACAGCTCCATGACCTCAAGGTCAACTTCCTCTCCCTCGCCGATGAAAAACAAGTCCACAAAGTCCGCGATCGGCTCGGGATTGCAGGCACACGGACCTCCTGCGACAACAATGTTTTTCAGCTCCGTTCTGTCGGATGAAAGAATCGGCACGTTGCCGAGGCGGAGCATATTGAGCATATTGGTATAGCTCAGCTCATATTGCAGCGTAAAGCCGATAAAATCAAACTCCGAAATCGGATCTCCGCTCTCAAGCGCATACAACGGAATCTGATGCTCTCGCATCAACTCCTCCATGTCCACCCACGGCGCAAAGACGCGTTCACACCAGATGTAGTCCACCTTATTAAAAAGGCTGTAGAGAATCTTCATGCCCAGGTGTGACATGCCTACCTCGTAGGTGTCGGGAAAACAAAACGCAAAACGTACGTCCACCTGTTTTTTATCTTTGATAACCTCATTCAGCTCTCCGCCGACGTAACGTCCCGGCTTCTGAACCTTTAAGAGGAGCTGTTCAACTTCCTTGCTGACCATAGATAACCTCCGTCAGTAGTATCTCTCCTGTCGCGTGATAAGAGAAAAAACAAGATAGGCACAGACGCACAGGAGCGAAAAATTGTATTGAGAATGAAACAGAATAAAGAATCCGACTGCAGCAAGCGGAAAAATCAGAATCAACGTCGCGCGGCACACAGTCTTCTCCGCCTGAACAGGTGACATTCGTCTGCTCAGACACAGATAGAGCAGCTGACCACCGTCAAGCGACATCACGGGCAAGAGATTGAACAGTCCCACCGAGAGATTCGCCGCTGCAAAAGGAAATATTCTGTCGGTTCCTATTAAGTATAGCAGAAAAGCGGGAAGAAAACAAATAAAATTCGCGGCAGGTCCGAAAAAAATAATCAACATGTTTTCTTTTGCCGTCCGAAGCTGTCGGCTGTCATCACGAATGTTAATTTCAAACAGAGAGATTTTTATTCTTTTAGGGAAATATCCGATTCTTTTCATCGCGATCAAGTGCCCGCTCTCATGAATCACCACCGCCGCTGCACAGTACACAAAACTTTGGAACACATTGAGAATCACCGCCGCTGCCGCTGTGCAGAGCAGCAGATATGATATTTCAATCTCCGTCTGTCGGATTTTCAGCTTCATCAGGTGTGTCAAGGCGCAGCAATGCGGAAAAATCAAAATCCCTGTTATCCTCAAAAATCGCGGAGCGAGATAGCTGTGCGTAGTACCATTCCCTCGCATTATGATAGATTTCACCGCCGATTCCTTTCAGCACAAAGGCGGCAAGAATCAGCAGAACGCAGAGAATCAATTGAATGGTAAGCAAAAGCTGTCCGGGCGCTGCATGTTTGTCTTTGGGTCGTTCAGGCAGCGATTCTTCGGTTTCTTCAAAAGCCTCTGAGGGTTCCAAGATAACGGGATATTCAGGCTCGGTGACATCCTGCCAGTTTTCGTCATAAGTAATAGTACTGCGGTTTTCTTCCATAAGGCTTCACCTCAATGCAAGAATATGCACTGAGGTGAGCTTTTATGAGTTAATTCAATTTTTTGAAATCGCCGTTGACAAGATTGAGGAAAAAAATGGTTGCCAGAATCAGACAGCCGATTTCCGCAATCGGAAAAGCATACCAGACCGCATGCACGCCAAGTGTCTGTGACAGAATAAACGCAACAGGCAACAAAATGAGCAGCTGACGGCAAACCGACATCATCAGGCTGCGGACGCCCTTGCCGACCGCCTGAAAGAGCGTGGTAAACAGGATACCTGCCGCTGCGGGGAGGAAGCACAAGCTGATGGTGCGGAACGCGGGTACGCCGACATTCATCAGTTCCTGACCGCCGCCGAACATCGAAATCAGCACATCGGGAATCAGCCACATCAAAAGCACGCCAATGGACATGATAATCAGCGCGATAACGATGCCGCATTTCAGCGCGGAATACACACGTTTTTTGTTTCTCGCGCCGTAGTTATAGCCGATAACAGGCATAACGCCCTGGTTGAGTCCGAAGCACGGCATGAACACAAAACTCTGGAGCTTAAAATAGATTCCGAACACGGTGACGGAAACAGCCGAACCTGCCGCCATAAAAATGGAATTGATACCAAGCATCATAATGGCGCCGATGCTCTGCATAATGATAGACGGGAAGCCGACAGAATAGATATTTTTCAGAATCACGGGCTGTAAACGGAAATTTTTGAAGGAAACGTTGATTTCATGATTTTTCTTAAAAAGAATAATGACAGCAAAAATCATGCCGCAGAACTGTCCGAATACCGTCGCAACAGCAGCGCCTGTCACGCCCATTTCGGGGAAAAAGCCGATTCCGAAAATGAGAAGCGGGTCAAAGATGATATTGACCACAGCGCCCAGAAGCTGGAACAGCATCGGATAAATCATATTGCCCGTCGCCTGAAGCATCTTCTCAATCATTACCTGTATTGTTGAAAAGAGTGAGAAGCAAAGCACAATCCTGAGATACTGCACACCGCAATCCGCTGTATGCGCATCAGTCGTAAACAGTCCCATAAACGGCTGAACCGCAAACAAACCAAGCATCAAAAAAACCGCATAGGTGATCAGACAGGTGACAAGACCGTGGGTAGCGGCATTGTTTGCCATGTTGAAATCCTTTTCACCCAGCTTGCGGGAAACGAGAGAATTGACGCCGATAGCGGTTCCGACCGCTGCAGCAATCAGAAACAATTGCAACGGATACGCGAGAGAAATCGCCGTCAGTCCGTCCTGGTCATAGTTACCGATAAAAATGCTGTCTACCACATTGTACATCGCCATGATGGTCATGGAGAACATGGCGGGCAGCGACATGCTGAGAATCAAGGGAAGCATCGGTTTGGTTCCCATTTTGTTTTCTGTTTTTACTTCCTTGCTCATTCTTTTCCTTTCCTTTTTCTGATTTGTATGTAAAGCGTGAAACATAGCATCATCATGATCATACCAATGGCTGCACCCGAAAAATCGATCAGCACATCGGTGATTTGTCCCGAGCGTCCTTCGGAAAACAGCTGAATCGTTTCATCCGTGACCGCTGCCGCTAATCCCGTAAACAGGACATAAACACTATAGCGGTAAGGTCGCGGCCGGTCAAAGGAATAGGCGCAGGTTGCCGCAAGCATACCGATAACAGTAAATTCCGAAAAATGCGCGAGCTTGCGAACGAGATACTCGGTCAGATCAATGCCGATATTCAAACGGGGCAACAGCGCATAGAGTAATTTTAGAGCATTGCTGCTTTCTATTGAAGATGTTTCCGCAGACATCAGCGAATGAACAAACGCAAAGCCTATCATTGCTGCTGTAAGGACAAAAAATATTACCCGAAACCGGACGGATGCTCGTTGCTGCATTCTATCACTCCCTTGTTTATTTTACTCAATTATACAGGGTTGTCAATGAAAATGAACGGATTTTAATAATATGTGTCAGAATTTACGAAAGATGAGATTTGCTATTGAAAAAAAGCACACTTTCTGCTATACTAAATTTTAATGTTTTGAAAGGGAGAATTCTATGTTTCTGAAATATCTGACTATCTTTTTTATTTCTATGGTTCCGATCGTAGAGCTCAGAGGCGCCATTCCCGTCGCTGTCGGCATGGAAATGCAGGGTTGGGAGCTGTTTTGGGCATATGTTATTGCCGTTATCGGCAATATGCTTCCTGTTCCCCTGATTTACTTTTTCGCGAGAAAGGTTCTGATTTGGGGCAAGGATAAAAAATTTATCGGCAAGTTCTTCACCTGGTGCTACAACAAGGGCGAAAAAGGCGGTCAGAAGCTCAACGCCAAAGCTGGCAAGGGTATCTTTATCGCGCTGATGCTTTTTGTCGGTATTCCCCTCCCCGGTACGGGTGCCTGGACCGGAACTCTGGCGGCGAGCTTTCTGGATGTGGGATTCAAGAAAAGCTCCATCGCGGTCATGTGCGGCGTGTTGATCGCGGGCGTTATCATGGGCGCGGCAAGTCTGGCGGTCAGCATGGGCGCAGGCGGCATTTTCAGCTGTCTGGCTCCGAAATAAGAAACATTTCAAGGCAGCCGGGCGCTGCCTTATTTTTTAGGTGATAAATATGAACAATCGGTTTGACGCGCTGATCATCGGTGCAGGGGCTTCGGGAATGATGTGCGCGATTGCCGCAAAAAAAACGAAGCCGCATATGCGAGTGGCGATAATCGAGAAAAATGACCGCGTTGGCAAAAAGCTGCTCGCTACGGGAAACGGAAGATGCAACCTAACGAATCTGCATATTGATGCGACAAAATACCTCGGCAGCTTCTGCAATCAGACAAAAAGCATCTTTGCCCGATACAACTGCGCTTTTTTGAGGGAGTATTTTCAGAAGCTCGGTTTGCTCACTTACGCGGATGACGCAGGAAGAGTATATCCGCTTTCCAAACAGGC
>JAEEGL016115832.1_pt1 | contig 11187 bp, 1 predicted proteins | sample 9134231 | NCBI WGS metagenome assembly JAEEGL01 (sample SAMN16246548, study PRJNA631951) | gut metagenome | biome: gut microbiome; feature: rumen; material: fiber-attached | host: Bos | place: Iran: Karaj | collected 2018-10
CCTGCTTGGAAACCTACACCTGTTCTTCCTACATTTCTCAATACACTCTGGAAGTAACCTGATGCTCTGTCCGTAAACTTCTTGGTTGCACCAAGTCCATACTGTATATAACCTCTTTCCATTGCTAATCTCGGCATATCAACATTACCGCCTCTGCCGCCAACTGCACCATTAGCATTAAACATATATTGTAATGTACCGTATACACTGAATGTTTCTTTTTCCCATATTAAGTTTACACCGGGAGCGATGTTTACACCGTTAAGTGTTCCGGACATCATACCCATTTGACCGAAATCAGTATGGAAGTTTTGCTGACCGAAATAGTTATATGCCAAGAACAAGTTTGGCTGAATAGCAAAGTCTTTATGCGGTTTTATGTTATATGCCGCTTTTGTTGCCGCACCTCCAAAATAATCAAAAGTTCTGTCAGTATGACCTGTCGGCAAGTCAATAATATTATCATATATTCCGCCGTATGCCAATGTACCGACCAAGAAGTTATCTTTATACCAAGTGCCCATTAAGCCTGCCTGCATTCCGTTTTGGTATGCGCTATTGCCTTGGAAATGTTGATGAGCGCCATTATAACCAATATATGCAGTCGGCATAAACTTCCAACCGTTTCTTAATTCTTTAAGTCCGAAGTCAGCACCAATCAATGAACCATAAGCATTGTTTCCGACCTTACCTATATTTCTGGTCATTTCAAGTTTTTCGAAGTTACCGTATGCTTTATACCATAAGCCTCCGTCTTTTCTTGAATATTGATAAGGTGCAAATACCGGATCAGTTGAAGCTATTTTATTGACCATTGATGAATATGCCATACCGTATTCGTTATCTTTAATGCCCGGTAATACCATTGAATGTGTAAACAACATATCATCAATTGCTAATTGGTTTTGCCATTGAGCAAGTGTTGTTACTTGGCCTCTGTATGCTTGCGGATTAAATCTTACCAAGTCTAAACTGTATTTGCCCGATGAACCGCCTTTATTGTTTAATCTGTACCAGCCTAAAGGAGTAAATACTTCTTTATCCGTTGCAGTGAAACGAACCTTTGTTGCGCTTCCTTTAAATGCATCGATTTCATAGCTTCTTTCAATTGGAGCACCGGAGCCTGCTAAGTCGCCGTTTAATGACCAATCAGATATATTGATTACACCTGATTTGCCGTTTGTGGCAGTTATTCTGGTTGATGAACTGCCGAATTTATCATAATTAGTGTTTTTCTTATCTCTAGCAAATATATCAATTGCGAAGTCACCTTGGTTATCTTTGTTTCCGTCACCGGCTAATATTGTTTTAGCACTATAGTTTTCATAGTTGCCGTTTATGGCATTTACTAAACCGCTGTTAGTCAATGTATCAACATTGAAACCGTTACTTTGAGAATTAAATACTGATGAAGTATCAACTCTCATATTACCGCCATTGATTTTTGAAGAATCCTCCATTGTTAATACGGCATTTGTCAACGCTAAATTACCGCCGTTTTGTTCGTAGTACGGTGATTTTCCGCCTTTGGTTGTTGATTTATCTCCCGTTGTATATGAAACATTCTTCATTTCAACTGTTCCGTCATCAAGAACAACGTCACCGTTATATTTATCATTTTCATTTAATACAACAGATGCTTCGTCGCCTTTTGTTGTATCTTGTGCAACATTTAAAACATTACCTTTTGCAATATTAACAGTTGCATTGTCATCAACATCACCGGCAAGGAGTTTTAAGGTTGATTTAACTGAAGAATCACTTGAATTACCAACATTTAATGCTCCTGCAAATACGGGATTTGTACCTGCAATTGCCATTTCGGAAACATCATTTCCTGCATTTGATCCTTTAACATTTACCGTACCTAAAATGTCTTGGTCTTGATTTGTAACGGTTAATTGTGCTTTGGTCATATTAATATTACCGTCGGTATTAATTAATTTGTTTGCAGTTACTGATGAATTATTGGTTGTATTAATATCTCCGCTGTTATCCAGAGTTGCATCATTTGTTGAATTTGCAACCGTGATTACCGAAGAGTTATTCAAGGTTCCATCGTTATTCAATAATGTTTCAGCAGTAATGCTATTAGTGTTATTGAATCCTTCCGGAGAGTTATTTGCAGCGACATTGATGGTTCCTTGAGTAATAGTACCTTCGTTTGTACCTTTATTAACACTCAAAGTACCTTCACCTTCCGTGTTATTGTTATTAACTGTGGCTGTTGCCGCATTTGTAAATGTTCCGGTAGAAGTGAATGATCCGTTGTTTTCCAATGAAGCATTATCATTGTTATTCATATCAACTGTTTCAATAGAACCGCCGGTAGAAGTTGTAGCTTTTTCATTTATTAATGAAGAATCATTATTTATAGTTGTAGCTATTATTGAACCGCTTCCGGTATTTGTAAATGAATCAGCTTCGGCTTTGTTATTAATTACAAGACCATCTTCAGCTATAGCAGCCCCTATAGTACCGTCATTTGCAAAAGTACCGTCATTATTATTGATGGTTTTTGCGAGTAATGAACTTGTTGCGCCTGTATTAGTGTATGTGCCATCATTTTCTACAGTTGTTGCTACTATTGCATTTTGGTTATCCATTACCGTATTATTATCAAGAGTAACCGCATGAATTACACCGGTTGTATCATTAGTAAATGATGTACCATTGTTTGTTATTGTTGTAATCGGATTTGTTGTACCCATATTACCTTTATTTGTGTATGTAGCGTCTGCATCATTTTGGAAAGTTACGGCTTCAATAGATGCATTTTCATTATTTGTGAAGTCACCGCCCGTAACTTCTACAAGGGTTTGTGTAATTGAATTAGCGTTGTAACTTCCGGCTCCGTTAACTTTTAATGTGCCGCCTGCTTCTGTTGCTTGGTTTATAACACCGTCATTTTCCAATTTTGCGGCAGTTACTACTGCATCATTTGTTAAGGTTGCATTACTATCAACATCTAACAATGTTTTTGCGGTAATATTAGCATCATTATCAAATGCTCCGCCTGTCAGGTGAACTATACCCTGAGTTATTGTATTATCTGAAGAACCGGCAGCAATATTTAATGTTCCGTTATCACCGGTTATTGTTTCGTGGTTAATAAACGTTCCGATTGATGTCATTTCTGCAGTATTATCAAAGGTTGAATCTGCTCCGTTTAAGGTTATATTATTTTGGGTTATTGCAGCTGATGAAGAACCGCCATTTGCAACTGTTATATCACCATAAGTGGTTGTTCCTCCGTCAGTTACTCCGTCAATTGGTCCTGCATTTACTAATGTACCAATGCTCAATACTCCGCTGTTATTAACGGAACCATTGTTTGTTAAAGTACCGATAGTATTAGGTGTTGTTGTTGTTCCTGCAGTGTTTGTAAAGTTAGAATCTTCTGTATTAACATTCAAACTATCAACTGCCAATGTACTTGTGTTTTTGAATTTACTATCAACTGCAGGATCAGAGCCAGATGCTTCTTTGCCAACATTAACAACACTTTGTGTAATAGTATGTCCGTTTGTATCAACATTACCTAATATATTTGTTATACCGGTTTTTGTATCTTGTGTATCAACTATATTTGAAGCTAAGCTTGAATACGAACCTTCAGTAGTAGTACCGCTTAAATTTAATGTACCTTTATTATTAGTTGTATCTGATGTTACCAGTTTATCAGCATCAATATTAAGAGTAGCTTCTGATAAGATATTGACATTCTTTTGAATTAAACTTCCGATTGTAGATGTTCCGCTGGAAACAGTTGTTTGACCTTTCTCGGGGGCTGCAGTTGGATCTGCTGCGACTACAGAATCTACAATGCTGCCAATAGAGTTTGTACCTGAGAGGAATACACCTTTCGTTCCTTCTCCGTCATTTATTACATCTGTTGTATTGTTGCTGTTAAATGAAATATTTGTTAAATTGATTGTTCCGCCGGCCGTATTATCGATAGCTGTTGTGAAGTAATGTTCATTACTGCCAAATGTCGCTCCGTTAACGGATAATGTTTGGCCGTTATTAGCTATTGCAATGCCTCCTTGTGTATTAGAGGTACTTATTATAGTATTATCGTTACCTGTAATTGATAATGAAGTTCCACCCAGGGTTAAAGCACCTGCAGAGTTATCAATTTCGTTATCACCTATTGAATATATTTTTGTGATAATAGTTGATGTAATTGCATTATCCAAATCAGAGTGACCGCCTGTTAGCCAACCGTCACTGTATGATAATAATACATCTCCGGCACCGGCTGATAAACCGGTTAAAGTCGTTGCACTCAAATCAACGCTGCCTTTAGATGTATCATCGGCAATTTGAGCTTTAAAGTATGTAGCTATAGGATCGGCAGTAATTTTAATATCACTGATTAATATTTTATTTGCTGCAGTTGTTACTGAAGAATTTACAATCTTATCAGCAGTACCTGTTATGCCGTTCTCATCTTGCTCTCCTGTTGTGAATTGAGCATCTATCATGACTTTTAATGCTGCGCTGTCAGTATCAACTTCTCCAAGAGTAATATCACCGATTTTACCGTCTTGGACACTCAATGTACCGCCATTAGCTATAATTTTATCACCTGCTTTTGATGTCGGAATAGTGAAGTTACCGTCATCACCGATTTTAGATGTTACATCATAAATACCGCTTGTAAGTTTAACATTATTATCAGTAATATCTTTACCGTTTAAACTAACGTCGCCGGCAATTTCAATAGTACCAATTTGAGCATCTGTATATTTTGCGATATTACGCTGGATGGAACCGCCGGTAAAGGTAACAAGACCGTCATTTAAGAAGTAGTTGCTGTCAGAAGTGATGTTGTCAGCATTTGATGTTATTGTACCTGTTGAATAGTTTTCAACACCACCGTTTATTGTACCGTTATTTACTACAACTCCTCCGTTATCTATGTTCGCAATTACTGCGTTTGCTGCATTATTAACCGAACCTGTTGCTTCATTTACAACATAGAAGATGCTGCCATTTTCATTATTATTTAAAGTTGCACCCGCTTCATTTCTAAATCCTTTAGCCCATACACCTGTTGTACCTTGTGTTGCGTTATTATCAAAAATACCGAAGTTCTGAACAGCACCTGATGCTAAATTATTATTTATAACTTTTTGACCTGCTCTGTTGGTTATACCGCCAGAAATTGTACTGTCATTTGTTAATACTGCCTGTGTAATCGGGTTCCCGTCTTCGGGAGCTGCGTTTTCTATACTTGCTGAAATTAAACCGCCTGTACTATTTGTAAATGTTCCTTGGTTTTTAATATTTATAGTTATATTACCGCTGTTTGTAAATGTTCCGTGGTTACCGATACTGTCTGTTGCAGCACCTCCGATATCTCCTGCATTTGTAAATGTTCCGGCATTTGTTACAGTACCTGTTATTGTTGCAGCTGAAGACGGTTTATTGTTGTTAAATGTTGAGCCCCAATCATTCCATACATTACCAACTATGGCTCCGTTATTATTTACGGTAGCTGTTGTTTTTATTGTTCCGTCAGTATTAAGGGTTCCTACCGTAACATTACCGGTTATTGTTTGACCTTCACTATTTACTAGAGTTCCTGTGATAACATTTACATCCTGTGATACATCTCCGTTGAATGTTACAGTTCCGTTTGCATCAATATCGGTGTGTCCTGCGCCTGTAATATTAGCATCAATAGTTGTTCCTTTTAATATTAATGTTGCTGCGTTTGATACTGCTCCTGATACGTTTCCTGCTAAGGTTAAATTACCTGAGTTCGCAATGTTTGCATTTGAAACATTACCTGAAATTTCAGATTCGTTAGAGTTTGTTAAATTAAACAATGATGTGCCCAATACGGAACCGTCTATATCTCCGTCAACAACGGAATTATTTAATGTAACTTTTGAACCTGTGTTTCCTACCGTAATAATAGCTTCATTTGCTTTGTTATTTGTAAGAATTAAGTTTTCCAATACCAATTCTGTTGCATTGGTTGTTAAGTCATATCCTGAATTTCCGTTCAAATCAACTGTTGTGCGGACAGGGTTTGTACCTGTGCTCATAACCCCTGCAAGTGTCATTTTACCTGCGGTTGTTGTACCGAGAGCTGTATCTGCAGCCATTGTATAAGTACCATGAGCAGATGCATCCTCGTGAATACCCGCAAAAGATATGCTTCTGTCCAAATAGCCACTGTCTGAATATGTGTTTATAACAGTAAGATTTTCTGTAGGATCAACAGTTTCATTTACATGGGTTTCTGTTGTAACAAATCTGATAGCATTTTTCAGTCCACTGTCCGTTGTTCCCGTTCCGCCCCATATACTCAATGATTTTTGAGTTCTAAGATTGTAGTGAGTTCCTCCGTATTGGTCACTATATGCTATATGACTTGATGTCGGATTAACAACTCCTCCATGGTCAATATCATCGGTATAATCATAGTCAAATGCATTTTTTAATGCTGAATTTATTGTCAGATAAGTATTGGCATTGTTATTGTTCAAAATTTGCAAAGTGAAATCTTTGATTGTTCCGTCTGCAACTTTAGAAGCTATAGTGCTAAGGTCTGAGCCTATACCTTTAAAATATAAGCTGTTAATATTAAATACACCTGATGAACTTCCGGTTGAGACTGTTATACTATCTGATAAAGCTGATGTCGTTGAAGCATCAACATCAATATTAATATTGAGCGGGTTTGTTAAATTAACTATTCCGAGAGAAGCGCTGTCATTATATTTCGTATTTTGAGAATCCAGTAAAACACCTGTACCGCCTGCTGATGAGAAACTATAAAGTGTAACATCAGATGATGAACCTAATTTCATGGTACCTGATGTTAAATCAAGAGAACCGTTTGCGAGTTTGTTATTAAATATAACAGTACCTGCGCCGTTAAGTACGATACCTCCTGGATTTATAATACCGTCATTAAATGTTATTGTACTGTTGGCACCTGCGTTCATATTTACGGTACCATTGTTATAAATAGCGTTTGACTCCTCATTTGCAGTACCGAAATATTGTTTGTTACCTTCAAACAAAATATTATGTCCTGATGAGGATACAAGTGTTATTACACCTGTATTTCTGTTATATATAGCACCACCTGAATCTGTTGATGTATTACCTATGAAATTAGCATTAAGGCTCTCAATTGTACCTGAGTTATAAATTGCACCGCCATATTCGGCAGAGTTTCCTTGGCCTGAACCTGCACCTCCAAAGGTTGCATCAGCTATTTTTGTTATTGAACCGGCATTATATATAGCTCCACCGTATTGTACAGCAGAGTTTCCTTGGAATGTACCTGTTATAGCTGTTGTGTTTGCATTTGAACCGATTGTAGCTACACTTGCGTTATTAATTGCGCCTCCATCACTTACTGTTGCTGAGTTATTATAGAAATTTGCGGATATTGAGTCTATAACAGAAGCATTATAAATTGCACCGCCTCTTGCAGAGGTATTACCTTCACCTGAACCTGTTCCTCCAAAGGTTGCATTTGCTATTTTTGTTATTGTGCCTTCATTATCTATTGCACCACCCATGCCTGTAGTATGAGTTGACCATACTTTAACTGCGGAGTTGCCTTTGAATGTACCTGAAATAGCGGTTGTATTAAGATTATCAATATCCCCAATTGTACCTTTATTATATATAGCACCGCCGAATTCAGATGAGTTACCGGTAAATGTTCCTGTCAATGAACCGATTTTGGCATTGGTATAGTTACTAATTGCACCGCCTGTGTTTTCTGCACTATTATTTGTAAAATTTGCCGAAATGCTGTTAATTGCAGCGTTATTACCGCTATTATATATGGCACCGCCATGTAAACCGGCAGTATTTCCTGCACCTGTTCCCGTTCCGCCAAAAGTTGCACCGGAAATTTTGGTTATTGTGCCTGTGTTATATATGGCACCACCTGAACCGCTGCTTTCTCTTGTTGCGGAATTGCCGGTAAATGTACCTGTAATAGCAGTTGTTGTCGGACTTTCTGTATTACCAATTATTCCTTCGTTATAAATAGCACCACCATTATTGGTAGCAGTGTTATTTGTATAAGTTCCTGCCATTGAATATATAACACCGGACTGTGCTGAATTCTTGACGTTGTACAAAGCACCACCATTTTCAGCACTATTATTGGTGAAAGTAGTATTATCGATACTATTTATGACACCATACAAATCATTGTATATGGCACCACCCATATTATCAGCATGGTTGTTTGTAAATGTTGAACCACTTATTTGAGTTATTGTACCATTGCTGAATATCGCACCGCCATTACCTGAATAACCACTGGAGTATTCTGCAGTATTTCCTGTGAATGTAGTTGAAATAGCAATTGTATCAGAATTATTAATATCACCTATTGTTCCTATATTATATATAGCACCGCCGCTGCTTGCACTGTTGTTAGTGAATGCACCTTTTATTTGGAATATTCTTGCTCCGTTATTATTGTATATAGCACCACCAACACTTGAAGCGGTATTACCTTCATTCTCACCTGTGCCGCCAAAAGTGGCATCTATCTTTGATATTCTGCCAAGGTTAAAAATTGCACCTCCTTGGCCTGAAGAATTTCCTTTGAATGTACCTGAAATAGCTGTTTTTGTTAAATCAGGTGTATCTGCATCAAGAAATGTACCGACTCGTGAATTAGCCCATAAAACACCGCCTAAATTTCCGGCAGAATTATTTATGAAAGTACCTGTTAAAGAGTCTATAGAGCCACCTGTGGAATATATTACACCACCTGCATTATTTCCTGATACGGAATTGCCTTCACCTGCTCCTGTTCCGCCAAACGTGCCGTTGATTGAACCTATATGCCCGCCAAAATTAAAAATTACTCCTCCATCTCCGGAAGAAGAATTACCTTTAAATGTACCGCTGATAGATGTAAGAGTTCCTCCTGAATCAATGCCGACAAAACCGCCTCTTGTAGTACCTGTTGTGCTATTATTAGTAGCAATAATATTATTTAAAGCTAATGTGCCATTCTCACCAATGCTAAAAGTTGAACCGTAAGGATCTGCGTAAGAACCTATGTGAAAATTAGAAAAAGTAAGTTTATTATTACCGTTAACTGTTGCAGAAATGCCGTCACCAATAGCAAAACCCTTATGATTGTTACCGTCAAGTGTTACTGCTGAAGATCCGGGAGTAATAATGACTCCGCTGTTTGTTATAGCATTTAAATTGGCATCTGCAGTAATATCACCATTTATTGTAATTGTACCTGTTTCTGAAAGTAATGCGGACTGTAATTCCGAAAAAGTACTAACAGTCGTATCTGCTTTTGTTTGATTAACACCAACTAAAGTAATACCTGCTACAGCAAGTGCTGACAGCATCATCTTTTTCTTATGCAACATTCAACTACTCCTAACTTTGTTCTTTTAAAAATTCCAATGTAAATACATTAGCATGAACAAAGTTTTTTTTCTTAGATAATTTACACATTTTAACAGAGACTAAATCCTTTTATAGTAGAGGTTTTCAGGAGTATTTTCATATTATAATACTCCTGTGTTGATTGTTTCATAACAGATACAATCCTGTGATATATGTTGTCTGACTGCATCATTTGTGTTAAATTTTCATTGTCGTTAGGATGTTCAAAAGGTTCCAAAATAGTAACATCATCGACATTTATTTTTTCAGAGCCGTCAAAATTCGGCTCTATTTTAGTATTTAAGAGTCTTTTGCGGGTTCCAAATTTATTACACAATAAATTATTATCAAAGTTTCACTTATAATCTTATTTGTCTGAAATCGTATCATTTGGACATAATTACTTATTGTTAAGTTATTCAACAAAAATACTTACATAAAAATGTGTTTTATGGTAGAATATATGCTTAAAGAGATTATTCATGTTCGGATATGCAAAATGATTTTATTTTTTGGCAAAATTCACCAAATCATAAGTCGCTTATTATAAAAGGGGCCAAGACAAGTAGGTAAAACCTCACTTATGCAAGAGTTTGGAGAAACACAATATGAAAAAGTTGCATATATCTCTTTTGATAGTAATCCCAGACTTGATACATTATTCCAAAAAAATTTGAATAAGGGGTTATGAGAAGTCCAGTAAAAATGCAATAGAAAATTATATTACTAAATTAACAATAAGGAGTGCTTACTATGTCACCGGATGCGATTACTATAGAAAAAGATGAATTAAATCAATTTATTGGTTCAGAAGCAGACGAAATAGCAATTTCAACTGAAAAAGACGAAACATTTGATTTAAAAACAGGAAATGACATCCTAAATTTTAGCGGATATTTCGGAAATGATACAATAACATTAAACGAAGGCGAAACATTAAACATAACATTACCGGAAGGATATACAAGGACTGTTTTAGGTGATGATGTAATATTGTCATCAAAAACAAATGTCAGATATATAGCAACAATGAAAGTAGAAGCATTGGATGGACATGACACACCGACGTTAGATGGGTATGACATAACTCCGGTTCTTAATGACGGAATATTGAAATTCGGAATGAGCATGGCAACATATGTAAATGAACACAATAGCCAATACGTGCATGAAAATAATTTTGTATTTGTATCAGACTTTATATATGATGATGTAGGCGTAATATTAACTCTTGACAGACTTCTATCAGACTCTGATGACGAATTTGACGGGGCGAAATACTCTGATATACATATATATCAAATTGCCGGTAACAGTGCAGAAGATGAGGCAAATCCCACTATTATTAAAGAAATAACAGAAGAATACAGAGCAGGAGCACAAGGTTTAACAATTGATGAATTTTCTGACTATAATCAGGCACTATTTGGCGGAGCATTGGGTATGTGGGGCAATGAAAGAGTAACCGCAGAATCCACAATAACCTTAAAAGACTATGCAAAATCAGATAGCGGAGCACGCGTGTTTGTAAACAATTCGGAAATAGAACTTGATGACGGAGCAGTATTTGATGTCACAATGTCAGATGATCAAACTTCATACACAAGTACAAGATTAAACGAAAGAATCACATCAAAAGGCGGCGAGGAAGTAATAAATTTTGATTTATCAAACAATAACAGACTTGGAGAAGATACAATTATATTAACTCCGAATGCTGACCAAAATTTAACCCTTAATTTCACCAACAGCTACAATTCCAATCAGGTAAAATGGGAA
>JAEEGL010135204.1_pt1 | contig 11186 bp, 11 predicted proteins | sample 9134231 | NCBI WGS metagenome assembly JAEEGL01 (sample SAMN16246548, study PRJNA631951) | gut metagenome | biome: gut microbiome; feature: rumen; material: fiber-attached | host: Bos | place: Iran: Karaj | collected 2018-10
CTGACTAAAAATATAGAAGATATGCTGATAAAGTTGGAACTGTTACCTAAGACGGATGTGACACCAATTGTAAAGAAAACCAGAGGCAGACCTAAAAAAGTCAAGGGATAGTTGATCTATACAATTGGGAAAGTTGTACTTGATACCTTTACGTCCTTTATCGGAAGTAAAATTCCCGGAATTAAAAATATTCCTGAACTGAAGAAGAACATAGTTGAATTCTTTGACAGTCTGAAAGCGAAGCTGGATTCCTCCAACACGAGATTCGATGCGGGACTTGATGTTAAAGCCGATACCAGCGAACTTGTCAGTGTTCATGCAGGCGTGAACTACAGCACTGACACGGTAACCTCATTTGAAACAAATCTTCTGCAGAATCAGCTTCTCAGTGCTGAAAAGGTTACGACGATCAAACCTGAAAGCAAAGGAAGCAAGGAAATCGTAATGACGAACAACATCAAGTTTCTTTCTGCAAGCATGAAGGAACTGGGCTGTACAGAAGAACAGATAAACAAGGCTGTTAAAAAGCTTCATCAGCTGCAGTCGGAAAAGAAATCTGCAATCACCGGCTTCCAGATTGTCCGTTCCGCAAAAAATGAAGCTCTGGTCAATGTCAGGAAATCTGTAAAGCAGACCAAAAATTTGACAGATCAGTTTAAGAACAAGGTAGATTCGCTTAAAGAAAAAGATTTCTATCCTGTAAAAATAGTATTTAACACTCTTGAAAAAAAGGTTCACAGCTCTTCGTTTGAACTTGGCGGATCCTATCTGGTTACAGCAAACCTGTCTTCAAAGGAAAACATGAACGTGAATAACTCATATACGGTGAACCTGTAGCATTTGCCATGCATGAGCGGAGTTTTTTTCAGACTGACTGCACTGAACGTAACTTTTTCTGCAGTGCGGTAATGCAGCATGTATCCCGAAAATGCCGGTGACATTGATTAATGATTGCCTGGCATCACAGGCTGAGTTGTATAATTACAGCAGGATTGAGATGAAATTTCATTGAAACTGAAAGCAGTCTCTCTCCTGTCTCGTTATTTTATCAACCTGCCTTTTTGTTTTAGCTGATGTACAGTCTGGTTTACATATTGGGATTTATTCTCGCCGCTGCAGTACGTACTGAAAAATTTTCCTATTATGAAAGATCGTTTTCATATGCCCTGTATGTTTCCACCTATGCAGCAATAGGTGCCATTGCAGGTGGAAGACTGGGGTATGTCCTGTGCTATGAACCGGCCTATTATTTCAGTCATTTGTCAGAAATTATTCAGCTGTATCGCGGAGGAATGTCTTTCTACGGCGGATTTCTGGGTCTTGTTCTGGCTGTCTACTTTGTTGACAGAAAAGGATTCTGGCATAATCTGGATCATATTGCCGTTCTTGCCTGCATTGTTCTTCCACTCGGACGGCTTGCCAATTTCTGGAATGGGGAGCTTTGGGGGACGCCTACTGATGTGTCCTGGGGCATGATTTTCGCCGGTGCTGACAATCAGACAAGGCATCCCGTTCAGCTTTATGAGGCTGTTCTTGAGGGACCTCTTCTTTATCTTGTTATTACAGCCGGCCGCTTTTTCCTTGGAAGATTGGAAAGGTTTACCGATCTCTCCGGCGCCACAGCTGTGCTGTTCGCTTATTTTTACGGTATTTTTCGCTTCAGCGTGGAGTTTTTCAGGGAGCCAGACAGGGTAGTCGGGTATGTTTTTCTTAACTTTACTCTTGGACATGTTCTTTCGGCTGTCCTGAGCATTGTCATGACTGTCATTTTCTGCCGGAGATTCATGTCCCAGTATTTTAATCAGCCTTCAGCAGTATAAATATCTGTCTCAGCATATTATTCATTACATCTATGTTGCCCGCACTGTGCTCAAGGAACGGGTGATAGTAGAAGATAATCAGCAGAGCGCAGACGCCGCTCTTGATTGGCATTGACAGTATAAATACGTTAAGCTGCGGTGCAAAACGGTTGATTAGGCCGAGTGAAACGTCGCAGACCAGTGCAATGATAATGAACGGAGAGGCAATAAGCACTGTCTGCTTCATCATCCATGCAAGATTGCTGATGGAAAACAGTGCAAACTGCCTGCTGGTAAGTTCCGGTATAAGTTCATCAGGCTGCCAGTAGGTGAAGGAGGAATAAAACAGCTCCAGGAATCTTAAAAAACCACCTGATGCAAAAAACAGCGTGGTGACTGACAGGAAGAGTACGACACCAAGCGGTGACGATTCAGCGCTTGCCAGAGGATCCGCCGTCTGAGCCATGGACGCGCCTCTCTGGTTGTCAACTATGGTTCCTGCTGAAAGAGCTATGTAGAAGAACAGTGCAACCAGCCAGCCCATCATGATCCCCAGAATTACCTCCTTGCCTACTATAATCAGAAGGCTTAAGACTTCACCGATGGTGTTTATATGTATTGTCTCGGTTACCGATACCATATAAGGGTGCATTGGCAGATACAGGGCTATTGCAATGGAGCTTTTGACAGGCATGGTGACGGCCGGACCGAAAATCGGGGCTATGCTGATGAATGCGATTATGCGTATCATTCCCAGAAGCACCGCCGAAATGTGCAGTCTTATTATTTCATCGCCTGTTATCAGTGCTGCCAGCTGATCTATCATAGAGTGTAGAAGTAGTTAAAAATAGCCTGGCCGTAGTGGGCGATCTCGCCGCTGAACCACTCTGCTGTCAGAAAAAGCGTTATACATACGGCGATGAGCTTGACACCGAAGGTGAGAGTCTGTTCCTGCAGCTGGGTGATGGCCTGGAACAGCGCCAGTGAAACACCGATGACCGAAGCAACGGCAATCGGCGGAATTGACAGCATGAGGATTAGATAGAAACCGTGCATGACGAGATCTGTGATTGCCGGATTCATGATTTTTCTCCATCCTGTGACTGAAGTTTTGTTTTTCTCTGGTAGCAGAGTATTGTCATATCATCCGACTGAGCCGCGTCCTTCCTGAATTCTGTCACGCTGTCCAGCAGGGCGTAGACCAGCGAGTTTGAAGAATTAAATTTTCTGTCATCTATTGTTGAGTAGATTCTTTCAGTGTCGAAGAATTCACCTTTCTCATTCTGCGCTTCACTTATGCCGTCGGTGTATATCATTATGTAATCCTCCGGTTCAAGCATTCCCTGAGACATGGAGTAGGAAGCTCCGCTCATTATACCGAGAGCAGGACCTGATGTTTCCTGCAGCTCCTCATATGAATCTCCATGTATGATCAGAGGCTTGCAATGACCGGCGTTGACGTAGGTAAATTCACCGGTTACCGTGTTTATAATCATTACAAAGATTGTAACAAACATAAGGTTGGGATTTCTTTCGCTGAGACAGTCGTTAAGTATCTTCATTGATCTGCCAATATCATCCTGTGTCTTGAATATCTGCCTCATAAGGGTGACGCAGATGCTCATGAACATGGCCGCCGGCACTCCTTTGTCTGACACGTCGCCCACTGATACGATCATGTGATTTTCATCCAGATTAAACACATCGTAGAAATCGCCGCCCACCTCCTTGGCAGGATGAATAAAGGCCGCTATGCAGTAATAATCTGATTTGGGGATACTGTCTCTGTTCGGAAGCATTCCCATCTGGATGTCAAAGGCAACACCCAGCTCACCTTTAATTTTGTTCTGCCTGGCTGTCGATTCAACCAGTTTGTTGATGTTGGATCTGAGACTGTTGCTCATGTTTGCTATGGCGTCATTCAGGTTTCCAACCTCGTCATTGGATGAGTGCGGGAGAAAATTGATGTTGTTGAGAATATTTTCGTCAGAAAGATCCGCATCTGCAATTTCACGTGCTGTTTTAGCGATCCTGTTGAGCGATTTAGTTATCCTTGTCACATAGCTGATGGATATCAGGATCATGAAAAAAAGAACTGCAGCTCCGATGGTTGCCATGCCGATCAGAATTTTATTTCCGTATGCTTTAAGATCCGTAACCGGCTGCAGGGTCATTAAATAGATTTTCAGAGGCTTAAAGTAGCTGTAGCAGATAAAGTCATCCCTGTATGTTGAGCATACTTTTTGAGCAATAGGATCATTCTGCGCAGATTTTTCATTCGCTGCTTCAGACATTTCTGAAAATACCAGCTTCAGGGAATCAGGATCGTACTTAAATGGATTGGCAGCGGTAATGCTGTGGTTGTTGGTCAGGACTACATTAAAATTTTCATCAAGAAGATACAGCGGAATAACCTTTTCTATCGGCAGATTGTCGAACAGTTCCTTTACGAACATGTGCATTTCCTGATTAATCTGATCAAAGGAAGATACCAGATTATCAATATTTTTTAAAATGGCAAAATTGAAGTTCTTTTTCTGGTAGTTTGGCGAAAATATGTACGTAAGGTAGGTATGGTTGTTGATTTTTGCAATGTCGTATGTTCCGGTGTAGGGTATCTCGCCCAGAATCAGATCCTCTAGATTCTCCTTGTTAAGGGTTTTTGCCTTAAGAAGATCCAGGGATTCCTTTGAACCGATAAATTTGTTCTGATAAAGCGTTATAAGATAGAAATTTTCCTTGTTGAAAGCCTCCTGATTGAGTTTCAGAAAGTGGTACAGTTCCCCTTCTGATGAGTTGTGCGATATATGGTACTGCTGGAAGAAGTTGAAAATTGTGGCTGTTTCCTTAAGGGATTTCTTAATATTGAATATATCGATAATTTGCTGATTTACTGAATTGTTGTACTGACCCTCGATAGCATTGTAGATAATGTTTATCATGTTCTCGGTGTTGTTTTTCTGATCAGTAATAAACGTTGTTCTTGACAGATATACAACATAGGAAAACAGGGGAACAATGGTTATGACAGCGATCAGTATTGAGAACAGAATGATTTTGGTTCGCAGCTTCACTATTTATTCCTATTGCAGATTTAACCGTCTGTTAACTATGACTATTCCGGGTTCCTGATCCCGTCATTCACACGCCGAAGGAGAAAGAAATATCTGAAGCTTGTTTCTATTGTCAATTCTTATGTAGGCATAGTGGGTAGCCATTTGCTGGACAAGACACAGTCCGACTCCGCCTATCTTCCTTGCTTCAACACTTGATTCGAACTGATTGTCGATGTTGGCAAAAGGATTGTACTCCGTTCCTGAATCCGTTATTTCAATCAGAAACACGTCATTGTTATCCAGACTGGCCATACCGCAGGAGAAAGTGGCATCTCCGCCCTGGTCGTTATATGCGTATTTGCATATGTTTGTTAGTATTTCCTCGGTTATCAGTTCCGCCTTGAACTGGAGTCCCTTGTAGTTTTCTGGCAATTCTTTGCTGATTGTTTCCCTGAGAGGACGAAGCTGTTCAATCGATGCCGGAATTCTTATTGTAATCATGTGCACTCCATCAAAAAAATGCTGCCTAAACCCTGTTTTATGAGACCGAGATCATTTTACCTTTAAAATCGGGACAGATTCAGAAAGTAGTTAAATCAGACTCCGCAAGACAGTTAAAGAAGAACTCGTCCTGGCAATTATACAAAAGGATGTTCCGTCCATTCCTTCCTGACTGCACTTTCCTTTACACGCTTTATTTGACAATTGCCGCTTCTGCGCCGTCAAGAGTGTCTGTAATTGTAAGCAGCGCAGTAAATCCTGATATTTTAAATACTTCGTAAACAGCTGACTGTATCTGACAAAGGATCAGTTTTTTCTGCTTTGATGTACAGTATTTTGCAACCTTCAATACCGATCTGAGGCCTGCACTTGACATATATTCAACATTTTTCATGTTCAGGATCATTGATACAGGCTCGGGGATTTCGTTGCATATTTCGATAAACTTTGCGTCAAAATCAGGCGATGATGTTGCATCAACTCTTCCTGAAACTTCAATTATCAAGTAGTTGTCCCTGCTGATAGTTACAATTTCCATTTCTTTCATTAGATTAAATTCCCTTTATGTAGAACACTGTTTCAGATTCACGTATAGTTGTAGCTTAACATTAAGCCCTGAGATATTTTAAGCCATCCGTCAAGTGATACAAAAAGCATAAGCTTGAACGGCAGTGAAATGGTCATAGGCGAGACCATCATCATACCCATGGCCAGAAGTATGTTCGAAATTATCAGATCGATAACGATAAACGGCAGATACAGAAGAAAACCGATCTGGAAAGACTTTGTCAGCTCGGAGATGACAAATGCGGGAATAACAAAAATGAAACTGTCTTCCCTGATCTCTTCCTTGATTTCCTTAGGCCATATTCTTTTGGCAACGGCTGTAAACGAGTTGGTGATTTTCCTGTCGGTGTTGTTTATCAGAAATTTCTTCAGAGGATCCGAAACATTTGAAACAACGCTTATAAGCTGATTCGGAGTAACCCTGGCGTTCAGATTTTCCTGCTCCAGCAGCTTGTAGGTCTGGTGACCTACAGGAGCCATTATAAATATTGACAGTATAATTGAAAGACCTGCCAGCACCATTCCCGGCGGCACCTGCTGTACGCCCAGCGCATTTCTGACCAGGTACGTAACAACTATTACCTTTATGTACGACGTTGCAAGCGTAAGAGCAAACGGCAAAAGTCCCATGAGTAGCATGATTACAATCATGTTAATGGGACTGTCCATAAAACTTTCTTCTATCATGTTTTTAAACCGTGGCGGATCTGTTTATAGTTTATAGTTGCTTTCCTGTCTACAGAATATTTCCGTTCACCCGAATTTTGCCGGGAGAAAAATTTATTTGCCGTTGATCCTGCTAATCTGAACCGCATACTGGTCGTTTACCTGTATCAACTGGCCGTATCCTATTGTCTGACCATTAATTTTAAGCTGTATATTTGACAAATCATGGTCTTCCAGATTTAAGGATGAACCCGGAGCAAGCTGCTTCAGATCTTCAACGGTCATATCCTTGCTTCCAAGAGAAAATTCAAGGTTAAGTACAAGTTTATCCAAATTTACTTCTTCGTTGCTGCTCATTCTTTCTGATCCTTCAAATGACCCGGGTGATATTATCGCTTCATTGTTTTCCCCAATGTCGAGAACATAGGATATTCTGTCTGATTTCAGAAGTATCTTTTTTTCTGCATAGTAGTTCTTCTCCAGAAAAACCGCATCGCCGGTTTCCAGTGAATTAAGCTCTTCATACGAAAAGGACTGAGATCCTATAATTTTTTCAAAATGCACAGAAAGCAGTGAATCAGGAATGTACTCCTCTCTTTTCAGAGTAGCCAGTCTGTCCAAAAAGTTGTTTATGGAGGATTCGTTTTTAAAAAACAGTCTGAGTGGAATATCTGTCTGTAAATTTTCAGAGTGAAGTAAAAAATCGATATATTCAATAAACTTTGATGCTGCTGACAGCGGTTCGTATGAGGTAATATCAATTTTGGTACACAGCAGATTTGAGACGTATTCAATTTTATCGGTAAGCGTTTTTTCAAGAGTTGCCGCTATCAGTTCCAGAGGAAGGGCGGAGACTACTGCTTTATCTTTGATGAAACTGCCTGTAAACGCAGTATCAAGCGGTGCTATGGCATATTCGCAAAGATCTGCAGTGATAATTATCAACGGCGTATTGCTCTGTGAAAATTCTATAGAATTTTCTCCGGTCTGAATTTTTATCCCGTCTTCTTTACAGACCGCAAGTAAGGCATTAATTATGCGCGTCTTTATGGAACTTAGTTTTATCACAATGTACGTCCGCGAACCGTATGTTCAGAATCATAATCTAAAATCACATCTGTCCGGGTATTTTAGCAACATCAAAAAAAAACGTGAAGATAAAGAGTTTTGATTCTTGATATGGGTATTCTTTTCGCCCGGTTTAAACTGGTGCAGGGTCAGCTCTGCACTTCGTCAACCGGAGGATTAACTGTAATTGTCAGGACTCCTTTTTCCAGTTTTTGAAGAGATGATTCAAGCTTTTCCTTGGATTCATTTAGCTTTCTATACTGTTCCTGACTGCCGGAATTGATAACGACTGCAAGTGTCCCGTCATTGCTTCTGGTCAAAACAATTTCAGTTCTGGCAAATGCACTGTCGCTGCTCATCTGCATTATGATCTTTGATCCTGCAGTATTGTCAGGATCTGAAACGAGGATTTTATCCACCAGAGTATCAATCATCTGCTGTATTTCTGCTTTACTGCTCTGAATTTCAGCTGTTGTTGTATTTAAGGCGGCAGGGGATGGTTCCTGTGGAGCATTCGGCTGGGCACTCATAAGTGATGAGAAAATCGATGACAGATCCGAAACCGCAGGTCTTTCTGTTTTGGCAGACTGGCTGTTTAAAAAAGTTTCTAAATCGGGGTGTTCGCCAATTTTTATGGAATTAGCAGCATTGCGCATATCGGGTGCATCTTTCAAACCGCCCTGGTTCAGGCCCGCCTGATTTATCGATTTCATTATTTCCTGATTCTGCTGTGTGGATAAGTGTGAAGGATCACTTCTCAGTTCTGTATTTGGCATAATAAACCTGTCAGTTTGATTTATGATTTGTGCTGAACCTTCTGCTGTACCTGATGGTTTAATCTGGTCAGCACTGACGAACTGTCCTGACTGGCCGGAAGTCATGTCAAATCCGGCAGTCGTATCAGCCGTTCTGGTCTGGTCGGCATTTACGAACTGACCTGACTGACCGGAAGTCCTGTCAAATCCGGCGGCAGTATCGGATGTTTTAATCTGGTCGGCATTTACGAACTGACCTGACTGACCGGAAGTCCTGTCAAAGCCGGCAGTCGTATCAGCCGTTCTGGTCTGGTCGGCACTTGCGAACTGACCTGACTGACCGGAAGTCCTGTCAAAGCCGGCAGGCGTATCAGCCGTTCTGGTCTGGTCAGCACTGACGAACTGACCTGACTGGCCGTAAGTCCTGTCAAATCCGGCGGCAGTATCGGATGTTTTAATCTGGTCGGCATTGACGAACTGACCTGACTGACCGGAAGTCCTGTCAAAGCCGGCAGGCGTATCAGCCGTTCTGGTCTGGTCGGCATTTACGAACTGTCCTGACTGTCCGGAAATCCTGTCAAAGCCGGCAGCTGACTCAGATGTTTTAATCTGGTCGGAATTGATGAACTGTCCTAACTGACTGGAAATTTTGCCAAAACAGGATGCCGGATCAGACGGCCTGGCCAGATCCGTACCGGTGAACTGTTCATAATTTTTAGAGATTTTGTCAAAACTGACTGAAGGATCCGTCGTTCGCATTCCGTTATTGCCTGCTGAGTCCCGGTTCAGCATTGCCTGAAATTTTGCGATTTTTTCCGATGACGCCTTTGATCCTGATATGGCTGCGTTATCTTTTTCCAAGCTGTTTTCTGTTGAAAAATTCAGGTTGTTTTCATTTTCTGCAAAATTAATGTCCATATGCAAGATCCCCTAAAGCATTACAGTTGCGGACTAAAAGACTGCTATCTTCAAGGCAAGTACTGTTACTTATCCCTGGCAGGCAAAATGGTTTCATGACAGGAGTTTTCTGACTGCAAAGCAAAAATACCTTCAGTCATAAACCTGTCTGACAGTTTTGTCAGCTGTTCCAGATTTAATGCGGTTCACATCAAATACCGGTTTGCCTCAATATCAGTTAATAGTCTGAATCATTTTGGCATTATTCAAAGACTGCAGCGAACCGGTATACAAATTCAAACTGAAAATCATTTCGCTGTATATCCCGGAGACAGTATGCATACCGGCCGCTGTCCTGAATAAATCTTTACTCAAAGTTGCATCCGTTACAGACTATTATCGGTCAACAATGTAAACCCTACAATCTTTAAGACTCGAGAAATCAAATTTTTTAACTTCACCGTACGGATCCAGAACAACCAGAGCATCCTCTTTCGGTGTAAGTCCAAGAACTGAAATTGCATGGTGCGGCGAAACTCCGTTTGCCAGGGCCTTAAATGCATTTCCCTTATGACCTATGGCTATCGGACGATTATCCTTTATGGCCTGCTTTATTTGCTGAACATCATCAGGAGTCGGATTCAGTAAAACATTAACTGACATATTCTGGTTTCCTGACAGAGCTCTCAATCCAATGGATATATCCTTCATGCGAATATTCACCGGATCTGAGTCTGTATGAAGACTGCTGATTTTTTCGCTGCTTGCTGTTGCCAAAAGGTGCATTTGCATGGCGTTTTCCAGAGCAACAACCCAGTTTGCACTGTTGCTGCCGAATTTCTCACTGCCGTTGGAGAATCGTCCGAGAGGAATGTCATACTGGTTCTTCCCCAGTCTTACAAGCACGTGATCCTTGGTGGTGCTTGGAGAAAAAAGGTTTTCGATATGTTTCGTTCCCTGGGTATTCAGCATGGATCCGATGGAAGAGAGAAACCAGCAGTCCTGAAGCGACGGATTCTGCTTTATATCGTCAAGACGGGGTTCTCCGTGGGGAAACAGAATCTGCTTCAGAGACTGTTCCGGTGATGAGCTTTCTGTACTGTTGTACGCCTTGAACGGAACAACTTTTATTTTGTCCCCAAGACCGGTAAGCTTGCCCATCTGATCCAGATCGCAGGATATCTTTTTTGAATCCTCCGGCAATTCGGTCATCATGACAGGGTTCATTTTGCGAATTTCTGAAGTTCTGTTCTTTATTGTGTCATTCAGATTGTTTGATGAAAACGCCGATTTTATTGCATTTATCCCTCTTACGAAAGATCTTCCTATTGCTGAAAACAGGTTCGAGAAAAAGCCTCGTACCTTCGGGGCCTTCATGTTGTCAATGGCGGCAATCTGTACATCTGACAGTCCGGAGCACTTGTGAAATTTTGCATTTTGGAGCATGTTCTCTGGCAGTTTGGTATCCTTCGGCGGCATTTCCTTTATGATATTGCCATACTGTTCATCATCCAGAACATCAAATTCATCAGCAGGACTGTTTTCTGCCGGAGAAAGATCCTCAAAAGAGTCATCAGTAACAGTGCTGCTGCCTGCAGTATGAATGTTATTTATGCCTGTCAATTTATGTTCCTTGTTGTTTATCTGGGATAATTATTTCATGCAGGAATACATAAGAATCAGATTTCCAGCAGTTTGTCAGAGGAAATCAGTGAAATGTCCGTATTGCTGCTTTCATCCGACATTGGACAGTAAAATTTCTTAATTATTTCTTCCCTGTAAATCTCTGTGTTTGTTCTTTTTTAACCTGCTTCGCTTTCATTATAATAGGCATTGTAGAAGGTTTCGTAGGTTAACGTCTGGTAGTACTTCGACCA
>JAEEGL010386703.1_pt1 | contig 11186 bp, 7 predicted proteins | sample 9134231 | NCBI WGS metagenome assembly JAEEGL01 (sample SAMN16246548, study PRJNA631951) | gut metagenome | biome: gut microbiome; feature: rumen; material: fiber-attached | host: Bos | place: Iran: Karaj | collected 2018-10
TAAAATTAAAAAAAATATTAAACAAAAAATTATGAAAAAATTCAATTCAAGAAAGAGTTCTTCAAATAAAAGCATTCAAATCCCCAATCCCCAATCCCCAATCCCCAATTTATCATTTATAAAAAATATTTCATTAATTAGTTAAAATTTAATTTATTTTTTAAATAAATATTTTATAATATTATAATAAATATTATAATTTTACATAATTAAATATTAATATATTAAAAAGAATAAATTAATAATTATTAATTTGATATAATTCAAATCAAATAAAAAAATAAATGAGACAAAATAGATTCGGAAATTATAGATTTTTTAGAACTTTAGGAGAAGGTTCTTTTGCAAAAGTTAAATGTAAAATAACTATAATAAACATTTATAATTAAATATAGTAGGTAATCATGAAGCAGTAAACCAAAAAGTGGCCGCAAAAATATTATTAAAAAGTAATTTAAGAGACAAAGATGTAGAAGATATGATAAAAAGAGAAATAAGTTTTTCAAAATATTTTCGACATCCAAACATTATAAGATTATATGAAGTAATAGAAACCCGTCAAGAAATAATTTTAATTATGGAATATGCCTCAGGAGGAGAACTATTTAATTTAATATGCAGTAGAAAAATAAGTGAAAGTGAAGCACGAAGAATTTTTCAGCAAATAATTTTTGGTTTAGAATATTTACATGCTCATCAAGTATGTCACAGAGATTTAAAACCAGAAAATATTTTATTAGATGAAGAAAATAATGTAAAAATTGCAGATTTTGGTTTAAGTAACGTAATGAGAGATGGAATATTTTTATATAGCAGCAGAGGTTCACCACATTATGCAGCCCCTGAATTATTAACAGGTACCTTTTATAACGGAAGCAGTATTGACATTTGGAGTTGCGGGGTTATATTATATACTTTATTAACAGGAACTTTGCCTTTTGATGAAAGAGAAACTCAAAAATTATATCAAAAAATAAAAGAATGTCGTTATGTTTTACCTCAAAAATTAAATGATTTAGAAAAAGATTTAATTTTTAGAATGTTACAAAAAGACCCTTTGAATAGAATTACTATTCAAGAAATTAAACAACATAAATGGTTTAATAATAAAATTAGTTTATATCAAATAATTGATAATAAACATTATATTTATGGTAATATGAAAAAAGTTGATGAAGAAATTATTCAAGAAATGAAAAATAATGAAAAAATTAATTTCGAAGGTTTGTCTGATGAAGAAATTAAAAAAGCTATTTTAAATAGAGATAAAAAAGATTTTTGTACGATTTATGAATTTTTAGAAGTTAAAAAAAAAGAAAAATTGGACAAAGAAAGAAATGAAACCTTAAAAAATGATGTTAATTTCTTTAAAAGAATAGAACAATCAAAAGAAGCTGAAATGGTATTACAAAAATTAAAAAATAAATTCCAAAAATTATCAACTACAGAAGGAAGTAATACTAATTTAAATAAAAATAGAGATTTATGGCGAGTTGGAGTTGAAGTAAATAAAGAATGTTTTGAAATAACAAAAGAAATTTTAGAATTTTTAAAAAATTTCGGTTATGAATGGAAAATCGTATCAAATAGTTATAAAATAAAATGCAGAAAAAAAAGAAATGATGAAGAATTAAAATTAGAAAAAATTAAAGGTGAATTAAATGTTTTAATTCAAATATTTAATAACAAATCAAATAGTAATATGAATTTCGGAAATAATTCAAGTACTTATGTTTTAGATTTGCATAAACTTTCAGGAAAATCAATGGAATTTTTAGAATTTTGTAATGATTTAATTTCATCTTTGCAAAAAAAAAATTTAATAAAATAATTTTTAAAATAAATAAAAATATTTTAAATTTTATTTAAAATAATTATTTTAATAATATTATTTTAATTTATAAATTATTATTTTTAATTATAAATTTATATTAATAATAAGTTTTTTTTTCTGCTTTCTTTTTTTTTGGCAATCTAAAAGCATAATGAGCAGGTTGATTTAAATTATCAATCATTTCTTGAATTTTTTTTAATTGTAACATATGTTCTTCATTTTTATTGTCTTCAAATCGATCATTTTTATCATCTTCAGTTCCATCATAATCTTCCATCCCAATAATTTGAATAATAAATTTTGTTCCCCCTAAAATGATATATTTTTTATATTTAGTTAAACAAGTAATATGATCTAATTTACTCATAATAACAGATTCTAAATTGAATTTAAAATCATCATAATTTTTACTTTTTTTCTCATATAAATATATTTTTCCTTCAGTGTCACCACTCACATAAAAAAATGAATTTATATAATTTACGCCATTCATCCATTTTTCATTATCGAAATATTTAATAATTACTAATTTTGGATATTCAAATAATGCCAAACCTTTGTTTGTAGTTACTAAAAAATGACGACTATCAATTTTACAAAAACTATTACAACAGCCAACACATTTTATATTATGATATATATTTAATGTTCTATATGTATTATTTTCAATTAATATTAATTTATATTTTATAAAACTTGAAATGAGAATATTATCATCGTCCATTTGTAAAAAATTATCTGTTGTTATTACATTTCCTAAATCATAATTATCACCTTTTTTGTAATCAAAACAAATATTAGTTGTTTGTTGATATTTATTTTCGTTGAAAGTATATACTATTAAAGATATATCATATGAATGTAAAGATTGTAAAAGTTCTTTATTTTTTAATTCATAAGTTGCTCTTACTTGATAATTATGACATTTAATATTAATTTCAAATTTTTGAATAAAATGAAAAATATATTTTCCAGAAATTATTTCATATTTATAAATACACATCATTTTAAAACAACTTAAAGCTAATAAATTTTTTTGAGATAATTCAGTTAAATTTAATATTGATGTCTCAGTATCAGTATAACCTATTATAGCAAAATTATCTTCTGGACTAAAAACAAATAATTGTTCTCTATCTGTTCCTGCTAAAATATCTCCGTTTTTAAGAACTATTATTGCATATGCGTTGACATCTTCATCTAAATTAATTACTTTATATGTTTTAAATTGATATTTTTGAAGTTTTTTATTATTATTTGAATTCATTGTAATTATTATTCTATTTAATATTAAATAATTAATTTTAAATTATTAAATTGTATTTTTTATATTATAATTGGATTAAAAATATTTATAATAATAATAATAATAACCTAAACAAAAAAAAATTTTTAATTTATTTATTTATTTTTTTATATTCTTCAATAAGATTTTTTAATGCATAATTAGGAATTAAACTATTAATTTCTAAATGTTTTTTTGTTATTGGGCTTGTATGATATTTTTCAATCCATTTTTCAATTGCATTTTTTTCATATGTTTGTCCAAAAGGAGTAATAACTGGATCAATAAACGTTGAATTTGTAATTGGGCAACACATATTATCTAAAAAATTCTCTTTATGATTTATATTTTTTTTTTCTTTATTATTATTTTTATTTAATTTATTCTTATTTTTTACTCTATTATTTATTACATTATTATATTCTTTTTTATTTAATAATTTAAATTCATTTTTTATAATATTTATTGTTGAATTTAAAATTGGAATTTCATCTTTTTCTGAGCAATCTAAAATAACATTTAAAAAATAATAATAAAAAAGTTTAATATTTTTTTTAATAATTTCTTTAAAATTATTTATATTAAAAAATTTTAATATAATCTCATCAAAAATTAATTGTTTACGACATAAAATAAATAAAATTTTTTGAATAAATTTTTTTATATAATTATTCATTTTATCAATTTTTATATTTGTTAATGCTAACAAATATAAATTTAATATATTAACATTTATAAATTGAAGATTTAATAAATTATTAAGTAATGATAAACTTATTATTTTTTTAGGATCATTAATTATCAATTTTTTTAATACTTTATATAATATTATATATATTTTTTGTAAATATTTTGAATTTATCATTTCAATTAAATTATCTGCTAAAGAATATAATTCTTCATTTTCACTTTCTTCTTTAAATTTAAATTTATCATAAATTTCATCCAATAAAACAAAAACAAATGATAAATGTGTTATATCAGTAAATAATAAATTATTTTTAATTTCAAAAAATATTTTATTTATACAATTTCTAAAAATTTTTCTTCTTTTAATAATATTAAAATAAATATATGTTAATATTTCAAGATTTTTTTTTCTTTCATCTTCCAAAGGAGAATCTAATAATTTAATAAAATTATAAATTAAATTTAAATTAATATAATTTTTAACAATATCTTCAGTAAAATTTTCATCTTTTAAAATTTTAAAAAAAATATCTTCTAAATAAACATTAATATTAAAAAAATTAGTTTTATAATTATTAAATTCATATTCATTCAAAGGAAATCTTCTAAAAATATTTTTAGTTAAAATCTCAAAAATTTGTTTTAAATTATCAACAAAAATTTTTTTATTTTTATCAAATAATATAAGTAAATTCATAATTGAATTATTTAATAATGATAATTTATTATAAGAAACAATTTGACAATAATCATAATTTTGTGTTAAAATCATCATGCAATTAAAATAAATTTCTTGAGTTCCTTGCGGATTTTGTATTAAACAAAAACTCTTATTTAAATTTTGCCCATTATCAGTCATATTTAAAATTTAAATTTTAAAATTTAAATCAAGCTAAATATTAAAATTTTTATAAATTATAAATTTTTTATAATAATATTTATTTAAAATTAATGAATTTAATTAACAATATTATCCATGTTCCATTTTTCATTCTCAGTTTTTCCTGTATTTTTATTAAAAAATTTTAAATTTCCATTTTTTTTATCATCTTTCCATTCTCCTTCATAAATATTCCCATTGCCATAAAAATATTTTCCTTTTCCATTTTTTAAATCATTATCAAAATTCCCTTCAAATTTATCTCCATCGGAATAAGTATACTTTCCTTTTCCACTCTTTTTATCATTTTTAAATATTCCTTCAAAAACATCTCCATTATTATAATTATAAACTCCTTTTCCATTTTTTTTATTATCTTTAAAATCGCCTTCAAATACATCTCCATTACTATAAGTCATTCTTCCCTTTCCATTTCGTTTTTCTCCTTTAAATTCTCCTTCATATTTTTCTCCATTCGAAAAATTAAGTGAACCTTTAGTAAATTCATCATCTTTAAAATTACCTTCAAATAGATCTCCGTTTTTATATTTATATTTTCCTAATCCATTTCTTTTATTATTATTATATTCACCTTCAAAATAATCACCTGATTTATAAATAAATTTTCCATTTCCTTTTTTTATATCATTTTCATAATTTCCTTCAAATTTATCACCATTTGAATATATATACGTTCCTTTTCCGTTTTTTTTATCATTTTGAAAATCACCCTGAAAAACATCTCCATTATTATAAGTATATTTTCCATTTCCATTTTTTAACCCATTTTTGAAATAACCTTCAAAAACATCATTATTTTTATATATAAATTGACCTAAACCCTCTTTTTTATCTTTTTTAAAGTCTCCTTGATAAATAGTTCCATTTTTATATGTAAAAATTCCTTGACCTTCAAAGAACCCATCTTTAAATTGACCTTCATATTTATCCCCATTTGGATATATAAATTCTCCATCTCCATTTTTTTTATCATTTAAATATTGACCATTATAAACTTCGCCTGAAACACTTGTGTATTTTCCTTTTCCATTTTTTTGATCATTTTGAAATTCACCTTCATATTTATCCCCATTTTTATATTTATATATTCCTTTCCCACTCATTTCATTATTATCAAATGTTCCTTCATATTTATCTCCGTTTGGGAAAATTAAAGTTCCTTTTTTACGTTGACCATTTTCAAATTCACCTTCGAATTTCTCTCCATTTGTTGCGAAATATTTTCCTGTTCCAGTTTTTATACCATTTTTAAATTGACCTTCATATTTATCGCCATTGCAATAATAAAAAGTACCTTTTCCATTTTTATTGTTATTTTTCCATTCTCCTTCATAACGATTTCCATTTGAATATATATATATTCCAAATCCATCAAATTCATTATTTTTAAATAAACCTTTATAAACAAAATTTTTTTCTTTACTATAATATACCCCACGACCATGCCTTGTATTTGTATTTTTCATTACTTCTCCATAATATGAATAATAATCATTTGATTCTGTTAAATATTCTATTTCTGAATTTTTATAAGGATTAGGTATCTTTTTAGATATATCATAAAAATCATTCTCATTTTCAACAAAAAAAAAATTGCTTTTAAAAAATTCATGATTTAAATAATTATCATAATTATTTCTTGATTTTGAATTAACTGTTAATAATTTTTTAATTAAATCCTTTAAATAAAGATTATTAATCGTAGGTTCTTTGTATTTTCCTGATTTAATTTCATTTTCATTTTTGAAAGGATAATGATTAAATAACATAAAATAAATCATGCATCCTAAAGACCACAAATTAGATCTAATATCTGCATTATTCTTTGAATTAATTAATTCAGGTGGAAGAGTATTAATAAATGAAATTGGAGAAATTGGGCAAAATTTAATTTGACCATCTTTCATAACAAAAAAATTATTTGGACCTAAATTTCTTACAAAAATTTGATTATTAAATAATGTTTCACATAAATTATTAATTTGATTTAAAGTTTGTTTTAGTTCAGTTATGTTTAAACCATTTTTATTTTTTATATATAAAGATAAATCACCTATACAATTTTCTATAATTAAATATAAATTAAGGTCATCGGAAGTTTTTTCTAAAACGCTCACAAAATCTGAATTTTTATTTTGTAAAATATTATCAAAAGAACTATCATAATCACTTAAAAGTATTTTAATGCATACATATTTTTTATTAGAAGATAAATCAATAACTTTTAATAAATTATTTGAAAGAATTTTGACAATTTGATATTTATTGTTTATAACTTCAGAAGACATTTTGTTATATTTTTAACTTAATTAAGAGGTTATATATTAAATTTTTAATATTTTTTTTAAGTAAAATGTTAAGTTAATATTAAAATTAGATTTTTATGTTAATATAATTTAATTAAAATATATTTAATTATTTTTTATTCAATTAATAATTCCGTTTTTTTACAAAATTGGAATCATTCTTGATAAACTTCTTTTATTTTCAATTAATTTATCTTTAAATTGAATTTCTTTTTTATTTTCATAATTTTCTTTAATTAATTTCAATTTTTTGCAAAAAAATTCAATGTGTTTTAAATTAAATAAATTAAATAATTCTTTTTTTTCTTCATCATTTAATTCTATGTACATTTCATCAAAATTATATTTATCAGAATATTTTAAATATTGTTTAAAATCATTTATATTATCAATATAAATTTGAGAATTTATTAAAGATGGGTTTAATAATTTTTCTTTATTAAAAATTATATTTAAAATATTTTTTATATTATCATCCATAGTTAAATAATTTAAAGGACAATTAATACAAGAAGATTGTATTTTAAAACTATCATTATTTATAAAGTCTTTAGGATATTCAATTATTGTTTTATATCCTTTTATTTTTATACTAATTTCTAATAATATTTTATCATTTGAAAAATTAACTTTGATTTTTTTAAAATTATTTTGATAATTGAAAATTAAATCTAATTTATTTATTATAATATTATTTTTTTTAATGTTATTTAATGTTTCTAATAAATTTTTATTTGAACAATTTATATCAAAATCTATAAACAAACTATTATCATTATTAAAAAAAATTTTAAATTTTGAAATAATATCATTAATTATTAAACTTTTTAATTTTTTTTCATTTATTATTTGTAAAATATTTTCATTATATTCATTAATTTCAATAAATTTTTCATTTATTTCTAATTTTTTTAATGAATTATAATATTTATTAATATAATCTGGTTTTATAAAACATTGAATTGCATCCAAATTTTTATTATAAATAATTTTATTATTATTTATTTTTTCAATCAAAAAAAATTTATTAATATTCATCATTTCATCAAAATATATTTCATCCATATTTTCTTTTCCAATAGTATTTATAATATTTTTAATTTTATCATCAACAATTTTTTCAATATTAATATTATTTCTTTTTAATATTATATTACCTTCATTAAATAATAAGTAATGTAATTTATATGCAAATAAAAATTTTTCTAAATTAAAAAATTGGTGAGGATTAATTTCTTTTATTTCAACATTTTTATAATTTTTTGTTATTTCAATTAATTTATTAATAAATTCATAAAATTCTTTTTCATTTTGGTTTTCTAATTCAAATAAATTATGAAAATTAAGAAATAAATCAAAAGTTTGAGTATAAATGTGAATATTTAAATAATTTAAAATTACATTTGATGAAATATAATCATCTTTATCAAAATTTATTTTTAAAATATAATCCAAAAATAAAAGTTCATTTTCGGTTTTTATTTTAAATATTTTAAAATCTTTTGTGTTTTCAATTTCAAATTTATTTATTGGATTATTATATTTAATTATATAATTTAATATTTTTTCCATTTAAATTCTAATTTATTATTTTATTAATTATATAAATTATATGAAAAATAATAAATTTAAATTACGAATTTATACTCGAGAAAGAGACGAAAACAACAATGATATTTGTGATATTCATTTAATTTCTCATAATGAAGTAAATTTAATTCAATTAAGTAATATAAAAAAAAGCAACACTAAATCAAATTTTGAACATTCAAATTTTAAAAATTATAATAATAATGAAAATAATAAAAAAATTTTTTCATATCAATCATCAACAAAAAAATTATTAATAGATGAATCTAATAAATTATTAAAAGATAAAATAAATGATTTAAAAAAACAAATCAAATCAAATAATTTAGAAATGGATAAAAAATCTAAGCAATTTATATTAAAAATTAATACATTAAAAGAAATAAATAAAAAGTTATTAAAAGAATATAATAATAATCAAAATGATTTAGAAAGAATTGATGAATTAAATGGAGAATTTGCTTTGTTAAAAAATAAATTATGTCAATTGAATGAAAAAATAGATGAAAAAAATAAATTAATAAAAAATTTAGATGAAAAATTTTCAAAAGATAAAATTAATTTGGAAAATAATATGAAAAATGATGAAGAAAAAATTAATAATTTTTATAATAAAATCTTTGAAGATTTTGATAATAATAAAATTTTATTTGATGTAAATATAAATGTAGAAAATATTAATATTATTGATTTTGAATTATTTAAAATAATATTTTTTTGTGTAATTAAATTTAATTATAATAAAATTGAAATTTTTGTAGAAAAATTATTTAATAATAATAATATTAATTTTGATAATTTTTTTGATGATTTTTTAAATTTATTAAATGTTAAAACCGACAACAATAATAATAATATTAAACATAATGATATTAATTATATTAAAATGTTTTTATTAAATTATTTTTACTTAAATAAAAATTTAAATATTAAATATATTTCATATGAAAAATTAAAAGAAATTTTAATTGAAGAGTTCAATATTTTTAAATATGATATTAATAACATAAATATAAATGAAATAAAAAATATTTTTCAAAATGATTATAATATTGATAATATAATTAAAACAATAAAGCAAAAATATGATAAAGAAAATAAAAATACTATTTTTATAATAAAATTAATAAATATTTTAAATGAAATAAACGAAAATTCAAATTTATTTTTAAATAAAAATTTATTTTCTTTTTTTATTAATACAGTTTTAGATTATAAAAAAAATATTAACAAAAATATAAAAAATATTAATTACTTTATTATCAATTATCAACAATTATTTGAATATATTCAAAATATTAATTAAATATTATAAATAACTTTTTAACATATATTTATTAATTAATTATCAAGTCAAAATTATAATATATGTTTATTAATTTATAATAAATTTTTAATTTTAAATAATTAATTTAATTTTTTTACAAAATTATGGGAGCATCTATAGATAATTTTATTCATGAATTAATTTTAGATAGAGATAATAAAATAGAACAAATGATAAAAAATAATTCAAATAAATTCAAACCAAATGAATATATAAACAAAGATCAAACTTTTACGGCTTTAAACATATGTAGTAGTTATGGTTCAATAAATTGTGCTAATATTTTAATTCAAAATGGTTGGGATATTGAATTAGATGAAAAAAAAGATTCAAATTCAAATTTAATGTTAGCATGTAAATTTGGTTTTTTTGAATTAGCTAAACTTTACACAGAAAAATATAAATGTTCATTAGATAAAAAAAATAATAATAATATTGATGCTTTAGATATAAGTGTTATTTATTGCCAATATCAAATTGCATTTTATTTAGTTCATACTATGAAAATGCAATTAAGAAGTGAATATATGAATTATCATAGTTTAATTAAAAGATTTGAATTAAATATGTTTAATGTTAAAAAATTTTATGAATGTTTAGTAAATAAAGTTGAACCAAATGAAACGGGGAGTTTTAGTATAATTAAAAATACTAATGTTGATAAAATTGAAAAAAATTTTGGTAAAACAAAAGAAGTTTTAATGAAAGAAAAATTAAAAAAAAAACAAAATAAAAAAGAAGATGTTACAAATAATGCAATTACAAATAATAATAATATTATATTAACATCAAGTTTAGATGAAGATTTATATAAAGATCCTCATCAAATAGATGTAATAGAAGAAATGAAAAATAATCAAGGTTATATTGATCATGATATTATTTTTTATAAATCATATTCATAATTATTAAAATTTTTATTTATAAATTATATTAGTATAAATTATGTATTATTTGGTGAAATTTTAATTTTATATTAATTTTTTTGTATTATTTTTTTAATTAAATATAATAATTAAAAAATAAATAATTTTATTTAAAAAATAAATAAACATTTTTTAATAAAAATTAAAAAAAAATTATTATAAATTGGGGATTGGGGATTGGGGATTGGGGCCCAATCCCCAATCCCCAATCCCCAATCCCCAATCCCCAATCCCCATTTTTATTAAAAAATGTTTATTTATTTTTTAAATAAAATTATTTATTTTTTAATTATTATATTTTATTTAAAAAATAATATAAAAAGAATA
>JAEEGL011478343.1_pt1 | contig 11186 bp, 15 predicted proteins | sample 9134231 | NCBI WGS metagenome assembly JAEEGL01 (sample SAMN16246548, study PRJNA631951) | gut metagenome | biome: gut microbiome; feature: rumen; material: fiber-attached | host: Bos | place: Iran: Karaj | collected 2018-10
CTGCTTGCATGAGAGCGTGAGTCACCTCTTCCCTGCTATAACGTTTGCGCAGATAAATGTCCACATACTCGCGTTCGGCCCGCACATCCCGGGCGGCGGCCGGCCCATAGGCAAACCGCGGCCAGTGCGGATTTACTTTGGCGGGCTCCATGGCCAACCCCGAAGCAAGTATCATCTTCCGTACCGCGTCAAAAATGTTCAAGCGTTTCGTTTGGTCCAAGGCCAACCGGAACACTATACGCATTTTATAAATTTTTGGCGTGTTTATCATCTTTTTATGCCCGCAAACGACGTGCATATACGGACTGCACGACCCCCAATGCCCATAAACTGGCCACCAGATTGGATCCTCCGTAAGAAATAAACGGCAACGGAATGCCCGCTACCGGTACAATGCCGATAAGCATCCCGTAGTTCACCAGCATATATGTAAAGAACATGCCAAAAACACCGGCGCATATCAAATAGCCATACCGATCGCTAGACATATACGCAATGGCTACTATACGCCACAACAAAATCAAATACAACCCCAGTACAAACAAAGTCCCCAATAAGCCCAACTCTTCCCCGACTACCGCCAAAATAAAATCGGTATGGCGTTCCGGCACGAAACCCAACCGCGATTGGGTTCCCGAAAACAAGCCCTTTCCTTTTACACCGCCCGCCCCCATAGCAATCTGCGCTTGTAAAACATTATATCCCGCCCCGCGCGGATCCGATTTGGGAGCCAAAAATGCTTCCACCCGTTTCCGTTGGTGCGGCTTCATTTGGTGTTCCACAAAAATACCGCCCCCCAGCCCCATCAGTATCACCAACGAAGCCAACACAAAATAGAACGAAGGTAAATACACCCGCAGGTATTTGAAAAACCACCATAACACATACCCTAACAGTACAACCGCCGCCGCAAACCCTGCCACATACCATCCATTATGCGCCAGTCCATGAAAAACCCGCACCCAGGCGTGTTCTAATAGTTCCGGATGTAAATAAATATATGTCCATGAAATCGTAAAAAACCCTGCCACAAACGTAAGGAGCACAATCATAGACAAGTAAAATACGTTTACACCGGCGCAATACAAAAGTACCAGCAAAGCCGGCAAAGTAACCACCACTGAGGAAAAATCCGGTTGCATCATAATAAGCCCAAACACCGGGACCAGTAGCAACCCCAAACTAAATAACGAAGAAATATCCCGGCTACGCCGACCTCGTAGATTTAAAAATGCCGCTGCGACAAAGATCAAACAGACCCGGCAAATTTCAGAGGGCTGCATAGAAAAGAATGGTAATACAAACCACGAACGTGACCCCCGTTGGTAGGATCCAAACAACAAGACCCCAACCAATAACAGCAAAATAAAACCATACAGGTATTTCCATTGCTCACTAAAAATTTGATAATTAAAACTCCAACCGATAAAAAATGCTAACGCCCCCACCGGTAAAGCCACCAAATGGGTACGTACAACCGGATTACTCCAGGATATACTGTTCACGGCAGACATGATGCAACACGCCCCCAACAACACAAGCGCCGTCATGGCCCCAAAGAGAAGATAGTCCATGCGACTACGGCCGGAACTTAATTGTTTAAAACTAGGCATCATGTTTCTCTCCCCCCTCAAATGCTTGTTTCCGAGCCCGCCTGCGCGCGGCAGCGGCTTCCCGTAGCGTATCTGCGAAATACGCTTCTAACATCATTCGGGCAATCGGACCGGCAGCCGAACTCCCCCCTTCGCCAAATTCCACAAATACAGCCACCGCAATAGAAGGAGCCTCCCCGGGACGCGCGGCAAAAGCCATAAACCAACCATGGTCTTCCCCGTGCGGGTTTTGGGCCGTACCGGTTTTACCGTATACATCCAACCCGTTTACTTTCACCCGACGTGCCGTACCGTTATCCACTGTATGTTTAAGGGCTTTAAAAAGTAAATCGTACGTTTCCGGTTTGAGTTCAGCCCGTTGCAAAATTTCCGGTTGGCCCACTATCTGCGTTTTACCGGTTTGGTTGCTGACAATTTTTTCTACGTAATAGGGCCTGTACACGTTACCGCGACTAGCCACCGCCGCCCCAAGTTGTGCCAGTTTAATGGGCGTAACCAATAATTCCCCCTGCCCGATAGACAAATTTAGCGTGTCCCCAATAAACCAATACGTTTTATTACGCGCCCGACGGGTTGGCCCGTACAAGTTGCCGGCTTTTTCACCGGGTAAATCAATACCTGTCTGCCGGCCAATCATAAACATACGTTGGACACGTTCTATAGCAGCCGAACCGATTTGTGCCGCAATCGTGTAAAAATAAACATCGCACGAGTTACTCATCCCATCAAAAAAATCTACCGGTCCGTGTTTCCCCCAACATTTAAAAACACGCGGGCCGGAATCGTACTTACCCGTGCATAATACTTTCCGGTTTACGTCAATGACGCCACTTTCCAGCGCCGCTGCCCCGGTAATAATTTTAAAAGTAGAGGCCGGAGGATAAACCCCCTGAATAGCCAGATTATATTCACTGATTTTTTTGGAAGGATTTTCTTGTGCTTCATCACTATACGGCACAAAAATATTTGGGTCAAACGCCGGAGCACTGGCCAACGCCAGCACCGCCCCCGTACGCGGGTCCAACGCCACTGCGGCTCCGCGCCCGGTTTTGGAATTTTTTAACCCTTCTTCTGCTGCCCGTTGCACGGCAAAATTCAGCGTTAAATACACATCACTTCCGGCCGCCCATTTTTTATCTTCAATAATACTTTTCACGCGGCCGCGATAATCCACCTCTAAATATACTCCGCCATCTTTACCTTTTAATTCTTTTTCAAATTTTTTTTCAATACCGTTTTTCCCCAGTTTACTGGAAAGCAAATAACCCAACTTGATATCCCGTTTGCGCCAATCCTGCTCGTCCATACTTCCCAAATACCCAAGTAAATGGCTGCCAAAAATCCCGTAGGGATAATTCCGTTTGGTTTCTTCCACCAAATATATCCCCGGATAATAGAACTGTAATTCTTGCAAAGCAACCGTGCTTTTGGTGGACAAATTATCCGCCAACAGCAACGCCCGGCCGGTAGAAGCTCCCGTTTGCAATTTACTGAGCAAGGTTTCCTCCGGCACGTGCAAGTGTGGGGCAAAATCGTGTGCCAGACGTGTTAAATAAGAAAAATCTTTCGTACCCCCCAAATAATACAAACTAAACGAAGGCGCATTGGATGCCACTGCTACTCCGTCTGCCGTGAAGACACGGCCGCGCGGCGCATTTTGATAGATGACTTGCGTACGATTGCGTTCCGCCATCTCCAAATAATCATCGTGACGGAGGATTTGTATATCTATTAGCCGCACAGCAATCACACCGCACGCCACCAGAGCGAGCGTCAGCATAATTTTTAACCGGCTGCTTAACGCAATTTTTCCAACCGCCATACACTATTACTTAATCGTATTCCTCTACCGGGGGGGCCCAGCAACGGCCCACCGCCCAAAACACAAACGGAGCCAACAGCGCCCCTACTGCCGCACTGCCCAACAAACTCCACGAACCAGACCACGGTGCCGAAGAAACAAACCAATCTAACAACATCCCATTTAGCAAACTGACTCCGCACGTCAATACAAAAATGCCGATCACTTGCGAAATTATACTGTCAAAATTAATCCGCTCCCGTGCCGCATATATCACTACAGCCGCCACCGTGAAAGAGAACGCGTTATTGCCAAACAATTTAGTCCCAAAAAAATCCAAAAATAATCCACACAGAAACGCCACAGGATAGCCAATCTCTAACGAAGAGAAAGCACAAAAAGCCACCGCAAAGATCAACATAAAATTGACATTCAGCCCCCAAAAAGAGAACAACGTGGCAAACCCCCAATGGCAAACCGTAGCAAACATGAAAAGCAATATTAATTTAACGGTCTTCCACATCATGGTTCTTTTTCTCCTGTTGTAAAATGACAAACACTTCCTTGACCGCAGAAGAACGTACCTGCGGTTCCACTTCTACCGTCTGCGCCGTTTGGAAACTGCCATCCCCTTGCACGGCACGCACTTGCCCCACTAAAATCCCCGCCGGGAAAATACTGCTTGTAGCAGAAGTAAATACTTTATCTCCTTTGGCAATGGGGGTTAGTAACGGTAGGTATTTCACCCGTACCGGTTGCACACCACCACCGACGAGCAATCCTTCTTCTTGCCCATCGCCAAGCATAACTGCCGCAGAAAAATCTTCATCCCGCACGAGAAGTACCTTAGCCGTATTCTCGGTTACTTCCACCACTACACCGGCCAATCCTTCTTCGCCTTGCTCTAACGACAACACAGCACTACGCGGAGAAATTCCATCCACAGAACCTTTATCTATAATGACGGTATTCCATTGACTGGGTTCCCGATACGCCACTTTGGCCCACGTACCGTGCCACCGGTTAGCCGGACGCAGCTGCAGGGCTTGCGCCAAGCGTTCATTTTCCTTAAATACTGTCTCCGCTTGGGCCGTCAACAACCGGTCCATTTCAATTTGTTGTTTGAGTTGGCTGTTTTCGTGATGGGCATTGAGGAGTTCCTGCACTGTTTTGGAAACCCCTTGCATATATTTTACAGTTCCATGCGCAGTGCGCACTTGCGGAATAAAAATATAGGAAAGCACCATTTTTACCGACGATACAAACCCCTCCAACGGTAAAATCATAAGCAAAAAAGCCAATAATAAAAACGCCGCCGGGAAAAGGACCCGCCGCCGATTGGTTATGCTGGGTTGTTTTTTAGTAGTCTTCTGTTTAACAAACATAATACTTTAGATAAACTTCTTTCTTGATTCGGCAAAAAGCGGACACGGCTTTAAAATAGCCGCGTCCGCTAAATGATACGTTGGCAAGTGTGTTAGAAAGATTTGCCGCCGGAATGGAAAAGGCGGAATTTCTTTTCGTTGAGTTGCTCCAAAAACTTACCCGTTCCCAACGCCACACAACTAAGCGGATCGGCCGCACGGTGCACCGGGATGTCGGTTTCCTTGCGGATCAGTTCCGTGATGCCGCGCAACAAACTGCCGCCACCGGCCACCACTAGTCCCCGGTCCACCAAGTCAGCCGCCAATTCCGGCGGGGTTTCCTCCAAGGTGCTCTTAATAACATCTAAAATAAGCCGTACCGGCTCCATAAGGGCCTGGCGGATTTCTTCCGACGTTACCGTAAGCGTACGGGGCAAACCTTGTGTCTGGTCGCGCCCTTTGACTTCCATGGATTTTTCTTCTTTGAGCGGATACACCGAGCCCAAATTAATCTTTACTTCTTCCGCGGTTGTTTCACCAACGATTAAATTGTATTTCTTGCGGAAATACTGCACAATGCACTCAGTTAATTCGTCCCCGGCCACATCAATGGACTTCGCTACTACCATCCCGCCGAGCGAAATAACCGCCACTTCTGTCGTTCCGCCGCCGATATCTACAATCATGCTGGCATGCGGTTCGGCGATGGGCAAATCAGCCCCCATGGCTGAGGCCATAGGTTCTTCTATCAAGTATACTTCCCGGGCACCGGCTTGGCGGGCGGCATCGTCCACGGCACGGCGCTCAACACCCGTAATGTCCGACGGAATACCAATCACAATACGGGGCCGCGATAAACTGCTGCGGCTATGCACTTTGCGGATGAAGTAACGGATCATCTCTTGGGTCACTTCGAAATCCGCAATAACACCGTTTTTCATCGGACGTACGGCAATAATATTGGCAGGAGTACGGCCTAACATTTGTTTTGCCTTAGCTCCTACGGCTTTTACTTCGCCGGTTTCCCGTTCCACCGCAACTACAGACGGCTCCCGTAGCACAATGCCTTTGTCTTTGACATAAATCAAACAGTTGGCCGTGCCAAGGTCCATCCCTAAGTCCGATGAAAAAAGCCCTCCCAGATAGTCAAACATGCGTGCCCTCTTAATCTACTAGTTTTACAATCGCTACTTCAGCGTTATCCCCTTGGCGCAAACCCGCACGATAAATGCGGCAGAAACCGCCGGGACGGTTGGCATAACGAACCGCCAATACTTCAAATAATTTTTTGCAAGCGGCAGCATCCTTGAGCGTATCTTTTGCGGCACGGGCATCGTTGGCTTTGGCCAAAGTAATCAATCCTTCTACGACGCGGCGCACCTCTTTGGCTTTTTGCAACGTTGTCTTGACTTCTTCGTGCAAGATAATGCTGGTAGCCATATTGTTAAGCATCGCTTTGCGGTGGGATGCAGTCTTGCCTAATTTCCGGTATCCGGTATTCTTAATCATACTAAAATTTACTCCTTACAGTTTCATGCCCAGCGTGAGGTTCATCTCGGCCAGTCTTTCTTTGATTTCGTCCATGGATTTGGCCCCGAAATTTTTGATCATTTTCAGATCTTCTTCGGTCATTTTTACCAAATCACGCACAGTATGAATGTTTTCCGACTTCAAACAATTGATGGAGCGGGAAGACAATTCAATAAATTCTACCGACTGGTTAAGCATTTCCTCTTGCTTGGAAACGGCGGTATTTAAATTGGCCGCGGTGTTCATAACCGGGGGTTCGGCTGCTTCCGTACCGGAAGTGGCCACACAACCCTCTTCACCTTCAATGGTGAAAATATGGAGCGAACCCGACAACAACACGGCCGCACGGTGTAATGCCCGGGCCGGAGCCAAGGTACCGTCAGTAGTGATTTCCAAAATCAAGCGGTCATAGTCGGTCTTTTGTCCTACGCGGGCCGGCTCTACGTCGTAATGTACCTTTACAATCGGCGAATACAACGCATCCACCGGGATAAATCCGGCCGGCCGTTGGGCCTTAGCCAAATCTTCCGCCGGAACATATCCTTTGCCGCGGGTGATTTCAATTTCCATATCCAGTGCTCCGCCTACTTCTAAGGTAGCCAACACCAAGTCTTTATTGACGATTTCAACTCCGTCAATTTCTTCAATATCGGCGGCAGTTACTACCCCGGGTTTGGAAGCGTGTAATTGCAAATACTCACGATTTTTGCCTTCCATCTTCACGCGTAAATGCTTGAAGTTCAGCAAGATATTGATGACGTCTTCGCGCACATTGGGTACTGCACTAAATTCGTGCACAGCCCCCGTGATACGCACGGCACTGACGGCAGCCCCTTCCATACCGGAAAGCAAAATCCGGCGCAAGGAATTTCCTACCGTGTGTCCGTAACCGCTTTCATACGGTTCGGCAATAAACTTGCCGTAGAAATCAGACGCAGTTTTTTCTTCCAACTGAATTTTTGAGGAAGGACCAATTCATTAAAAGCCATTATAAGCCTCCAACCTATTATTTAGAATAATATTCTACAATCAGCTGCTCATTGACAGGGTAGGACATTTCCGCTCTGTCGGGCCACCGCAATAATTTGCCGGTCATTTTTTCGCTGTCATACTCCAAGAAACTCGGACGTTGATTGCGTTTTTCGGCTTCGGTGAGGCCTTGTTTAACCATTACGTTTTCCGCCATGGATTTATCCAAGGCTACCTTATCGCCGATACGTAATTGGTAAGAAGGCACATTAACGGCCTTCCCGTTCACCGTCACATAACCGTGCAAAACGATTTGGCGGGCCGCTTTGAGTGAAACAGCAAACCCTAACCGGCGGACAATATTATCCAAGCGGGTTTCCAATTTCTTGAGGAAATTTTCACCGGTTTGCCCTTCCGCTTTGGCTGCGGCGCCAAACAAATTGCGGAACGGAATTTCCGACATGCCGGACTGCCATTTGGCTTTCTGTTTTTCTTGCAAGCGGATACCGTATTCCGAAACTTTGGCTTTGCGCACTTTACCGCCCCGTTTAGTGGCGGCAGCCAACTTGTCCATGACACAGTTGGTATAGCATTTTGTTCCTTTTAAGAACAATTTGCAATCTAATTTTCTGCATTTTTTGCAGCTGGGTCCTGTATATCTAGACATAAAAATTATACTCTCCTGGCTTTAGGCGGTCTGCATCCGTTATGCGGGATGGGGGTAATGTCTTTAATGGAAGACACGGTAAGTCCTGCTTGCTGAACGGCACGTACAGCCGTTTCACGGCCTTGGCCCGGCCCGCAGACTTTAACGGCCACTTCACGCATGCCCAAAGCGTACGCTTTTTCAGCGGCTTTGTTGCTGGTGATTTGTGCCGCAAACGGGGTAGACTTCTTGGTACCTTTAAAGCCGTGAGAACCGGCGGTAGACCAAGCAATCGTGTTGCCTTTATCATCAGACACGGTGACAATGGTGTTGTTGAATGAACAATAAATGTGCACAACACCAAACACCGGGGCTTTTGAATTTTTCTTTTTTGCTTTCGCCGCGGGCGCTTGTGCCGGCGCGGACGTTGTTTCTTTTTCTTCTGCCATAATAAATTCCTTCTACAAATTATTTAGTCTTAGAACCCACGGTTTTTCTTCTGCCGCGGCGGGTCCGGCTGTTGGTTTTGGTGCGTTGGCCGCGTACGGGCAGATTGCGGCGGTGACGCTGCCCCCGATAGGAGCCGATTTCAATCGTGCGGTGAATATTCTGCGCAACTTCACGGCGCAATTCCCCTTCCACTTTGTATTCTTTCTGCAAAATGGTGTTGAGCAAACCAGCCTGTTGTTCGGTCAAATCTTTTACGCGTGTGGCGGGATCAATCTGGCCTTCCAATTTGGCAAGCACTTCTTTAGCATTTTTCTTGCCGATACCATAGATGTATTCCAACGCAACATCTATTCTTTTGTTTTTCGGTAAATCAATACCTGCGACTCTAGCCATATCTTCTTAAAACTCCTATAAATTAACCTTGGCGTTGTTTGTGTTTGGCAACTTCACACACTACACGGACGACGCCGTTACGTTTAATAATTTTGCATTTCTGACATATCTTCTTTACACTGGCTCTGACTTTCATTTATTTCTCCCTATAAGTTATTCTGCCGCGTGTCAAATCGTAAGGAGATAACTCCAATCTGACATTGTCGCCGGGAAGAATTCTTATATGATGAACTCTCATTTTGCCGGATATGTGTCCTAAAATCGTCCGTCCGCCCGCAATTTCTATTTTAAACATGGCATTGGGCAACGCTTCTAAGACTTTACCCTCAACTTCTATTTTGTCACTCATACAACTCCGAGTTCGGTTTAAATCACCAGAACAAACACCTGCCGCGTTTAGCTTTTCAAAAACGCGCCGAAGGTGCTATTCAAAAGCAGTAAGGATTTCACTGCCGTTAGCGGTAACGGCTATCGTGTGTTCAAAGTGGGCCGCATAACTGCCGTCCAACGTTACCACCGTCCAACCGTCATCCAACTCCCTGACTTTATAACTACCCGCAGTCAACATGGGCTCTATTGCCAGCGTCATACCTACTTCCAACACCGGCCCGGTACCGGGCATACCGAAATTCGGGATACTCGGTTCCTCGTGCATATTGCGGCCGATTCCGTGCCCACAATAATCACGCACAACGCCCATATTATGTTGCATAGCAAAAGTTTCCACCGCGTGCTGCGCGTCTCCCAGACGGCGGCCGGGTTTGATTTGCCCGATGGCTTTGTATAACGATTTCTTCGTTACGTCCATCAATTTTTGGGCTTCCTCAGAAACTTTTCCTACACCGAGGGTGATTGCGGCATCCGAACAGAAACCGTCAAGGCGGGCTCCTGTATCGATACTGATAATATCACCACTCTTTAATATTCTATCTTTTTTTGGGATTCCGTGCACGACTTCTTCGTTTACAGACGCGCAAATACTGCCCGGAAACCCATAATAGCCCAGAAAAAGCGGCTTCGCCCCAAAGGAACGGATTGTCTTTTCTGCGGCTTGATCTAATTCCAACGTAGAAACGCCCGGCTTAACAAGTTCGGTCATTTTCTTAAGCACGGCTGCCGTTACCTTACCGGCTGCCCGCATACGCTGTAATTCTTGTTCGTTTTTTACTTCAATCATACTTACTTCTGGAGGATCTTTGCGATATCCTCAAAAACTTGTTGCGGCGTTTGATTGCCGTTGATCTCCGTATATTTGCCACTGCCTTGATAGTAATCTTTCACAGGCAACGTACTTTGCCGATATACGGCCAAGCGATGTTTTGCACGCTGCGGTGTATCATCCGGACGGGTATATAATTCCCCACCACAAGAGGGGCAAACATCCAACGACTTACCGGGTTCTATGCGTAAAATGGCACCACACTTTTTGCATTGTTTACGCGAACAAATACGATTAACTACTTCTTCTTCCGGCAAATCAATCATTAACACATGCGTAATGGAACGGTGCAAACGCGCCAACATCTCGTCCAACGCTTGCGCTTGTCCAACGGTACGCGGAAAACCGTCAAAAATAATACCTTTGTCGGTAGAACGGACAATCCCTTCCAACATAGAAATCATCAATTCATCAGGCACTAAATTACCTTGATTGACAATTTCACCCAGTTTTTTGCCCAACTCCGACCCGGATGCAATTTCCGCACGCAACACATCCCCCGTTGAAATATGATGCAACGGAAACGCTTGCTGTAATTTGGCCGATTGCGTACCCTTACCGGCTCCCGGACAACCCATTAACACAATGTTCATAAAATGACTCTTCTAACTTTAATTGCAGAATAATCTTTTCTGCAACAACCGGAATAATTTGTGGAATTTTGCATCCACGCTTTTTGTGAGATTTTGTGGAGATTGCTAGGCGTATAGCGGCGAAGCTTACTTCGTTAAGCGAGCCGCGTAACAACAACGCAATCTCCCAAAATCACGCAAAAAATTATTGACCGACGTTAAACCAACGCCCTTTAATGCGTCTGGATCCCTTCAACAACGGTTCATAGTTGCGGGCCAACAAATGGGCCTGCACTTGGCTGACCGTATCCAAAGCCACACCAACTACGATTAACAAAGCCGTACCGCCGAAGTAAAAATCTACGCCAAACTGCGCGCGGAAAAAGTCAGGGAGTGCCGCAATCAAACATACAAAGATAGCACCGCAGAACGTCAAACGGTTCATGACCCATTCAATGTAGTTTTTCGTCGGTTCACCCGGACGAATCCCGGGGATAAAACCACCCCATTTCTTCATGTTGTCGGCTAAATCGGCCGGATTAATCGTCATAGAGTTATAAAAATAACAGAAGAAGATAATCAACGCCGAGAAGAACAACATGTACCAAATACTGCTATGGTTCATCCAA
>JAEEGL013957673.1_pt1 | contig 11186 bp, 8 predicted proteins | sample 9134231 | NCBI WGS metagenome assembly JAEEGL01 (sample SAMN16246548, study PRJNA631951) | gut metagenome | biome: gut microbiome; feature: rumen; material: fiber-attached | host: Bos | place: Iran: Karaj | collected 2018-10
TCCTGAGCCTTTTCCGGTACGATTGCCGTCGTCATGTAGGCAAGGAAGCCGGTATCCGGCGCATTCAGCTTGATTTCAAGCGTGCTGTCGTCTTTTGCCGAGAATTCCCTGATTTCCTTATATCCAGCCAGATCCGCGTCGATTGCGCGCTGCACGGAGCTTACGACGTCCTGCATCGTAACGGTTTCGCCGTTGTGGAATTTCACACCGTCCCTGAGATGGAACGTATAGACCGACGCGTCATCGGAGACCGTCACTTCATCCGCCACTGCCGGAACCATTTCGCCTTCCGGGGAAGTTTTTACCAGGCCTTCATAAATATTGAAATAGACGCCTCTCGCGTCAGCCGTGGTTGAGGTAAAAGGATCCAGATTATTGACTTCCGTCGCGATGCCGAAAACAAATTCACCGCCTTCGGCCGGCGCGCCGGTATTCTCCTGCACAGGCGCCTGCCCGGACTGCGTCTGCTGTCCGGTCTTTCCACCGCATCCTGTAAGAAGAATGCTAAAAGAAACTGCAACGATAAGAGCCGCGCGAAGCGCGCGGAATCTGCCGTACTCTGCCGGCTTTCTGCGTAAATCAGACATGATGTTTTCCTCCTTGCTGCTGTTCCGGCCTATTCCGGATATAGCGCAGATACATTATTTCATTCTTTTGTTTTTTATGCAACCGGCCGGGAAAAGAAAGAGCCGTGCGGACTGCACGGCTCCTGTTCCATATTGTTTACTTTTTGCTGTAATCGTAGAATCCCCTGCCGCTCTTCCTTCCGAGCAGTCCTGCCCGGACCATCTTTTTCAGCAGCGGATTCGGACGGTATTTGACGTCGAGCGTTTCATTGTAAAGGACGTTCATGATTTCCAGGCAGACGTCCAGGCCGATCAGGTCGCCCAGCGCAAGCGGGCCCATCGGGTGATTCGCTCCGAGTCTCATCGCCTTGTCCACGTCTTCGACAGACGCCAGGCCTTCCGCGTAGATTGTGATGCCCTCGTTGATCATCGGAATCAGGATCCGGTTGACGACGAATCCCGGGCCTTCCTGGATCAGGACCGGGTCCTTGCCGATCTCTTTGCTGATTTCATAAACCCTGTCTGTCAGGTCTTTCGGTGTCAGGATACCCGGAATGACTTCAACCAGCGCCATAACCGGAGCCGGGTTGAAGAAATGCATGCCGACAAGCGGCCGCTTCAAATGGCTCATCATTTCGGTAATGGACAACGAAGACGTATTGGTCGTGAAAATGGTTTCCGGTTTGCAGATATCGTCCAGCCTGGTCAGGACTTCAATTTTGGCGTCCATATCTTCCAGAGCGCTCTCCACGACCAGGTCTGCGTCCGCAGCCAGGCCGATTCCACCGAACTTTACCCTTCCGACCAGCTCATCCGCATGCTCCTGCGTGATTTTGCCGCGGTCGACAAGCCGCTGAATGTTTTTCGCAAATTTCTCCCTCTTTCCTTCCGGATTCTTGCCGGTGACGATACACATCAGCACGTCGTCTCCGTGCTCCGCGAAAACCTGCGCGATTCCCATGCCCATCAAACCTGTTCCGACGATTGCGACTTTCATATGTGCCCCTTTCTGCTGCCTGCCTTTTTCTCCGATGCCTGATAAATCCGCGTTGCCGGCAGACCGGACTTTTGTATATGGAATCTATAAATATCGTTAAATTAATAACGAAATAATTATATCATATCTGCGTCAAAACACAAATATTCCATTTCCGATTCTTTCAGACACAAAACAGCGCCGGATGGCAGGATTCTCCTGCCGTCCGGCGCCCTGTGCGCAGACATTTTACTGAAATCTTACAGTTCCAGGCCCTTCCGGTACAATTCGAAAATCTTCAGGCCGGACAGGTCGACGTCTTCCATGGTGATCGGGCTGCCGGCTTTGACGTCCCGCAGAAGTTCCGCACCGTTTAACAGATAATACGGCGCAGCGTTCCCGACCACTGCCCGTTCCAGAAGTTTGGGCGTCGTTCCGATGATCTCGTGGTGATGTCCTTCGACGACCAGTTTCAGGCCGGCCGGCAGATCCTTTGTTGCCACGCCTGTCAGGACGGACACCTGCCGGCATTCCGGATGCGTCCCGATCCCCTGCAGGTCGCCCATCAGAATAGTAACCGGGGATTCCAGGCCCATCATGTGGAATGGATAGTAAATGCAGCAGTATTTTTTGTTCCGGCTGACGACGTGTCCTTTACCGATCAGCATGTCCCACATCTTCTCGTTCTCGCAGCGGATCACGATGAACTCACCGCCCGCAAAGCTGGCTTCCTCTTTGTCCCGGAAGCAGTAGAAAACGTCTACGACACCGGTTTTTTCCAATACGCCGCCGTCTTCTTCCGGAATAAAGATATCCGCCAGTTCGCTGGCCCTGGCGATCGGGTAATGCAGCCCCGGCGCGCCGGGCACAAGGCCGGTCACGTTGGAGACCAGGTTCATCTCGCAGAGATCCGCGGAAATGGTCTCCCGGTATTTCGCCAGGAGCCTGCTGCGTCCCTGAAGCGTTTCCGGTCCTTTAAACTGCCAGAATTCCCGCAGGCCGGGGAGCGGCTCCGGATCGTGCGTCCCGTCGTTGTAGAGAAAATCTCCGGTCGCGCTGTCCCATACAAAATCATATTCGCTGGACTTGCCGGCGCAGATGATCTCCAGCCCCAGAAGCCTGGCCCAGGAGATCAGGTCCAGCAGGTTTCTCGGCTGGTCGCCGTTCACCAACGTATAGACTACGCCCTTTTCAGCGGCCATTTTGCTTAAATACGGGCCGCAGACACTGTCGGTTTCCTTGGAAACCATGTAAACATTGATGCCGTGCTCGATCGCGGAAACAGCCGCGTCAGGGCTCACGATCGTATTGCCGGTTGCTTCCACCAGGGCGGTAATCCCCGTATATACCATCAGCTTGTAATCAGCAATGATGATAATCGCGTTTTCCGGAGCCTTCCTGATGTCTTCTTCGGTGGAACATACCGTGAAAAGCGCTTCGTCGTAACCGATCTCTTTCAGGACGGCAGCGCATTCGTCCGGGTGTCTGGAACAGACCGCCCGCAGCACCATATGCGATACTTTCCTGATCTGTACAAGCAGGGTATAGCCGTATCCCCGGGTTGCTCCAAGGACGCCTACTTTTGAAACCTGTCCCTCTTTTCCGTTCAGCAGTGCACTGTAATCCATATAATCCCTTTCTTTTGCGCGGGCCCGGAACCCGGTTTATTCCGGCTCCGGGCCGCGTTTCTGTCCTTCGTTAAATTCTGTCTGCCGGGAAAATTACAGGCCGAGCGCCCTGTACTCTTCTTCGGTCTTCTTCATGTAATCCTGCGCTTCCTGGCCGATCATGAACAGCGGGGAAGCGGAGTATTTTTCAACATAGTCTTCCATCCATTCCGGAGAGTCGACCAGCTGCTGGAAAATGCCGCAGCAGTATTCGAACGCTTCGTCGGAGATGGTCGGCGGAGCCGCGAAACCGCGCCACATCGGAGCTTCGATGTTTTCAAAGCCGAGTTCTTCCATGATCGGGGCAGTATCCAGCGGAGCCGGAAGGTGTTCCATGCAGAGCGCAACGGCGGGGATCAGGTCGCCGGATTCCACATAGGAAATGCAGGCAGAGGGTTTCGCAACGACGTAATCGCTGTGGTTGCCAAGCTCGGTGACGATCGCTTCGCCGGTGGAGTTGTGCTGGATATAAGGCATCTCGGCATCGCTCAGTCCGGTGACGTTCAGGATCTTCTGATAGCCGATCAGGTCAACGCCGCCGCTTCCGCCGATGGATACGACCGTGCCGGCCTTTGCCGCTTCAACCGCTGCACCGAAGTCCGCATACTTGCAGTCAGGGGTCTGGAGCAGCAGGATCTGTTCCGCAGCAACCATTGCAACGACTTTGTAACTGTCAACGCCGTAAGGAGATCCGGATTTGACCTGGTTGATGACGTCGCCGAAGCCGTAGCACATCAGAGTGTTGTTATCGTCTTTCATTTCAGCGACCTTGGTCCAGCCGACCGCGCCGCCGCCGTCGTTCAGGTATTCAACGACAAAGCTGGTATCGACGCCGATCTTCGCGAAATCGTCAATGACCGCACGGGTATTGATATCGGAGCCGCCGCCCGCGCTGGAAAGGCAGACGATGGAGACGGTGCCGTCCGGTTTCCAGGCCTGCGCTTCCGCCGTCTGGGCTTCACCGGATGCCGCCGGGGCAGCTGCCGGAGCAGCGGGAGCAGCCGTGCAGCTGCAGAGGATGACCGCCGCAAGAATAGTTGCTACGATAGATCTTTTCTTCATTTTTTACCTCCCTGTTAAAATATGGTTTCAAGTGCTTTTTTATAGCTGCTATGCGGTTTTCTTTTTCATGAATAATCCGCGGAAAACCGGCGCCAGCAGGATAAACAGAAGAATCGCGAGACAACCTTTTCCCAGCCCGGATTCAACAAAAATCTTCCAGCTCCCTGCGGACGTCGCAATCGCGCGGCGCATATAAGTCTCGAACATCGGCACCAGGACGAACGCGAGAAGCAGCGGGGACAGCGGATAGCCGTTTTTGGTCAGCCAGTAGCAGGCAACGCCGGCGACCAGCATAATGTAAACGCCGTACATGGAACGGGTAGTGCTGTAGGACCCGACCAGGCAGACCATGGTAATCGCGGGGACCAGAATCCTGTTCGGGATCTTGATGACCCTGGCGATGAACGGAACCGCAAAAAAGCCGCAGAGCAGGGCGATGATCGTCGTAAAGAACAGCGCCGCAATACAGGTCCACGCAAAATCGGGGTTTGTCTTAAACAGAAGCGGGCCCGGCTGCAGTCCCCACATCATCAGTCCGCCGAGGAGGACCGAAGCCGTGGAAGAACCGGGAATACCGAGGCCGAGGAGCGTCGCGAACGCACCCGCGCAGGCCGAGTTGTTGGAAGCTTCCGAGGCCGCGATGCCTTCGATGGCGCCTTCACCCATCGGGACCTCTGATTTGAAGCCTTTCTTCTGGAACGTATAACCGACCGTCGAAGCAACCGTCGGACCGGCGCCCGGCAATACGCCGATGAACGTCCCAATCAGGCCGTTGCGGATACAGACCGGCAGGATCCTCGCCCATTCGTGCGCCGTCAGCAGCGAATCCTTCATGGAAACCTTCGCGTGCAGGACGTCTTCCGCGTCCTTGGTCGTAACCAGCGAAATGACCTGTGAAAAACCGATCGCGCCGATAACGAGCGGGGTGAAAGAAAGGCCGCCCATCAGATAAATATTTCCGAAATTAAAACGCGGAACCGCTGAAATCGGGTCGCTTCCGATAAAAGTAAGAAGCGCGCCGATAAGGGTTGCGATCAGGCCTTTGGTCGGGTTGTCCCCGATAATCCAGGTGATGGAACTCATGGCGATCAGCATCAGGATGGCCATTTCCGCAGAACCGAACTTCAGGCCGAAGCGGGCAAGCCAGGTGGAGGAAAGCGTCAGGATCAGCATACCGATCATGCCGCCGACAAAAGAAGACATATTTGCCGTCATGAGCGCCTTGCCTGCCAGGCCTTTCCGGGCAAGCGGATAGCCGTCCAGCGTGGTCATGATCGCCGGTGCGTCTCCGGGAATATTCAGAAGGATCGCACTGTAGCTGCCACCGAACATGCAAGCCATGTAAACGGAACAAAGAAGAACGATGGCCGAAATCGGATTCATGCCGTACGTCAGCGGAAGAAGGATCGCCACGCCGGCGAGCGACCCGATACCCGGCATCGCGCCGACGATCAGCCCCAGGATGGCGCCGAGGACGGTAATAACCGCATTCTGACCGGTAAAAAGAATTTTGAATCCATCAAATAACAGCAAGAAATTTCCCATACTTTTTCCCTCCAGCAGGTCCGCTTATTTCTTGAACAGCGGAGTCAGAAGCCCGTAGGTAAACGGTATTTTCAGCCAGAATACGAAGATTCCGAACACGATTAACGCCAGGACCGCCAGTGTTACGGCGATTTCCTTCCAGCTGCATCCGGACCTGAATTTCATCCACAGGAAGCAGAACAGGAAACCGGCGGGCAGGATCCCGACCAGGTAATGGCAGGCGATCGTTACGATGACGCAGAGAACAAAAATCCAGTTCTCTTTCTGCATAATCACATCCTGGTATTTTCCGGCCTGCAGCAGGTCGAGAACAGCAACCAGAATCAGCAGAATGCCGACAGCAAGCGGCAAGAAGCCCGCCATCGGCCCTTTTGTCGGATGATAGATTTCATAATGCGATATACTGTAGGCTGCAAAGAATATCCCGACGAGAATGCAAATAATCGGAACGGAGTATTTGATCAGTTTTCTTTCTTTCATCAATCCAGACCTCCCTCTGCTCAGATTAATAGCAATTGCCGTGCCATTCCCCGGACAGCGCTATTTCCCTGTTTTCATTTTCCCGGCCTGCATCATTCGTTGCGCCTGATGCATATGTTGCGCAACACGCTGCGCGCTGTTACAATAATAGAAATACCTGTCTTTTATAGCCTGTTTTATCGGAAAGAGGTTTTCCATGATCAATCTTCTGCTGGCTATTCCTTATCCCGAAATACGCGAAACGGTGGATTCTATCCTGGATACGCCTCCCTACAGCCGGGAATTCCACGTCGACACGCTCCTTATGCCGATCGAACAATACCCGGATTTTCCCAAAAGGACGTACGACGCCATTATTGCGCGCGGATTTGCCAGCGGCCGGATCCACGAGCATTATCCGGATCTCCCGATTATCCCGCTGACCGTTTCCGAATTCGATATTTTCCAGACCATCCTGGAATCACATATCAAAGCGAAAGCAAAGAGGATCGCCGTCATCGCGTTTTTCGGGGATTTTTCCGAAGCCACCCCCATTTTTGACTTCCTGGGCTGTACGGTAACCGGGATCCCGGTGGACGATGAAAAAAACCTGCCCGATATCATGCTGCGACTGAAAAAAGAAGGGTACGACGCCGTGATCGGCGGTTATTCCGCGTATCTTCTGAAAGACGCCTGCTCCATCCCGGTATATCTGGTCCACACCAGCCGCAACACGATCATCCGGGCGCTCAATGAAGCCCGGACAACCGTCGAACAGCTGAGGAACGAGCAATTTTTCTCAGAAATTTATAAATCCATGCTGTATGCCTCCCGGGACGGGATCCTGTTTGTCCGTCCCGACGGGTGCATCCAGGTGCGCAACCACGTCACGCATCAGCTGTGCGGGAGCCACGTCCACAAATCGGTGTCCCTGAAGCTGAAATTCCCGATTCTCTGGCCATATTTCGAAGAAGTGCTGAAAACAAACAAAGAATTGACTGGCGTCCTGGCCAAATTTCCGGAAACCGGTATCACCGTTTCCGCATCCTTTACGCCCGTACTGGTTGACGAAGAGCTTTCCGGCATCCTGATCACCATGACCGACGTCACGCAGATCCAGCACCTGGAATCAAAAATCCGCTCTTCACTCAGCCGGAAAGGCATGACGGCCAAGTACACTTTTGACGACGTCGTACACGAAAGCGGCGTCATCGAAAAAGCCATCGCCTCCGCCCGGAAATATGCGCTTTCCGATTCCAATATCTTCATCGTGGGGGAAAGCGGGACCGGGAAAGAAGTATTCGCGCAGAGTATCCACAATGAAAGCGCGAGAAAAAACGGTCCTTTTGTCGCCGTCAACTGTGCCGCCCTGCCGGACAATCTGCTGGAAAGCGAGCTGTTCGGTTACGTCGACGGCGCTTTTACAGGCGCATCCAGAGGGGGCAAAATGGGCATGTTCGAACAGGCCCATAACGGTACCCTGTTCCTTGATGAAATCGGCGAAATCGCCCCTTCCACACAGGCAGTCCTTCTCCGGGTCCTGCAGGAACGGCAGGTCCGCAGGATCGGCGACGACAAAATGATTCCCGTGAACGTCCGGGTCATTTCCGCGACAAATCATTCCCTGACGCAGCTCGTGGCCTGCGGCGCTTTCCGCCAGGATCTTCTGTACCGTCTCGACGTCCTGCGGCTCCATATCCCGCCGCTGCGGTCCAGAGGAAACGATATCAGCCTGCTCTTCAGGTGGATGACCGAAGTCTATGCCGAAAAACACGGCCTGGCCGTTCCGGAAGTCACCCCCGAAGCCTTCCGGCTGCTTCAGCAGCACCCGTTCTACGGAAACATCCGCGAACTCCAGAACATCGCGGAACGGACCTGCCTGAACATCCGGAATAATTCGATCTCGGAACAGGCCATGCTGGAAGCGCTGAACCCGCAGGACCTGCCGTCCGATATTCCGGGGGCCGGCTCCCAGCCCGCTTTTTCCCCCGTTTATTCGCCCTCTCATTCACCCGCTTATTCATCCGCATATTCAATCGCCCGGTCATACAGTCAGGGCGCGGCCGGTTTCCCCGGTCCGGAAAACGACGCGGAGCTTCTCCGGACACTCGAAGTCCTGGAAAAACACCGCGGCAATAAAACAAGCGCCGCGAAGGAGCTCGGCATAGACCGGACCACTCTCTGGCGGCGCCTGAAAAGGCTTTCACAGTAATTTCTGACGTATTTCAATTGTCCCGGCCGGCAGGACAGATCCTGCCGGATCTTACTGCCCCAGTTTCGGCAGCGCGCTCTCCGCGTAATCCGACAGTTCCTTCCGGAAATCCGGATGCGCGACGGAGATCATGGCCTGCATCCGCTCACGGACAGACAGTCCGGAAAGCTTAACGACCCCGTATTCCGTCGCGACGTACTCAATGACGGTCCTGGGCGCCGACACGACGCTTCCGCCCGAAATGAACGGGACAATGTTGGATTTCCGCTCTCCGTCTTTCGTTACCCGCGAAGAATTCATACAGACAAATCCTTTCCCGCCGGCGGAACGGTACGCGCCTTCCAGGAAATCCATCTGGCCGCCGATTCCCGACAGCTGCCTGGTCCCCGCGGTTTCTCCGTTCTCCGCCCCCATCAGGTCGAGCTGTACTCCGCCGTTAATGCTGATGACGTTTTTCATCGTCGCGATGCGGTACGGGTCGTGAACGTAGTCCAGGTCGCCCGGATGGAACAGGCCCGGTTCGGCGTCCAGCCAGTCATACAGTTCCTGCGACCCCATGCAGAGGTTCCAGGTAGAAAGGCCGGCGTCGAATTCCTTGCGGGCGTTTGTCAGTTTCCCGGCTTTATAAATCTTCAGGAACGCGTCGCTGATCGTCCCGGTATGGCAGCCGATGTCCTTTAAACCGGATTCCGCCACCATGCTCGCGACCGTAAACGGCACGCCGCCGACGCCGAGGGAAAGCACCGCCCCGTCCGGGATTTCCTTCATCACCAGCTCGGCGATCTTCCGGTCGGTCTCGCCGGCCTCCTTATAGCTGCGCTGCGGCAGCGGATCATGCGTTCCCTCCACCACATAGTCGGCTTCGTTCAGATGAACGCGGTGGGAGCCCTCCACGCCCTGGAGGCGCGGATAGTGTTCGTTGATTTCAAACACCACTGTCCGGGCATTTTCCAGGACCACCCGCCAGGTAAAATTGGAGATCCCCAGACCGCAGTATCCGTTTTCATCCGGACGGGAAACCGGAACGAACGCGGCGTCCACGCGGATATGCCGCCGGTACAGTTCCGGGAGAGAACGCAGAATGACCGGGACGAACTCCACCAGACCCCTGGCCTGGAGTTTCCGTTCGTAGTCCCCGATATGCCAGCTGTAATACCGGAACGATTCCTGCTCCGGATCTTCGTCAACAACGGCGATGCGCGGCCGGATCACCAGCCCTCCGCGGATTTTTACGTCCCTTACTTTCCCTTTGCGTCTGGCCAGGGCTTCATCCAGAAGTTCCGGATAACCAGCCCCAAAGCCGTAATCCACCCAGTCACCGTCTTTGACGGCCAGTTCGGCCGCCTGGTCCGGGGTAACAAATTTGCAAGAATAACGTCCGGCACTCATTCGTCTGCCCTCCAAAACACTGCTTATTTCTTCAGGTGGATCTGAAATCCGCCGAATTCCTGTTCCAGATAAATGAACGTGATTTTCCCGTTTTCATCGCGGCGGACCGTGTCCTCCTGAAACGTGACCCCTTTGGAAGAAAGATCCTCCATTGCCGCTTCCACGTCGTCGGCCTGAAGCGCGATATGACCGTGGGCGCCTATGCGCGAATGCTTCATTACTTCAAAAATATTCCCGGCAAACAGATGGCTTTCATTTTCCTCGCCTGCTTCCTGACAGAAAGCATTGCAAAGAAGACCCGCAAGCTCTTGCGCTTCTTTTTCGCCGGCAGTATTAATTCCGATATGCGCCACACGATATACAGGTTTTTTACTCATTGAAATTCCCTTTCCGAATACTTCAGAACACTTCCGATTCTCCGCCTGTCGGTTTTCCCTTCCTGATCAAACCATTATCAGAATAACCAAACCCGCAATATCTGTCGAGATGCCGGAATAACAGGCCCGGGCTAAGATATGGGAAACAGCCTGTGCCCTACATGGTACAGTAAGTCTTTATCATCTGCTTGATAACCGAAAGATTGATCGGCGCATTGCTTGTCTCCATCGTCAGGATCAGACTGATGCCCGGAAACAATCCTTTTGACTCATACAGCCTGATTCTCTGCAGTGAAGAGAGGCAATAGTCAGGATCATCCATCATACCCAGGTGTTCCCAGTACACTTCACGTCTGTCGCCCGTCCTGAGAATGGTGAAATCCGGATGGACTGTCTGCCGGCCCAGCAAAAGAGGACATTCGTATTTATACGGAATGCCCGCTTTGTTCAATGCATCCGCAATCATGACTTCCGATTTTGAGCGTACACGTTCCCCTTGATCGGTAAACTGCTCCGGGGTTCCTTCCATAAACGGGTTGGGGACATATTCCTGCTGCTGCCAGGTGGCGGCGTATTCTTCATCCGGGATCTCGACCGGGGACACACAGTCTTTTTTCACTTCCAAAAAGGACGAATAAATCTGTTTCAGGAAATCAGGATTATAATGCTTCAGAAATCTGTCCAGAACAGACAGCTGCCTTACTGAAGCCGCCAGCACTTTCTGATCATACTTTTTCTGAACCAGCGCAGCTGCCGTGGCATGCTCTGATTTTGGAATGTATACTCCGCACGTATCCTTCGGGTCTGTTCTTACAAAGAATTGAAACCCGCTGCTGTGCCTGCTGATTCTTACATTTCCTTCCGGGGCTTTCTTTATTCTTGCCTCTGCATCCCGCGCGATTTTTTCAATCATTTCTTTTTCCTGTTCCAGAA
>JAEEGL013987563.1_pt1 | contig 11186 bp, 7 predicted proteins | sample 9134231 | NCBI WGS metagenome assembly JAEEGL01 (sample SAMN16246548, study PRJNA631951) | gut metagenome | biome: gut microbiome; feature: rumen; material: fiber-attached | host: Bos | place: Iran: Karaj | collected 2018-10
CGCTCGATGTCGTGGCGTCTGGCGGCCTCGCAGAGGGTGAGAACGCCCATGACGTTGGTGTTCATGGTGTTCTCCGCGTCGGCGATGCTGCGGTCCACGTGGCTTTCCGCGGCGAAATTGATGACTATATCGCTGTTTTTAACCGGCTCTTCCACGTCTTCCGCCTTGCGGATGTCGCCCTTGATGAACTTGAATCTGGGGTCGTCCTTCACGTCCTCCAGGTTCTCAAGGTGTCCGGCGTAGGTGAGGGCGTCGAATACGGTGATTTCGTAGTCGTCGTATTTGTCCAGCATATAGCGGACGAAGTTGCTGCCGATAAATCCGGCGGCGCCCGTTACGAGTAATTTTTTCATGTTTTTTCCTTGGGTTTAGGTAATCTTGATGTTCCAGTCGTAGGGAATCTTGTCGCTGTCGAACTTCTCCCGATACTCGTCGGGCTCCTTGGGGTTGTAGAGCTCCGTGGGGAAGTTGATGAGCAACGAGGGCTGAGTGCCCACGGTCTTGTAGCCGTGCATGGTGCCGATGGGAATCTTCACCATGATGGGGTTGTCGTCGCCCATGAAGAACTCGTTGACCTCGCCGTAGGTGGGGGAGCCTTCCCGGCAGTCGTAGATGACCGTCTTAATCATGCCGCTGAGGCAGACCCAGTAGTCTTCCTGCTTTTTGTGGTAGTGCCACGCCCGGATGACGCCGGGGTAGTTTTTGGAAACGTAGGCCTGGGCGAACTTGTTGAAAAGTTCATAGTCCGTGCGCATGATTTCCATGAGGAAGCCCCGCTCGTCGGCGTGGCGCTTCAGTTGTTTGACCTGTACTCCGTCTATCATATTATGCTGACCTCGCTGTTGTCGCCCACCATGAAGCGGTAGGCTTTGGGTTTGATGTCGCTTTCGGAAATCTTCACGTTTTTGCCGATGAGGCTGTCCTCAAGGCGGGCGCCGATGGAGATTTCGGAATGTTCCAAAATAATGCTGTGCTCAACTTCGCTGTTTATGACTTTGCAGCCGTTGTTCACGGAGGAATAGGGACCGATGTAGGAGTCCTTTATGACGCAGTTCTCGCCGATGATGGCCGGGCCTCTCAGGCGGGAGCCGGTGACCACGGTGCCTTTGCCCACCACGACTCTGCCGTCTATTTCCGTGTCTCTGTCCACGGTGCCGGCAACGTTCGGTTTGATGGAGTCAAGCATCATACGGTTGGCCTCCAGCATGTCCTCCAGCTTGCCGGTGTCCTTCCACCATCCCTCGATGATGAAACTGGCCACGTCGTACTTCTCGTCGATGAGGTACTGAATGGCGTCGGTGATCTCAAGCTCGCCTCTGGCGGAGGGCTTGATGGCGTTCACCGCCTTGAAAATGTTGCTGTCGAACATGTAGACGCCCACAAGAGCCAAATCCGACGGCGGAACCTTGGGCTTTTCCACAAGGCGCACGATTCTGTCGCCCTTAACCTCCGCCACGCCGAAGGACGTGGGGTTGGGAACGTGGGCGAGGAGAATCTGGGAGTTGACGCCGGAGTCCCGGAACTGATCAACAAGTTTCGTTATGCCGTCCTTGATGAGGTTGTCGCCCAGGAACATGACGAAAGAGTCTCCCGCCATGAAGTCCTCGGAAATCTTCACCGCGTGAGCCAGCCCCAGGGGCGCTTCCTGCTGAATGTAGGTGACTTTCGCCCCGAAGGCGGAGCCGTCGCCGACCGCGGCGCGGATTTCTTTGTGGGTGTCGCCCACGATAATGCCGATGTCGGTGATACCCGCGGCCACTATATTCTCGATGGCGTAGAAAAGAATGGGCTTGTTGGCAACCGGAACAAGCTGCTTCGCCCCGGTGTGGGTGATGGGGCGCAGGCGGGTTCCTTTGCCGCCGCTCAAAATCAAAGCTTTCATTACTTTATCTCCTCGGATAAACTTATAGCCTTACCTATACTTATTATATTTGCTTAACGCTCTTGTGTCAAGCGGGGAGAATATTTGCCGTTTTATAGGGATATATGATATAATAAATCAGATTTTTTTATATTCGGAGGAATATATTTTGGAAACGATTATTCACGCCGTTGCGGCATGGACCATCGGCCACATCGAGGCCATGGGCTACTGGGGAATCGTCCTCATGATGGGCATTGAGAGCGCCTGCATACCTCTTCCCAGCGAGATTATCATGCCTTTCGGCGGCTACCTCGTCTACTCTCAGCCGGAGAAATACGGCATTTGGATGATGGGCATCGCCGGCGCCTTCGGCTGCGTCCTCGGCTCCGTCCTGGCCTACTACGTGGGTATGCTTGGCGGCAGACCCCTCGTGGAGAAGTTCGGCAAGTACATCCTCATCCGCCACAAGGACCTTGACAAGGCGGACGCCTTCTTCGAGCGCTTCGGCGACTGGGCCATTTTCATCAGCCGCCTTCTGCCGGTTGTCCGCACCTTCATCTCCTTCCCCGCGGGCGTGTCCAAGATGCCTTTTTGGAAGTTTATCATCTTCACCTTCCTGGGCTCCCTGCCCTGGTGCATAGCCCTCGCTTGGATAGGCAAGGTTCTGGGCCCCAAGTGGGACACCCTGGGCAACTACTTCCACGGCGCCGACGTTATCGTCTGCGCGGTTATTCTGGTCCTCATCGTCCTCTACGTGTGGCACCACATCAAGAGCGACAAAGAATACATGGCTTCCAAAGAAGCGGAGAACAAAGAATGAGAAAAACCTTTATTTTCGCGGCGGTTATAACCGCCCTGTCCGCGTCCCTTTTCGCGGCCACCCTTAACGTCAAAGACTTCGGCGCCAAGGCCGACGGCAAAACCGACGACACCGCGGCTTTCAACACCGCCCTTGAGGCGGCGAGCAAGGCCGGCGGCGGCATCGTGAACATCCCCGCGGGAAGATACTGCGTAAAGGGCAACATCACCGTGCCCATGAGCGTTACGCTTCAGGGCGAGTGGACCACCGCTCCCCTGGTTCTGGCCAACGAGGGCGACCCCGCCGGAACGCTGCTTCTGGCTTACGCCGGCAAGGGCGATTCCAAGGCCAAGCCTTTCATCACTCTTCAGGGACATCTGGCGAGTGTTCGGGGTCTGTCTATCTACTATCCGGAGATCGACCAGAAACTCACTCCTCCCACGCCCTATCCTCCCACAATCTACGGCAGCCACTCCGACAACAACTGCGTGGAGAACGTGACTTTCCACAACGCCTACTACGGACTTCGGTTCGAGCGGGTTGGCAGATTCTATATCAACAACCTTCAGGGCTACCCCTCCTACAAGGGCATCTCCATCGACGAGTGCTACGACGTGGGCAGAGTTGAAAACTGCCACTTCTGGCCCTTCGGCATTCACAGCCCCGAACAGGGCGAGTACACCCTTTGGATTAACCTCCACGGCACCGCTTTCGAGTTCGAGCGCACCGACTGGCAGTACGTCACCAACTGCTTCTGCTTCGGCTACGGCATAGGCTACCATCTCAGCGGTTCCGAGGCCGGCGCCAGCAACGGAAGCATGCTCTGCGTGGGCGCCGACTGCTGCAACCGCTCCGTGGTTTTCGACAACATGCAGTACATGGGCTGGGCCATCACCAACGGCGAGTTCGTGGGACGGTGGAACAGCACCGACTCCGTGGGCGTCGAGATTCGCGGCGACAAGGCCACCGGCAAGATCGACATCGTGAACTCCGCTTTCTGGGGTCCCCTGGTAAACTGCGTTAAATGCGACTGCGCCGGCGCCTCGCTGGCTCTCAGCGGCGACACCTTCTGCGACTGGGATTCCAACCACGACGGCAGCCCCGCCCTTAACCTTATAAAGGGCAGAGCCATCGTGAACGCTTGCACTTTCAACGAGAGCATGTCGGATATTGTTGTGGGCAAAGATATGGGTCCCACCATAATTACATCCAACCTATCCAGAGGCGGTCTCAAAGTGACAAACCTCTCCAAGGGTTTTGTGAGACTTAACGACAACGAGCCCCTGTCCGCCGAAATGACGGCAAAGGACAAGGAGCACTACATCGTCAAGATAGGATCCCCCGGCGACTGCCGCTATATCAGCCCCATGCATTACAGCGAGGACGGCAACAATCCGGACGGCACCGAGGACCCGTCACTGAAGGGCACCCGCCAGCGGTGGACCAAGGGCGACAGCTGCCTGAAGCTCCCCACCGTTCCGGGCAGGAAGTATCATGTTACCGTCAAGGTTTTCGCCCCCAAGGAAGCCCTCCACGAAAAGTGCGGACTCTACTTCGGCGGCAAGCGGATTATGCCCATCGACAACGCCGGACCTCAAACCCTTGAGGCGGACATTACCGCCACCGGCGACGTTTCCAAGATTTTCATCAACGCCAAACGCTGGGTTCCCGGCGGCGGCGACCTCAGGGAACTGGGCATTCTCGTCCGCTCCGTTGAGATGAAGGCGGAGGGCGCGAAACAGCTCGCGGCCGACGCCAATAAGTTTTAATATTATGGGGGCAGAGACGGGTAACTCCCTAAACCCACCCCTGACCCCCAAAAAACCGACTGCGAAGGCGGTTTTTTACAGGAGAACCGACTATGAAAAAATTTTTCCTGATTGTATCGATAATACTCCTTTCCGCTTCCGCTTTCGCGGGTACCGTTTCCGTAAAAGATTTCGGAGCCGTGGGCGACGGCAAGACGGACGACACAAAAGCCTTTAAGGACGCCTTGCAAAGCGTGGCCGCGGATGGCGGAATCGTAAATGTTCCCGCCGGAAAGTACTGCTTAAGGGGCAACCTCAGCGTTCCCGCGGGAGTGACTCTCCAAGGGGAATGGAACTCCGCTCCCATAGTTTTGAAGGGGGAAAACGAACCCTCAAACACCGTGCTGATGGCATACGCCGGCCGGGGCGCCGCCGCCGCCGAACCCTTTATCCGCATGAACACCTGTTCTGCTCTCCGGGGCGTGGCGATTTACTATCCGGAGCACAGCGTAAAGGATGTGCCGCCGGTGCCCTATCCGCCCTGTATTTACGCCGAGCGGACGGATAACGTTGAGATTGAAAACGTAAACATCGAAAATGCCTACGACGGGGTCGTACTCAAAAAGTCCGGCAGATTTTACGTGGACAACCTTCAGGGCTACCCGATTCATACGGGATTCAAGGTTGACGGGTGTTACGATATCGGCAGGATAGAAAACGTCCATTTCTGGCCTTTCGGTATATTCTATACGGGGCTGGATCCCTACTGCAAGTGGATTAACGAAAACGGCACCGCCTTCGAGTTTAACCGCACCGACTGGCAGTACTGCACCAACTGCTTCTGCTTCGGCTACGGTGTGGGTTATAAGTTCAAAAACGACGGCGACGGCAGCCCCAACGGCAGTTTCGTGGCCATCGGCGCCGACAGCTGCAACATCTCCGTTTTGGTGGAAGATACGGACTTCACCGGAATTTCGATTATCCACGGCGAGTTTACCGGCAGCTGGGGCAACAACACATCCAAAGGAATTGTGATAAAAAGCGGCAAAGGCGCGGAAAAGAGCAAAATCAGCGTGGTGAATACCGCCTTCTGGGGTCCCCTCATCTCCTGCGTGGAATGCGACAATCCCATCGCCTCCCTCACTCTCTCCGCCTGCCGGTTCTGCGAGTGGGACCGCAACTGCGACGCCGCTCCCGCCGTTGACCTTATTCGGGGCAGAGCGGTTATCACCGGCAACACCTTCGACGAGAACTATCGCGACATACGAATCGGCAAAGCCATGGGATCCGTGGTTATAAGCTCGAATATTTCCGAGGGCGGTCTGAAAGTTACGAACAATTCCGGAAGATTCGTCAACCTGACGGACAACGAGCCCGCCCCGGCGCCCATGAACATCACGGAGAAAAAGCACTATATTCTCAATGTGGGCATGCCCGGAGATACCCCTTATCTGGAAAACTTCTACAAGCAGGAACCGGCCACGGGCATCGGCGGCGGCTTCGTAAAACCCGCGGAACAGACAAAGGGCCAGCGGTGGACCCACACCGGCGCCGCGGTGAAACTCCCGGTTATCGCCGGCAGAAAATACCGCCTCAGGATGCAGGCGGGCATTCGCGAGGGCTCCCTTTGCGACGGAGCGGGATTCTATCTGGGCGGAAAACGCCTTATATCCGTTACGAAAGCGGGAGAACAATACTTCGAGTGCGACGTTACGCCGGAAAGCGACGTTCTCCGGCTGGACGTGAAATCCGGGGCGTGGTCGCCGGCGAACCCCAACGAAAAACAACCCGATTTGCGAACGTTGGGTCTGCTTGTTCGAAGTATAGAGATGACGGCGGATGGCTGCGAAAAGCTTCCCGCGGCAACCGCCAACAGAAAATGTTATTAAACGGGTAACCCCCGGAAAGGAATAAACCATGAAAAAAACAGCGATTTTCGCGGCGGTTATGACTCTTCTTTCCGCCTCCCTGTTCGCGGCCACCCTCAATGTGGCGGACTTCGGCGCCAAGGGCGACGGCAAAACCGACGACACCGCGGCCTTCAACAACGCCCTTCAGGCGGCAAACAAGGCCGGCGGCGGCACGGTGAACGTCTCCGCCGGAAAGTATTGCATCAAGGGCAACATCACCGTGCCCATGAGCGTCACTTTGCAGGGCGAGTGGACGGCGGCTCCTCTTGTTCTCGCCAACGAGGGCGACACCCACGGCACTCTGCTTATGGCATACGCCGGCAAGGGCGACCCCGCAGGCAAGCCTTTCATCACTCTTGAGGGACACCTGGCAAGCCTCCGGGGCTTCAGCATCGTCTACCCGGAGTGGAGCCAGAAAACCGTGCCTCCCACTCCCTATCCTCCCTGCATCTACGCGAGCCACTCCGACAACAACTGTATTGAGAACGTGAACCTGCAGAACGCCTACGACGGAATCCGTTTCGAGCGGGTGGGCAGATTCTACATCAACAACGTTCAGGGTTATCCCAGCCACGTGGGCATGTCCATCGACGAGTGCTACGACGTGGGCAGAGTGGAGAACTGCCACTTCTGGCCCTTCGGCGTCCGCTACGTGGTGGGCGACCCCTACTGCGAGTGGATTAACCTCCACGCCACCGCCTTCGAGTTCAACCGCACCGACTGGCAGTACGTCACCAACACCTTCTGCTTCGGCTACGCCATCGGCTACCACCTGAAGAGCAACAAAGCCGGCGCCAGCAACGGAAGTATGCTCTGCGTGGGCGCCGACTGCTGCCGCAGATCCGTGGTATTCGACGACATGCAGTATATGGGCTGGGCCATCACCAACGGCGAGTTCGTGGGCAGATGGGGCAGCTTCGACTCCGTGGGCATCGAGATTCGCGGCGATAAGGCCACCGGCAAGATCGACATCGTGAACTCCGCTTTCTGGGGTCCCCTTGTAAACTGCGTGAAATGCGACTGCAAGGACGCCACCCTTTCCCTCTCCAGCGACACCTTCTGCGAATGGGATATGAACTACGACGGCAGTCCCGCGGTGGATCTCATCAAGGGCAGAGCCATCGTGAACGCCTGCACCTTCGACGAAAGTACCTTGGATATTCGGGTGGGCAAGGAAATGGGTCCCACAATCATCACTTCCAACCTCTCCCGTGGCGGTCTCAAGGTGGACAACTTCGCAAAAGGTTTCGTTAAACTGAACGACAATGAACCTCTGGCGCCGGAAATCACCGACAAAGAGAAAGAGCACTATATTCTCAAAATCGGCGCCCCCGGCGACGTTCGCTACACCACTCCCATGTATGAGTCCGAGGACGCCCACAACCCGGACGGCACTCCCGACTCCACCCTTAAGGGTGCCAAACAGCGCTGGTCCAGAGGCGATACCTGCTTCAAGCTCCCCACAATCCCGGGCAAGAAGTATCACGTCACTTTCAATATCTACGCTCCCAAGGACGCGGTGTACGACAAGTGCGGATTCTACTTCGGCGGCAAGCGCATCATGACCTTCGACGGCACCGGCACTCAGAAACTTGAGGCCGACATCACCGCCACCGACAAAGTGTCCAAGATTTATCTTAACGCCAAACGGTGGGTCCCCGGAACTATCGAGGAAGGCAGCCAGGACTTCAGAGAACTGGGAATCCTCGTCCGCTCCGTGGAAATGAAAATGAACGGCGCCGTGGGATCTGCCGCTTTGGCAAACAAATTGTAATTTGATTATATAAGGAATCAGGGCTCAGGAACCGGGAATCAGCCTAATCGGTGTTCACTTTGTGAACGAATTTATATATCCGACATTGCAATGTGGGTTATATAATCGTCGGCGAAGCCGACACCTTCCCTGATTCCTGAATCCTGATTCCCGATTCCTAAATACCGCCCGTGAGGGCGGTATTTTATAAGGTGAACAACGTGAAAAAAATTCTCATCGCCATATCGATAATACTCCTTTCCGTCTCCGCTTTCGGAGGCTCCGTCAAAGATTTCGGCGCAATCGGGGACGGCAAAACCGATGACACAAAGGCCTTCAACGACGCTCTCAAAGCGGCCGGCGAAGAGGGCGGCGGCGTTGTGTCCGTGCCCGCGGGAAAATACGCCATAAAGGGCAACATCAAGATACCCAAATCCGTGACCCTTGAGGGTACATGGCGGAGCGCGCCGCTTATAAACGGCAACACCGGCGACCTTACCGGCTCCGTGCTGCTGGCCTACGCGGGCAAAAACGACCCGGAGGGCGAGCCTTTCATCGAGTTCACCGGCGGCGGGTCGGCTCTCGCCGGTATCGCCGTGTACTATCCGGAGTGCGGCACAAAGACGATTCCGCCGGTTCCCTATCCGCCCTGCGTGTCCGCCAAGCGGGGCTGCGACAACATCACCGTGCGGGACTGCCTGCTGCAAAATCCCTACGAGGGAATAAAGTTCGTGGGAGCGGCACGGCACCTTATCAGCAACGTCCACGGCTATCCCACCCACCGGGGAATATTCATCGACGAGTGCTACGACATCAGCCGGATTGAGAACGTTCACCTGTGGCCCTACGGCGTGGCCTACAGCTACGGCGACCCCTACTGCAAGCACATCAACCTGAACGCCGTTGCCTTCGAGATCGCCAAAAGCGACTGGCAGTATATCACCAACTGCTTCTGCTACGGCTACGGCGTTGGGTTTAAGTTCTCCGATTACGGCCACGGCGGCTGCAACGCCGGCTGTTTCTCCGCCGGCGCCGACGCCTGCAAGATTGCCTATTTGGTGGAAGCCCTGCGGCAACCGGGACTCTATATCACAAACTCCAACATCTGCGCCGCTTGGGAAAAGGGCTGCGTTGGGCTGGAGATTAGGCCCACCGTCAGGGAAAAGGTGAGTCTGGTGAACTGCGGTTTCTGGGGCTCCGTCGACACCCACATCAAAATGGACGCCCCCGAGGGGATTCTCAGCGTGTCGGAGACAAACTTCGCTCCTTGGGGCGCCTTCGACTCCACCGCTCCCGCCATCGACATTACCGCCGGAAAGTCCATGATTCGGGGTTGCACCTTCGACGCGGGACTCGTGGGCGTGAAAATCGGCAAAGGCGCGGCGGAGACGATTGTTCGGGACAACTTCATCAAGGGCGGTCGGCCTCTTAAGATTGTGAACGAGGGGGCGGAGAACGTCACCGCCTACAACAACGGGGCGGACACGGAAAAGATCGATCTTACGGGCTACACCGTTGAGGCGGGAAAAGGTGACTTCTACAACGCTTTCAACATGCACGGCGCGGAGGACGGCTCCGCCCGCTGGGGAGAGGGGCGGACACGCCGCTGGACCCGGGGCGGCGATGGGCATCTGCTCCTGCCGGTGAAAAAGGGCAAAAAGTACGAAATCTCTCTCGACATAGACGCCAACGAGCACGGTCTCGACGGCGGAATATACTTCGGAGACACATGTCTGGCGGAGCTGAAACAGGGTTCCCAAACGTACAAATTCACCCTGAAACCCAAAACCGACGAAATACGCCTGGATATTAAGTGCAAATCCTGGAAACCCTGCGATGTCATGCCCGGCAACGGAGACGGACGAACTCTCGGCGTGGGATTCTCGAAAGCGGAAGTAAGGCTGTTAAAATAGGTGTCAGGTGCCGGGTGTCAGCGGCGGTGTTTCGCTGTCGCGAAACGGATTATAAAACCGACACCGCAATGTGGGTTGGTAGAATCGTCGGCGGAGCCGACACATTCCCTGATCCCTGGCCCCTGACACCTGAGCCCTAAAAGGTACGGACTCGATGTTCACGTAAAACGGACTCGAGTACGGCAAAAAATTTCGTAAATTTCGGGAAAATTCTATTGAATTTTTATGTCGGGGGTAGTATAATGCATTTATCAATGAAATCGAAAGGGCGGTTGTTTTATGGATAGATGGATTCTTTCTCTGCCCACCAAGGTGGAGTTCGGCGAGGGCGCTTTGTCGTCACTCAAAGACCACGCGGCGGGCTACAAAAAGGCCCTTGTCGTCACCGGCAGAAACGCCATGCGCAAAGCGGGCGTTACGGACAGGGTTTGCGCCCTGCTCAAAGAGGCGGGTGTGGACAGCGTGGTGTTCGCCGACGTGTCCCCGGACCCGGACTGTACCGAAGTTTCCCGGGCGGGTGAGATTGTCCGCGCCGAAAACATTGACCTTTTGGTCGCCGTTGGCGGCGGCAGCGCCATCGACTGCGCCAAGGCGGTTTCCGTCATAGCCACCAACCCCGGCGAGCCCATGGATTACGTTATGGGCACCGGCACCCGAAAGGTGGAGAACGACTGTCTTCCCATCATCGCGATAAGCGCCACCAGCGGCACCGGCAGCCACATCGGCAAGGCCTCCGTTCTGTCGGACCGCTCCAAAAACATCAAGCGCACCATCCTTTCCGACAAGATTTATCCCAAGGTGGCAATCTGCGACCCGGAGGTTCTGAAAACAATGCCTCCGAGCGTCACCGCCGCCACCGGTTTCGACGCGTTCACCCACGCCTTCGAGGGCTACCTCTCCTCCGTGGAGAACCTCATGGGCAACGTCTGCGCCACGGAAGCGATAAAGATTATTTTGAAAACGCTTCCGGCGGTGTACAAAGACGGGTCTAACCTTGAGCTCCGGGCCCAAATGAGCTGGGCGGAGACGCTGGCGGGAGTGAGCCTCGCTTCCAACGGCATCACCACGCCCCACGCGCTGGCAATGGTTGTGGGCGGAAAGTTCCACATAACCCACGGCGTGGCGCTGGCAATGGTTACTCCCGCGTGGATTGAGCACACCGCTCCCGGCGCGAAGGCCAAGTTCGCCGCCATAGCGTC
>JAEEGL015264022.1_pt1 | contig 11186 bp, 11 predicted proteins | sample 9134231 | NCBI WGS metagenome assembly JAEEGL01 (sample SAMN16246548, study PRJNA631951) | gut metagenome | biome: gut microbiome; feature: rumen; material: fiber-attached | host: Bos | place: Iran: Karaj | collected 2018-10
ATCGGGCCGTTCTTTCCCTGCTTGTACGGCAGCAGCTCCGGCTGCGACGCGCCGCAGGGCTCCATGGCCTGCAAAACCGCCTCGTCATTGAGCAGAAGGCCCTGTCTTCGGTGGTTTTTTCTCCGTTCGCCGTCGATTTTCGCGTCGTCCTCGGGACGATCCGGAAAACGCTGAATGTCATCGTGCGCGGGCACATACAGCACGCCCGCCGGACGGAGCGGCCCGCCGTACCGTTCGGTGCCGGAATGCTCCAGGGCAAACAGATAGATCAGCATCTGCAGTCCCCGCCGCTCCAGCAGGTCCGTGAAATCAAATTTCTTCCTGCCCGTCTTATAGTCCACCACGCGATAGTAGGTCTGTCCGCCGATCTCGGCCACATCCACCCGGTCCACCGCACCGGCGACGACTGCCTGTCCCTCCGGCGTGGTGACCTGTACCGGCGGAAGCGCGCCGCCGTAGCCGAATTGCAGCTCACAGTCCGCGGGTGCAAACGCGCTGTCGCGCAGCTCGTCGCAAAGGACATCCACCACGCGGAGGACCTCGTCATAATTGCGGTTCATCAGATAGGAGAACCGCCCCGAGGAAAGCAGGGCCGGGTCGACCATATTGCTCAGAAATTCATCCATATGGGTTTTCGCGATTTCCCGCACGCGGGACTTTTCCGTCTGGTGGAAGCCGCCCTCCGCCATGACCCGGCGCACGGTCTTTTCCAGAACGTCATGCACGAAGGTGCCGTAGATCGGCGCGTCGAAGCTGGCCGCTTTGCGTTCCCTGGCCTTCAGGCCGTCATACAGGAAGAAATGAAAGCGGCATGCGGCATGCCGGTCGATGCGTGAAGCCGAGAGAAACAGTTTCTCCCCGTACATTCCCCGGATACTTTCCGCCGACAGCGGTCCGAAATCGTAGGCGGCCGCAGCGCGCAGGCGGCGGCAATACTCCTCCGCCTCCCGCGGCGCGCCGTCCATCTGCGCGCCTCCGGCAAGACGCAGTCCGAGGGTGCGCGCCGTGGCAAACGCCGTCGACGGCGCGTCGGACCGCTCGGCAACCGCGTCGGGATAGAGCCTGCACAGCGTCGTAAACAGCCATGCGCTCTGATCCCCGGCGCTGAGCGTCAGGCGATCCTCCGCCGCGCACATCAGGGCATAGGAACCCAGAAGATTGCGGTCCATCTGTTCATTCTCATCCGGTGCCAGTCCGACGCCCGCAGCGCGAAGCCGCCGGCGTTCCGGCTCGGTCAGAAGACTGACGCCGCCGGCGCTCTTCGGGAAGCACCCGTCCGTGCAGCCGCAGAGGAACAGCAGCTTCGTCTGCCGATGCTCGAGCGCCGCGCTCTCCCCCACCGTGACCGCATCGAGGACCGCGGGGATCGCGCCCACCTGATACTGTCCCAGCAGGATCTCCATCAGCCGGAGGAATTCCTCCGGCGAGCACTGCACATCGTACTGCACGCCGTACAGCTGCTCCAGCGCGTTGATCAGCAGCTCGTAAAGCTGCCGCGTCAATTGGGCCTGCTGCACCTCTCCGGCGCGCTCCAGCTCGTCAAGATGGGATGAAATATTCGCAGAAAACGACGTATCTTGCAGGAAATCATAAAAAGCGATCACGCAGTCGCCCACCGTGGCGCATGCACGCAGCCGCGTGCGCAGACGCCAGAGGGGCTCGATACATCTTTGCCGCAGGGCATTGAGCGTTTCCAGCAGCTGCCGGTCCGATTCCTCCATCCCGTTGTCATAGCCCCGGGGATGCCAGGTCCACCGGCTGTTCCAGCGTTCGCCGGAAATATTCCAGAGGAAGGCATAGTTTTCCAGCAGGTCGCATTCTGCCTGCGTGATGGGCGCCCCGTCAGAGCGGAGACAGGCGATCACGTCCTCCCGCTCCATGCGTCCGCCCGCCGCCCGCAGCGCGCACAGGGTCGAATTGAGCAGCGGCGTGCGAAGCGCCGGCTGCTTCCCGGCGAAAAACGCGGGGATCTGACAGCGCGCGAAGGCTTCCTCCAGGATGGGACGAAGCGCCTCCGCCGAGGCGCATGCCACGGTGATATCCCGGAATCGGCCGCCGCTGCGAACATGCTGCAAAATATCGGCGCAAACGGCCTCCGCCTCCTCCCGGGGACTCGGGCAGCAATACAGCCGCAGACCGGCGGACGTCGGCGCAGCCTCCCTGGTGAAGGCGGAAAGGGCCGTCGCGCTCAGCGGCGGAAGGGGCTCCTCCAGCCGCGTCATGCGCACCTCGGCGCCGCACAGATCCGCTTCCCGCATCAGATCCAGCATCGTGGAGCGTACGCAGGAAAACACCTGGTTTCCTGTGTCGGGATCTTCGCGGCTGTCAAGGCCGTCGCAGCACAAAAACACCGTCAGCGAAACGCCCTGGGCGAGAAATGCGCCCAGGATCTGCAGTTCAAGGGCCGTAAAGCCGAAAAAGCCATCCACAAGCAGCCGCAGTTCCCGGCCGAATCCGTTCCGGGAAATATGCTCCAGCAGCTGCTCCAGCCGGTCGCGCGGGTCGAGTCCCGCGCCGGCGCACTGGGCTTCGTAGCCCTCCAGCAGGAGAGCCAGCTCCTGCGTCTTGACCGCCAGGGTCCCGTCCAGCCGGTCCGAAACCTCCGCCAGCGTACGGCTGTCCACGCGATAGCATTTGAGCTCATCCACAATGGACAGCATTTGCAGAAGGAAATCCGCCCGGCACGCGCTTCGGGCATAGAATTGAAGCCGGGGACGCAGATCGCTTACGGTTTTTGCCAGCGCCATGATCCGCCCGCCCTGATCCAGCACCGGCCGGGCCACGCCGCCGCACCGGACACAGGCGCGTTCGGCCAGCCGCGAAAAGCTCAGCACTTCCGCATAGCGGCTGATCTGATCGCCGCCCTCGGCGCAGAGGGCGCGCTCGGCCTCAAAGGAATACTGCTCAGGGACAATGAGCACCTGCCCGCTCTTCGACTGTTCGGCATCGCGCACGATCCGCGCTCTGGCGCTGCGGCTCAGAGCTTTCCAATCCGGCCCATATACGATCTCAAGCATATGCCCGCCTCCCCTCCGGAGTGATTTGTTTCATTATAACACAGCCGCCCCGTTTTGGGAAACATCCGCACAAAAAAAACGGGACGCACCGCGTCCCGTTTCACACGCATTCAGCAATGATCAATGCCGCCGTTCCCGCAGGAGAGCCGATAGAGGCCCGCCAAACAGCGCCAGGTCCGCCGATCCACCTCTCCGGTTTCCGGCAGACCGGACATCGCCTGCAGCCATTTGATCGCGCAGACGCATTGGGCGTCGTTTACCCCGTTGATCACCACCTCCGGCACATTCTCATAGACTCTGCCCAGGGCTTTGAACATGGCCTCCACCAGGTACATATGCAGATTCTCCTCCCCCGGCACAATGCACTGCCCCGGCGCCATGCCCGGAGCCAGGCACTGTGCCGGCGCCATCTGCTCGCAGACGCCGTCATACATGCTGACGATTTTGTCCCAGGTCGCCTGATCCACCACGCCCGTGACCGGCAGATCCGCATAGCGCTGCAGCGCGGTGACGGCGCGCATGGTGCTCTGTCCGTAGACGCCGTCGGGGATCACCGGAGGGATCTCCGGGATCGCCCTGGAAATGACGCGAAGCATGGTCTGCAGACTCCGCACGGGTCTGCCGAGAAAGGTCCCGGACTCGCTCATCATGTCACCTCCCCGTCCCGGCTGCCGGGCGTCAGATCTGTCCCGGGGAATTGCCCGGGAAGCGCGGGCAGCTCGCCCTGGGCAATCAGCACGTCGCGCACGCCCTCGTATTCGTCATAGATCCGGTTCCAGGTCACGTCCCCCACCTGGCCCGTCTGCTCCAGCCCGGCCCACTGCTGGAACGCGTCCACCGCCCGCTTTGTGGCGGGGTCAAAAAAGCCGTTGATCTCCACGCGGGGAATTTGATCGATAAACTGCGACAGCACTTCCAGCAGGAACTGCAGCTGCTCCACCCGGATGCCGGTATCGCCCTCCTGCAGCACCTCGGGGTACTCCCATTCCAGGACATCCAGCCGAATCCCCTCGGATTGAAGCTCCGCCAGCCGCGTGACCGCCACAAACAGCCGCCGCAGCTCATACCAGGTCGCCGGACCGACGATCCCGTCCGACGTCAGACTGAACACCGTCTGGAAGGAACGGACCGCCTGCTCCGTCGGCAAGGCAAAGATCCCGTCCACAACGGGGATCTGCGGAATCGCCGGATAATTCTGCGATACGCGGTTGATGGCATACTGCACCCGCGCCACGTCCGGTCCGACGTCTCCGAGCCGCAGCGCTCTGCCCGGATAGGAAGGGGCCAGCTCCCTGGACGGAACATTCTGCACGATCTCGACGTCGTCTCCGTAATAAGTGCGCAGGATCTGCACGGAGTCGTAGCCCTGCCTGGCCAGGGCCTGGGAGCCCCATTGGCTCAGGCCGTCGCAGGTCACGGTGGTTCCGTTGCAGAACTTGGCCGCCAGGGGCTCGATGAAGCCCTGCCGCCGCAGATAGTCGTCGAACAGATCGTCCACCAGCCGGTCAATGGTATCGAAGGTGCTGCGCCCGTTGACGAATCGCTGATCATATGCCGTCGTGGAGGTAATATCAAAATCATAGCCCCGGCTTCGGTAGTAATCCAGATAGACCCGGTTCAGCGCAAAGGATACGATCGCCAGAATATTTGCCCGCAGAGCGCTGATCTCCCAGGTGGGATAAACCTCGCTGGAGGCAACGTTTTTGATATAGTCGATAAACGGCACCGTCACGTTCGGCGCATCGGTTCCCGGCGCGCCCAGGTGGACGGTGATGTGCTCCGGGATGTACGGCACAGCCTGACTCATGACCTACAGCCCCTGATCCGGCGTGTCATAGACCGTGTCGGGAAAGGCGTCCACGCCAATCCCGGGTGACGGAACAAGAAAAATCTCCTGGGTGGTCAGGATCCCGTCAAACACCTGCACCTGCCGGACGGTCACCCGGTTGTAATCCGGGTGATCCGCGACAATATCCACCACGCCGTAGGGCTCCGGATCACCTGCTGCGTCGGGCTGCAGGCTGGCCGACACATCCGGAGCGCTCAGCGAAATGGGCTGCGTCGCACCGCTTCGATCGGTCATACGCAGACCGACAAGACGTTTGACTCCGCCGGGCGCAGCCTTATAATAGGCAACGGCGGCGTTCTCGATGGGCAAATCGGCGTCGGATGTACGGACCCGGCTGATGAGTGTACCGTAAGCCATGGCGTTCCTCCTGATTGTTCGGATAGAACACCATATGCTGCCGGCGGCGCATTCATGACCGGGTCCACGCCATGTTTAGAGAAACGGCTTCATCTGCTCGATATTTGTCAGCTCTGTCTGCAGCAGCCGGTTTGACAGGTTCGACACCTTCGGGTCCAGGGCATGCAGCGCCCGGTTCTGCCGCATGCTTTTCACCATGCCCTTGGTGTTGCCCTCGATCATCATTTCGGCGATTTTCGAGCTGGAGCCATCCCGGGCAAGCCGCATCTGCGCCCCCATGCGCGACGCCGCCAGCACCAGGCCCGGAATGCGCTGCGCCGATTCTCCGCGGTCGCGCAGAAGCCGGTCCGCCTGATGATGGATGGCGTCATACTCCCGCAGCTGGGAGGCCAGCGCCTGCTTCATGGCAGGCTCCCGCGCTCCGGTAAAGACCGCCCGGATGCCGCTTTGACCCATCTGCGTGCTTTTGCAGATTTGCTGCAGCATCTGTGTATCCTGATTCATGGAATCACCCCCGCGCTCAGTGTTCCCTTTTCTGTGAAAAAACTGCGCGGAAAAAGCTGGCAGCCCAGGGAAAAAATCCCCGGATTCGTTGACTTTTACAGGACGAGACCATATAATATTAAGGAAAAATCGGAAGGAGCGAACTGCCGTGTATTATCCCATGACCATCGCGGGGCTCGAGCGAAAGCTCCCCCTTTGTCCCCTGAACGATACCCTGTATATCGGCGCATTCGTCATCTTCGGCGACCCGGAGCTGACCACCGCCTGCGCCAAGGCGCTTCTGGAAAAAGCCCCGGAATACGACTACATCATCACCGCCGAGGCCAAGGGCATCCCCCTGGCCCATGAGATGGCCCGTCTTGCCGGAAATCAGAAATACCTCCTGGCCCGCAAGGCGCCGAAGCTCTATATGACCGGCGTATTTGAATCCACGGTGCGTTCCATCACGACCCGCCGGCTGCAGCATCTCTACCTCGACACCGCCGACGCGGAGCTGATGCGCGGCAAGAGAATCCTGATCGTGGACGACGTGATTTCCACGGGAGAGTCTCTCAAGGCCCTGGAGGCCCTGGTGGAGCAGGCCGGCGGCGAGATCTGCGGCCGCATGGCGATCCTGGCAGAGGGCGACGCCCAGAACCGTTCGGATCTCATCTATCTGGAAAAACTGCCCCTGTTCAACGAAAAAGGCGAAGTCATCGGCTGAGAAAGGACATCATCATGACAAGAGACGAAGCATGGGCCCTTTTGACCCAGTACAACCACGACGCCTTCCACCTGAAGCATGCTGAGACCGTGGAGGGCGTGATGCGCTTCTTTGCCAATTCCCTCGGCTACGGCGACGAGGCCGACTTCTGGGCCAATGTGGGTCTGCTGCACGACATCGATTTTGAACAGTGGCCGGATCAGCACTGCGTCAAATGCGTCGAGCTTCTGACAAAGGGCGGCGCCGACGAGCGCACCATCCACGCCGTTGTCAGTCACGGCTACGGCATCTGCGCCGACGTGGAGCCGACCCATGAAATGGAAAAGGTGCTTTTCGCCTCTGACGAGCTCACCGGCCTGATCGGTGCCGCTGCCCTAATGCGCCCGAGCAAGAGCGTGCAGGACATGGAGCTCAAGAGCCTCAAGAAGAAATACAAGGATAAAAAATTTGCCGCCGGGTGCAGCCGGGAAGTGATCTCCAGAGGCGCCGAACAGCTCGGCTGGACATTGGATGAGCTTCTGGAGCGCACTCTGGAAGCCATGAAAAGCTTTTATGAATAAGTAAAAAGCTGCCGCATTTCCGCGGCAGCTTTTTTATGTGCCGGCGCCTGGCCGGTTATCTCTGGTCAATGCTCTGATCAGAATTCTGGTTCTGGTTTTTGTTCTTGTTCTGATTGCGGTTTTCCATGATTTTTGCTCCTTTTTTGTTTTTGCGGATGTTCCGCGGCCTTAGTATGCCCGCAACGGCGCGCATCATTCACGATTTATCCTCCGGCCGGAAAACAAGAGCGCTGAGGAAACCGAAAAACACTGCCGCCGCAATCCCCCCGGCGCAGGCGGTCAGGCCGCCGAGGAGGGCGCCGCGCAGTCCGTCGCTCTTCACCGCCTCCCGCACGCCCCTGGCAAGATTGTAGCCAAAGCCCGTGAGCGGCACCGTCGCCCCTGCGCCCGCCCACTGTACCAGAGGCTCATACAAGCCCAGCGCGCCGAGAAATACGCCGCTCACCACATAGGCCGCCAGAATCCTTGCCGGCGTCAGACGGGTCCTGTCGATCAGGATCTGACCCACCGCACACAGAGCGCCGCCAAACAGAAATGCTTTCAAAAACTGCATAGATTTACTCCCTTTCCGTACTGAGCCATACCGCATGGCAGACCCCGGGAATCGTCTCGCCCTGGCTGCTGGAGACGGGCGAAAACAGCGCCCCCGTGCCGCAGAACAGCAGATTCCGGATCTCCCCCGCCTCCATCTGTCGCAGCAGACGGCCGCACAGCACGACCGCGCTGCACCCGCAGCCGGAGCCTCCGGCGTGCACATCCTGCGTGTGCCTGTCATAGATCATCAGGCCGCAGTCGTCGTAACGTCCGCCGGGAGCAAAACCCTCCCGTTCGAGATCGCTTCGCACGATCTGCGCCCCCACCGCGCCGAGATCTCCGGTGACGATCCTGTCATAGTCCTCCGGTTTCCTGTCCAGCTCCCGGAAATGCGCTGTGATGGTATCCACAGCCGCCGGCGCCATGGCAGCGCCCATGTTTCCCGTGTCGTTGATCCCGAGATCCACGATGGAACCCACGGTGGCGGCGCGGACATAGACCCGCCCCCGTCCGGGCCGCAGGATGGCGCATCCCGCGCCCGTGACCGTCCACTGGGCCGTGGGGGCGCGCTGGCCGCCGTAGCCCAGGGGAAAACGGTACTGCCGCTCGGAGGCCGCAAAGTGCGACGAGCTCAGGGCTGCGGCGCTGCCGGCAAAGCCGCCGGCCACACTCATCGCCGCAAGCAGCAGTCCCTCGGCCATGGTGGAGCAGGCTCCGTACAGGCCAAGGGCGGGGATTCCCTCCCCCCGGAGGCAGAACGACGAACCGATACACTGATTGAGCAGATCGCCGGAGAATGCCAGCGACAGTTCCTGCTTTGTCATTGCAGCTTTGTTGAGCGCAGTCTGCAGGGCGAGCTGCTGCATTTTCGTCTCTGCCTTTTCCCATGTCGGCTCTCCGAACCGTGTGTCCTCGCCGGTCAGATCGAAGCTGTCATACAGCGGGCCTTCCCGTTCTTTTTTTCCGGCGACACAGCCGAACCCCGCCACCGCCGGCGGCTCGGTAAAACGCATGGACTGGCGCATGGAATCATTGCGCATTCCGGTCCCTTCCCTTCGTTTTTTTCTTATTATGCATGATTCACCAAAAAATATGATCCCCGCTGATTGACCTTGCCTCTTTTTTTCGCTATGCTAAGAAAAAGGAGGGATGAACGTGCCCTTTTCCATTGTACAAAACGACATTGTCCGCATGAAGGCCGACGCCATTGTGAATACAGCCAATCCGGAGCCGGTCATCGGCCGGGGCACGGACGCCGCCATCTATGACGCCGCAGGACCGCGGCTTCTCAATGCGCGGCGGCAGATCGGACGCATCATGCCCGGCTGCTGCGCCGTCACGCCCGCCTATGCCTTGAGCGCCAGCTATGTGATCCATGCCGTGGGTCCCGTATGGCAGGGCGGCGAGCAGGATGAGCCCGCCCTGCTGCGCCGGTGTTATGACCGCGCTCTGGCTCTGGCGTCGGATCTCGGCTGCCGTTCCATCGCCTTTCCGCTCATCTCCACAGGCGCCTACGGCTTCCCGAAGGAACTGGCCCTGGAGATCGCCGTTTCGGCCTTCCGCGCCTTCCTGACGGGCTCTGACATGCAGATTTTCCTGGTGGTCTGGGACAGGGCCTCCGTCCGGCTCTCGGAGCAGCTGCAGGAAAACGTCAAAAAATACGTGGATGAAAACTATGTCGAGCGAAAAACGAAGGAGGAATACGCTTCTTCGCCAAAGCTCAGCATACGTCCCCGCAAACGGCCTTCCCTCCCTGCCGGTCCCGGCAAGACGTCTTCCGCACCCGACGCCGCGTCCGGCTTTGCACCCATCACCGCGCCGTATGTCGCTCCCTGCGAGGCCGCCATGGCGGAAGCTTCGGATGATACGAGCCTGAGAGATCTCCTGCGGCAGACCGACGCCGGCTTCTCCGAGACCCTGCTGCGTCTCATCGACGAATCCGGAAAAAAGGACGCCGAGATTTATCGCCGGGCAAACCTCACCCGGCAGCATTTCTCCAAAATCCGATCCAATCCCGCCTACCGTCCCACCAAGGCCACCGCCCTGGCTCTGGCCATCGCCCTGGAACTGGATCTGGATCAGACGAAGGATCTGATCGGACGGGCTGGCTACGCGCTGACCAATTCCAGCAAATTTGACGTCATCATCACCTATTTCATTCGTCAGCGCCGCTATGACATATTTGAAATCAACACCGCCCTGTACGAATACGACCAGCTCACTCTGGGCGCCTCATAAATATGTCGCCCGGCAGTTGACCAATTTCAAACGAAACCTCCTTATACTGTGGACAGAAAGCAGCCACATGATAAGGAGGTTTTAATCATGAAAAAAGGTCTGACCGAACTCGTATTCATTCTCGACCGAAGCGGCTCCATGTCCGGACTGGAAAGCGACACCATCGGCGGCTTCAATTCCATGCTGAAAACCCAGGCCGCAGAGCCGGGCCGGGCGCTGGTGAGCACCGTTTTGTTCAACAGCGATTCCGAAGTCATCCACGACCGGGTCCCGCTGGACAAGGTGGAACCCATGACCGACCGGCAGTACCGCGTCGGCGGCTGCACCGCCCTGCTGGACGCGGTGGGCGGCGCCATCCGGCACATCGGCAACGTCCACAAGTACGCCCGGGAGGAGGACCGGCCGGAAAAAACCCTGTTTATCATCACCACCGACGGCATGGAGAACGCCAGCCGGAACTACTCCTACAGCCGCGTCAGGGACATGATCGAACACCAGAAGGAAATCTATGGATGGGAGTTTCTGTTTCTCGGCGCCAACATCGACGCCGCTGCGGAGGCGGCCCGGTTCGGGATCCACGCCGACCGCTGCGCCAATTACAAGGCAGACCGCAGGGGCACGGGCGTGATCTATGAAACCCTGTGCCGGACCGTCGGCCGCTTCCGCGCCGACGAGCCGCTGCAGGCGAATTGGAAAGACGCCATCGACAGGGACTTCGAATCCAGAAGGGACTGATCCTCTGCCCGCCCCGTGATACGGGGCGGGCAACGTTTTTCTTGTAATGCCTGCAGACCCATAGTATGATAATTGAAAAACATCCAGGAAAGGGCCTGCCATGAAGCTCAGCTACAACCATACGATCTATGCCGGCTATCTCGGCTATATCACCCAGGCCATTGTGAATAACTTTGCACCGCTGCTGTTTCTCACCTTCTCCCGGCAATTCGGCCTGGGCCTGGATCGGATCGCCCTGATCACAACGGTCAACTTTTCCGTGCAGCTGCTGGTGGATCTCACCTCCGCCAGGCTCATCGACCGCATCGGCTATCGGGTCAGTGCCGTGGCCGCCCATGTATTCGCCGCGGCCGGGCTCTGCAGCCTGGCGGTGCTGCCCTATGCCCTTTCCTATGCCGGGATCCTCATTTCCGTGGTGCTGTACGCCGTCGGCGGCGGTCTCATCGAGGTGCTGGTCAGCCCCATTGTGGAGGCCTGTCCAACGAAAAAAAAGGAGGCGGCCATGAGTCTGCTGCACTCCTTCTACTGCTGGGGCCATGTGGCGGTCATTCTGCTTTCGACGCTCTTCTTCAGGCTTGCCGGGATCGGCCATTGGCGCTATCTGGCCCTCATCTGGGCCGTTGTGCCCTTGTTCAACTGCTTCTTTTTTCTTGCCGTGCCCATCTATCCCATCACAAAGGGCGCAGCGC
>JAEEGL015373804.1_pt1 | contig 11186 bp, 8 predicted proteins | sample 9134231 | NCBI WGS metagenome assembly JAEEGL01 (sample SAMN16246548, study PRJNA631951) | gut metagenome | biome: gut microbiome; feature: rumen; material: fiber-attached | host: Bos | place: Iran: Karaj | collected 2018-10
TGAATTCCCTGAGCAGATAAATCCTTTGAATAGGTCTCAAGAATTGTAAGTGGAGTGGTAAATACGTTCAGAGCATCCCTGCCGCCGATCATCTGATATAAAGCCAGATCATGGAAGGTCTGAACCAGTTCATCAAGTAAACTCTTATAGTTCGGACAGATAGCTCTTACCGAGGATAAAACATCCGCAAGCTTAACCTGTGAGTTTACCTTTAAAAGCTCAAGTACCTGAGAGATAAAGCCATCTCCGGCGGTACCTAACATGGACAGTACGGTATCTCTCTTTATCTCACCATTGCCCAGAGCAACTGCCTGATCACATAAGGATAAGGCATCTCGCATACTGCCTTTTGCAGCTCTGGCGATAATCACAGCAGCTTCATTCTGACAAGGAATAGACTCTTTGTCGGCAATGTATTCAATGCGGGAGGCTATCTGATCAATAGTCAGTGATTTTAGCTGAAACTGCAGACAGCGTGATAATACAGTAGTAGGGATCTTCTGAGGATCAGTGGTAGCAAGAATAAACTTAACATATGCTGGAGGTTCCTCGAGAGTCTTCAGCAGTGCATTGAAACTGCTGGTAGACAGCATGTGAACCTCATCGATGATATAAACTTTAAAGCGTCCCTGAAGAGGAGGATACTGAGTGTTTTCTAAAAGAGCTCTGGTATCGTCAACTTTAGTCTGGGACGCTGCGTCAATTTCAATAACATCAGGGAAGTTGCCCTCGCTGATGGCATTGCAGATTGAACAGGACTCGGAATGTTCGTGAGGATTTGAGCAAATGCCTTCTTCACATTCAAGACATTTTGCAATAATTCTGGCAATAGTGGTCTTACCTATTCCTCTGGTACCGGTAAGCAGATAAGCATGATGAATTCTCTGTGAGTCTATGGAATTCTTAAGAGCATTTACCACATGCTCCTGACCTACAACATCATCAAAAGACTGAGGTCTGTATTTTCTTGCTAATGCCTGATACTGTCCTGAGGATTCTATTGCCATTTTATCTTCTTAATGACCAGGGAAACGGATTAAGCTGAAGGAATCAATACCGTAGGTATCCTTAATATGCTTAGCACCGCCAAGGTCATACAACTCGATTATGAAAGCGAAGGACACAATGTTTGCGCCTGATTTTTCTACTAATTTTATCATAGCACCAGCGGTACCGCCAGTTGCAAGTAAATCATCCAATAGTAGAACATTGTCACCTTTCTTTAATGAGTCTTTGCTGATCTCAAGAGTATTCTTGCCATACTCTAGGTCATAATCCTGACTGATGGTCTCACGAGGAAGCTTGCCTTTCTTACGGACAAGAACCAGACCGCAGCCAATTTTATAAGCTAGAGCACAACCAAAGATAAAGCCTCTGGCATCAGCAGCAGCAATGTAGTCAATTTTCTCATCCTTGTATACTTCGTACAGAAGGTCGATGGTATCCTTCAGAGCTTTAGAATCCTCTAAAAGTGTAGTAATGTCACGAAACAGAATACCTTCCTGAGGAAAATCCTTTACAGCGACAACAGAATCCTTAAGATACTGAATGCGTTTTTGAAAATTGTCTATCTTAGATGTATCAATCATTGTTAGTCTTTAGTCCTATTAAATGAGCTATGTAAAAATTTGCCCAGCGGAATATTCTAGCAAACTTTCATAATAATTTTAAGTTTTTTGACTGATGAATACAAAATATAAAGCTATTCTTTTTGACCTGGACGGCACTCTTTTAGATACAGCTCCCGATCTGATCCAGGCCTGCAATTACACTCTGGATAAGTTCGGCTATAAAAAGCTTGATGAAAAAATAATCAGAACCAAAGTCACAGCCGGCATGAGAGAAATGCTAAGACTTGGAGTTCCCCAAAATCAGTGGGAGAGTGCCGGCATTGAAACTGTTATGAGAGAGTGTTTTGCCAGCTACTATACAGAACACATCTGTGATATGACCTCAGAGTTTAAGGGAATAGCAGAACTGATTGAGGAACTTCACAATCAACACATAAAAACTGCCGTTATTACCAACAAGTATTATGAAATGGCAAAAAAAGTGTTATCCAAGTTTAAATTTTCCAAAAATTTTGAGCTTATTCTCGGATGTGATTCTCTGACTCATTCAAAGCCTCACCCAGAGCCGATTTTAAAGGCTTTAGAGCTTCTTGACACCAGACCAGAGAATGCCCTGTATGTGGGAGATCATTTAAATGATATAAAAGCCGCAATCGCCTCCAACACTGATTCTGTCGCTGTTTTATGGGGATATGGACAGAACGAGTGTGCGGATATCGACAGCTGGGGGGCAACCTACAAAGCTCAGAATGTTGAACATTTAAAAAATATAATTTTTTGCTAATATAGCTTAACAGTTACAGTTAAAAATAACAGTTTCACTTATTAAAAACAAAAACGAAAATAAAGATAACAAACACTCTGGTGTACTTTCTATGAAAAAAATACCTCTTGCCGCCGCCCTTTCTATTGCCCTGATGTCACAGGCTCAATCTGCGACCGTATATGATAAGGACGGAACCAGTCTTGACCTGTTCGGTCGTATCAACGCCATGTATCTTTCAGATGGTGCCGCCCGACATGTTAAGGGAATACAGAACAAGGGCAATGATGACAATACGCTGCAGAGTACAGTTTATTTCGGAATCGCCGGACGTTCTCAGATCTCAGACAGCGTCTATGCAATCGGCTACTCAGAATGGATTATGCCGTCAGGTGCAAACGGAACAGATAAATTCATAACCCGAGCTCAGTATGTGGGTGTAGATGCTCAGCAGTACGGTACCCTGACTTTTGGACGTGGAGATAATGCCTTTTATACCGTTGCAGGTGTAACTGACGTTTATCAGGAACTAGACTGCAGAGTCAACGATCATTATGCATTCGGAGACTATCAGCCGGGCCTTATCATGTATTCACTATCAGCTTTGGGCTGGGATTTCAGAATGTCCTATCAGACTGCACAGGATGATGTGAACGGCTCTAATGTCAATATACATAACGGTGCCGCCTTTGCCTTTGCTACAAGACTTGCCAACGGTATCGGTATTGCCTACGGTTTGAGCTACTACTATCTGCAGCCTGACAGTAAGGAGATTATGGCAAAGGAGTTCTCTCCTCAGATAAGGAAGATGTATCATTTAGGAGATTCCGAAGCTGATCTGGCTACAGCCTATTCCCTAAGACCGACCTACAAGATTGATAAGGGTCTGTCTGTAACCTACGGTAATTTTGGTGAAGGTCTATATGCAGCTGTAAATGCCACCGTAACCAAATACAATAAATACACTAACCGACTCTACAGCTATGAGGCGGTTGTCAATTATGCCTTTGAAAACGGGTTCTCAACTACCTTAGGCTATGGCATGAAAAGATTTGACGGAGCAAATATCAGATCAGATTTGACCTGCGGTGTCTACTACAGCTTTAATCCTAACTTCAAGGTATTTGCCGAAGCATCCTTTGATATTTCATCTAAGCCGGAAAGATTCTATTCAGAGGCTCAGATAAAACGAATGGCCTTAGATAAAAATAAAGGTCTTATCGGAGCTGAATACTCTTTTTAATATGGTATGATAAACGCTAAACAAACACTTTAATTAGGAAAAACATAATATGTTAAGCAAAAAAATCAAAGTCTCACTGATTGCGCTTGCAGCTGTTTTCTCAGCACAGGCTTTTGCAGATACAGGCTTTAAGGTTCCTGTTCATTACAATGTAGAACTTGTTGACGGTATTGAGGACTACAGCGGCTACAGCAGATTCAGCCGCATGATTGAATTAGGTTCCGGCAAACATCAGGTTGTTTTAAGCTTCAAGGATACCTTCAAGGATGGAAAGGACACCAAACTGGTTCAGTCTGTAAATCCTGTTGTAGTTAATATTGAGGATCTGAAAAAAGATCAGGTTCTGACCTTTAAGTACAAACTGCCTTCAAGCATCGATCAGGCTCAGCGTTTTGCCGAGCAGCAGAAGATTACTCTTACCGATATCAACGGCAGAGAGCTAAACAGATCAGAGGCTACCTACTTTGTTCTAACCTCAGATCGTGGCTTCTCTCTGATGAGAGACTATAAGGCAGAACTGACCTCACTAGGCAGACTATATGCTCCAACCGATGTACCTGATGCCCAGCGCGGTATCACCATGACCAAATACGGTACTCCAACCATCAGAGCAAGCTCTACCGGTTCAAACGGTTCAGGTCCAGCTCAGGGCTTAACCATGGAGCCAATGAGCAGCAGTACCTCTGCAATGAGTACCTCAGCTGTTGGCGGCGGTGTGGTAGGATCATCAGTTACCTACAATGAGCTGGTTAACATGTATAACAGTGCAGATGATGCCACCAAGCTCAAGTTTGTAAAATACGTAATGTCACACTAATCAGTAAATGAATATGGCAGTGCTTAGACACTGCCTTACTTTTCTTTGTCTTTAGTATATGGATAAATTACCTTTAAGCGTCATCATTCTTACCCACAACGAAGAAGACAATATCAAAGCCTGCATCGAAAGTGCCCTCTTTGCCGACGAAATTCTGGTTTTAAACAATGATTCTCAGGACAGAACCGTTGAAATTGCTGAATCTCTAGGAGCCACTGTAATTGAAAGAGATCTTGCCAATGACTTTTCAGCCCAGAGAAACTTCGGAATTGAGAAGGCAAAGCATGACTGGATATTCATGCTTGATGCCGATGAAAGAATCACAGAAGAGCTGGCTCATGACATTAAGATCTGCGTGGAAGTCAACAAGGATATCTGCTATCAGGTCAGTCGAGAGAATCATTTTATGCAGGGCAAGGTGCTGCATGGGGTTCTTCGTCCTGACAATGTGGAGAGACTGTTTATAAAAGAAGGCTCCTATTATGAGGGCATTATCCATGAAAGGTTGCACTCACCATATCCTAAACATAAACTGAAAGGAAGACTGATCCATTTTCCATATAAAACCTGGGAAGTGCAGCTGGAAAAATCCAACCGCTACTCTACTCTTATAGCAAAGAAATACCATGATCAGGGAAAAAGCTGTGGCTTTGCCAGTATCTTTTTCAAGCCTCTATGGGCTTTTATCAAGATGTACTTTATTCATGGCGGTTTTCTGGATGGTAAACTTGGTTTTGTATTCTGTGCAGAGCATTATTTTTACACAATGGAAAAATATCTGAAGCTGTACAGTCTTAATAAATATGAAGGGCGAATCTGATGCTAATTTCGGTAATTGTTACAACCTATAATCGACCAGAGGCTTTATCTCTGATTTTAAAATCTTTTAATTATCAGACAGATAGAGATTTTGAAGTAATTATAGCTGATGATGGTTCGGGAAAAGACACCCGTAAAATCATCAACCGCATGATCATTGATTCAAATTACCCTATCACCTATGTCTGGCATGAGGATGATGGTTTCAGACAGGCTATGATTAGAAATCGTGCTGTGCTTAAGGCCAAGGGTGAATATCTTGTCTTCCTAGATGAAGACTGTATTCCAAGACCATCTTTCATTGAAACCCACCGAAAACTCTCACAGAGGGGTTTTATGGTTGCAGGCAACCGTCTTGCAGTATCAGCGGAATTTACAAAACTGATACTTGAGAATGAGGAGAAGATCTGGAATTACAACTTTATGCAGTGGATTAAGGTCTACCTTAATCATGGTATTAAAAGACTGCATCAGCTTTTTGTATTCCCTTACTTCAATTCCCTGCGCAATCTTAATGATAACTGGCAGAAGGTCTACAGCTGTAATTTCGGAGTATTCAAAGAGGATTATCTGAAGGTCAACGGCTCAGACAGTTCTCCTGACGTTGAAGGCTATGAGAGTTCCGATCTTGCCATAAGACTTATTCATTCCGGCGTTAAAATCAGATCCGGTCGTTATGCTACAGGTGTATTCCATCTGCGTCATAAGGATAATGATCGCAGTTTGAATAAAGAAAACTACGAAAAACTTAACAATATTCTTAACTCTGATATAGTAAGAGCTAAGAATGGAATTGCAGAGCTAGAGGAATGAAACAGCTCTAATCGGCAGGAGCCCGAAAATCTTTAACGGGTAAGCCAAATCTCCTGCCAAGATTGTGAACTTTCTTTAATTTCTGATAATTTTCATAAATTAAGTACTTAAAAAACCTTTTGAATATCATTTTTTTAGCTGTCATTTGACTATAATCATAGTAGATTTGCGGTATCAGAGGGTATATTCCCTGTTGAAACAGAGGGTTATCTGATGATATTGTGTTGCGTTAAGTTTTATTTGTAATTCTTAGTGTGAGACCATAATGAACAACAAAAAATCACTTGGCGTTAAGGCCAAATTAGGTATGGCGTTTGCGTTAGTAATTATACTGACTCTGATTATCGCTATAGTTTCAATCACAAACGCAAATTCATCCAGAAAGGTTGCAGGTTTTGTTAAAGGCGTAATTGAGAACCATTATGCAAGAATTGTTAATGTTTCTCGTGCAGCTACAGCCTTCCGAGACGATCTGGTTATGTACAATAACTCAGTATCTCTATACAATCCTGAGTCCGCAGCTAAAACTGAAGAAAAGGTTGCCGCCCTTAAGGATGCAATTGCAAATCTGACCGTATTCAGAGAGTCTGACACCAAGGATGTTGAGAACATCAAGTCCTCATTGAATTCTGCCATTGATCTGTGGAAGAACAAGATGGAGACCATGGTAGACAAGGGCTACTCAGTTGACGTAAGAAACTGTTACTCAACAGAGGTGTTCCCTACCATTAACGGAGCCATTGAACTGGTTAACAAGCTGGTTGGCGTATATTTAGGTCGTGTAAATAATCACATTACCGAGATGACCGATCCTACCCCAATCTGGATTGTATCCATCGTAACCCTGATTGCAGTTGCCCTGTCACTGTTCGTAGCCATCAAGCTGCCAAGCTCCTTCGTTTCAATTCTTGATTATGCTGTAAATCAGGCATCAATCATTTCCAAGGGTGATCTGTCACAGACCATCAGTAACAAAGGTCATACTGACGAGTTCGGTGTACTGCTGAGTTCTCTTGAAAAGATGAGAAAGGACTGGCAGAGCAATGTTGTGCTGATCAAGGATTCTGCCACCAAGATTGAGAATGCTTTTGAAACCATTACTGAAATGACCAACAGCATGAATCATAAGTCTCAGGAATCTCAGTCACGTTCTCTGACCGTTGCTGCTGCAGCTGATGAGATGGTATCCACCACCGGTGATATCGCCAAGAACTGTGAATCTGCTGCTGCAAATTCTAATCAGTCCAACGAAACCACCCGTGAAGGTGTTAACAAGGTTCAGCTTACCATCGAAGGTATTCAGAATCAGGTTATTAAATCCAAGCAGGATGCTGACAATGTTCAGGCTCTGGTTGATCAGGCTCAGAAGGTGGGCTCTATTGTTCAGACCATTGATGATATTGCCTCTCAGACCAATCTGCTGGCACTGAATGCCGCTATCGAAGCTGCTCGTGCCGGTGAAGCCGGTAAGGGCTTCGCAGTGGTTGCTGATGAAGTTCGTGCTCTGGCATCAAGAACCTCTTCTTCAACTCAGGAAATCACCAAGATGGTTTCCCAGATTCAGGTTAACGCCAACACTGCAAATGAGTCTATGCAGTCCTCTGTTAAGAACATGGATGAGCTTGCAGTTGAAACCTCTACTATTGAGGAGCTGCTCAACAACATCACCATGCAGGTAAGTCAGGTTAACTCTCAGATTACCCAGATTGCTACTGCAGCTGAAGAGCAGACTACCGCAACAGCTGAAATCTCCGGCAATATGCAGGATATTACCCATGCTTCTCAGCAGCTGTCTGATGACTGTGCTGTAGCAAAGGGTGAGGTTGACAAGTCAATCGTACTGCTGCGTGAGCTGGTTGATATTCTGGCAAGAATTAAGGTCTAACTAAGTCTTTAGTTAATCAAAGCTAAAGAATCAACAGAAATACTGAGGGGGGAGCTTTTCAAAGTTCCCCTTTTTATATAGAAATATATTTTTTTTATGCAGATAGATTAGATTTTCAAAAAAATAAAGAATAAAAGAAATTAAACTAGATTTTTCTTTTTAGATTATGTTACATAAAACAGTGACTGTAATCACGTTATGCTTGTATTTTTTAATTTTTAGATTAAAATTATAGACAGTCTTACCCCGTACGCTTAAGAGTTTGTATGAACCTGGTAACTACGTACGGGGGTACCTTTTCTATACAGTCTCTTCTTTTTTTTATCTTATGACATCTAAGTATTTTGAAGGTTATTATTGCGAATATAGCAATTCCGATAATAGTCCATATTCTTGTTATACAAAGAAACCAACTACATATTCTGAGCAAATATCAAAACTTGAAAAAAGGAATATGATTATTGATGACAAGAAGAAGGCTTATAATGTTTTGTCTAATATAAGCTATTATCATTTATCTCCATATTGGAAACCTTTTTGTATTGATGGTTCGGATAATTTTAAGAACGAAACACGTTTTTCAAGAATAATAGAAATATACAGGTTTGATAAGGAACTAAGAGAATTATTACTAAAGTATATTGCACCAATAGAAGTTTCATACAAAACTGCTTTTATAAATGATTTGTGTGGTGCTACATCAAATGCATTTGCATATCTAGATAAAAAGAATTTCTCAAATATGAATCAATGGGAAAACTCGGTAAAAAAAATCATAGATGAGTTTGATAAATCAGAAGAGCCTTATTCTGTTCATCATAAACAGTTTTATCCTGAAATCCTTCCACCTTTATGGCTTGTTTCTGAATTTTTGACCCTTGGCGAACTTAACTATTGGGTAAGTAATATTGATAATACACTGAGATATGATGATAAAACAACCGTAAGAGATAATATTTCCAATCATTTTGGAATGAATTTTAATTTATTCAAATCATTTATTATGGCTCTTACCAATATAAGAAATTTCTGTGCTCACCAATGCAGAGTGTGGGATAGAGAACTATACAATCAGCCGAAGACACCAACAAAGCAAAAGAATTTCTTATATAAAAATATGATTACAAATTTTAAAGCTGGACAAAAAAAAGGGAATATATAATACATTAGTTATACTTGCTTTTTGTTTAAGAAAAATTCAATATCCAGGTAATTTTCCTAAAGAACTAATGTCATTAATTGATAAATATCACATTGAAGCTGACAAAATGGGATTTCCAGATAATTGGAAGCAATTACCTCTGTGGTTGAATAATTAAATAAAATCCCGCCCTCTCTATTCTTCTTTATATGGTTATATTTAAATAGAGGCTGTTGTTGACGAAGTTTTTTAGCAGATAATATTTTCTATGTCAGTTTAAGACCTAACATCAAAAAAAATCACAGAGAATGCAGTTCATCATAAATCATCTGAGCCATACTCTCTGAAATACCAGGAACCTTTTTAAGCTCCTCCACACTGGCATTATGAACTTCTCTGATACCGCCAAGGTATTTAAGTAAGGCCTGTCTGCGTTTTGGTCCAATTCCCTGAATATTCTCAAGCACACTGTGACTTCTGGCTTTCTGCCGTTTATGTCTGTGACCGGTTATGGCAAAGCGATGAGATTCATCTCGGATATGAAGAACAATCTGCAGTGCAGGATCAGCTAAGGATAAATGTATCTCCTCACGGGTATAGCCTCTGATCAGAGTTTCAAGACCTTCCTTTCTGCCCTCGCCTTTGGCAACGGCAATAATTAAAGGTGGAGTGACCTCTGTTTTTGCAAAGATATCCCCTATTACCTCTTCAGCCTGCTTTAACTGACCTCTGCCACCATCAATAAAGACCACATCTGGAATAATACCTTCTGTAGGATCTTTAAAACGTCTGGTTAAGACCTGATGCATAGCAGCAAAATCATCTCCAGGAGTTATACCTTCTATATTAAAACGACGGTAATTGGCACTGTCAGGACCTTCTCGATTAAAGGATACACAGCTTGCTACCGTGTTCTCGCCCATGGTATGGGAAATATCGTAGCACTCCATATGCTCAATTCCACTTATACCAATAAGCTTCTCCAAATCCTCGATACGGCGTTTAGCTGTGGATTTATCTGCAAGTCTTGCAGTCAGAGAGGCTTTGGCATTCTCTTTTGCAAGCTTAAGATATCTGGCTCTCTCGGTGCGGACATTAGAGAGAAAAACAACCTCTCTTTGGGAAATCTTTTTTATAGCCTCAGACAGTGACTCACTGTCCTCCACAGGAGAATCGGTAATAATCTCCTTTGGATACATTCCCGCTCTGGTCTCAGAGAGATAAAACTGACTTACAAAGGCACTTAGAGGATCGTTATCATCTGTAAGGTTGCACTCTGAGTAATAGGATCGGGTGCCGATAATTCTTCCTTTACGGATGAAAAGCACATGATTGCAGCACAAATCCTGCTCCACTTCATGTCCGATAACATCCATATCAAACATCAGATCACCTGAGACCGACTGAGACTCCTGAACGCGGCGCAGAGATAAAAGCTGGTCTCTAAGCTTGGCGGCTTCCTCAAATTCGAGTTTAGCTGAATGCTCTTCCATCTTTGAGGAGATGTCATTTAAAACATCCTGATTCTGTCCCTTCAAAAACAGTCTGACATACTCAACCTGCTGCATGTAATTCTTATAGGCAGCCTCACTCATAGGAACACAGGGAGCAAGACATTTGCCAATCTGCGCGATCAGACATGGACGGGAACGATGGGCATAGACAGTATCTGTGCACTGTCTTATAGGGAAAAGCTTCTGCAGCAGTTTAAGACTGTCTTTAGCAGCCGAAACATCAGGGTACGGACCAAAATACTCACAGTCTATTTTCTTACGGCCTCGATAGTAGTAAAGCCCCGGATGTTTTCCTTTGGAGAGAACCAGATAAGGATAGGACTTGTCATCCCTTAAAAGAATATTGTAATGGGGCTGATACTTTTTAATCAGATTATTCTCAAGGATAAAAGCTTCAGCTTCAGAAAAGGTTACGGTAAATTCAATATGATGAATATGCTCAACCAGAGCACGAGTTTTAAGATTGATTTCCTTTAGAAAATAAGAGGATAGACGCTTTTTCAGATCTTTGGCCTTGCCCACGTAGATTACGGTATTCTCATCAGAATACATGCGATAGGAGCCTGGTCGGTTAGGAACAGTCTTTAAAAAGCTTTTATAATCGAATTTAATCTCAGACA
>JAEEGL016476311.1_pt1 | contig 11186 bp, 4 predicted proteins | sample 9134231 | NCBI WGS metagenome assembly JAEEGL01 (sample SAMN16246548, study PRJNA631951) | gut metagenome | biome: gut microbiome; feature: rumen; material: fiber-attached | host: Bos | place: Iran: Karaj | collected 2018-10
AGCGTGGGTTATAAAGGAAATGTTATTGATGCGTTGGATGCTTATAAATTAACTCCTGATATAATTTATGCCTGTGGTCCGATGCCTATGCTAAGAGGTATTAAGGCTTATTCTACGGCTCATAACGTGCCTGCATACATATCTTTAGAAGAGCGAATGGCATGCGGTGTGGGCGCCTGTCTTGGTTGTGTTTGCAAGACCGTTAATAAAGATCACCACAGTCATGTCAATAATGCAAGGATATGTACGGACGGACCCGTATTTAATGCAGCGGAGGTAGATATATGAATACCGGTATTAATATAGCAGGTGTAACCTTTAAGAATCCGGTTATGACTGCTTCCGGAACATTCGGTTCCGGAATGGAATATGGCGAATTTGTTGATCTAAATAAGCTAGGAGCTGTTGTTACCAAAGGTGTATCAAATATTCCTTGGGAAGGCAATCCTACACCGAGGGTTACCGAAGTATACGGAGGTATGCTTAATGCCATTGGATTGCAGAATCCGGGGGTAGAAGTCTTCATTAAGCGGGATCTTGCCTTTCTTAAACAATACGATTGCAGGGTTATAGCCAATGTATGCGGTAAATCCGTCGAAGATTACATTTATACTGTAGAAAGGCTCTCGGATGCAGATGTAGATATGTTAGAGATCAATATATCATGTCCAAATGTTAAGGAAGGAGCCATAGCTTTCGGTCAGAAGGCAGATTCAGTCTATAACATTACTTCCGAGATTAAGAAGCATTCTCGCAAGCCCATAATTATGAAACTGAGTCCTAATGTGACTGATATTACTGAGATGGCCAAAGCAGCCGAGGCTGCCGGATCTGATGCCATTTCTCTTATTAATACAATTACAGGAATGAAGATAGACATAAACAGGCGTACATTTGCACTTGCCAATAAGACCGGCGGCCTCTCAGGTCCCGCGATTAAGCCTGTTGCCGTCAGAATGGTATATCAGTGTGCAAATGCGGTTAAAATACCCATTATCGGTATGGGAGGTATATCCAATGCAGATGATGCCATAGAATTCCTTATGGCCGGTGCTACAGCCGTAGCTGCAGGTGCCATGAACTTCGTTAATCCGTACCTTACCATACAGCTTGTAGACGGTATCGAAACATTTATGAAAAATCATAATGTCTCAGATATCAATGAACTTATCGGATGCGTCTCATAACAGATCGCTAAATCATTTAATCAGCATAATTCAGATCGTATTAACCAAAAACAGGATGTACCACATGTACATCCTGTTTTTGGTTCTAAAACGCATCGAAATATTTATTTGTAATTTAACTAATCCGTCCGGCATCCGAGCGCCTGATGCCATCTAAAAGCCCATTATTTAAGCCTTTTCCTGTTGTAATTAATCAGACAGCCGTCAAGAATTATTTCACGCTCATCATCCGTCATATCGCCAAGTGTCAATGTGAATTCTTTCAGCTTGCCCGCAGTGATAACGTATGCTATTATATCCTTTTTCTTGTTGCTCACAGCCTCTGCTATATCCGGAATAAATATGAAGTCAAGATTCTTAAATGGAAGCTCACCCTCCGGAATGATAAACGGAAGCATACCCCAGTTCATAAGATTACTTCTGTAACGCTTTGTAGCATATTCATTGGCTATATTGGCCCATCCGCCGAGCACCTTCTGGCATGATGCAGCCTGTTCTCTGGCTGAGCCGTCACCAGGCTTAACCGCAAATATCGTCGAACCGAAGCCTGTTCCTTCTCTCTCTGCGTCGGGATATACGGCCTTAACCGCATCCATAGCGTTCTTAAGCGCCGGTCTGTCACTATATATGTCAGCTCCCGATATTCTGTCAGTCTCAGCAGCTCTCATTGCCTTGGCTCTGCCTACATATTCAGGATCCTTACGCGATAACGTGAATTCCGCAAGTCCCTGAGGGTTAGATCTGAAGCTGCTTGTCTCTCCCGAAGGAATAAGCTCATCTGTGGTGGTAACCGGATCATGTATCTCAGATACCACTCTGAGCAACAGATTCTTCGGTAAAGCACTCATCTTAGGCCAATCCTTGATATTGGGACCCATCTTAATCTCTACGCTCTCATCAGCCACACCCTTAGAATCAAATACTCTTCCGGCATATATCTTCTCATCAAAATGATATGAATATACGCCAAGATCGGCATCTATCTCAGTTGCTGCCGTTAAATATCCTCTGTTGGCTGCAGTAGCGGCAATAGAACGTGCATCCATAAGCGCAACCGATGCAACCTGTCCGTTCTGCACCTTAGAACCTTCTCTGTTAGGGAAGTTACGTGTGCTGTGACGTATTGAGAACGCATTATTGGCCGGTGTATCACCTGCGCCGAAGCAAGGGCCGCAGAATGCAGTCTTAATGATTGCTCCGCTCTCAAGAAGCGCAGCAGCGCATCCGTTCTTCATAAGCTCCATATATATCGGTGTTGATGCAGGATATACACTTAACGTAAACTCATCTGCACCTATGTATTTACCGCGCATTATATCAGCTGCGGCACATATATTCTCGAATCCTCCACCGGCACAGCCCGCAATTACACCCTGTTCTACGTATAATTTGCCGTCATGGATCTTATCCATAAGACTGTACTCTATATCATCACCGAAGCTAACCTTGGCTCGTTTCTCAGTCTCATGCAATATATCAGCAAGGTTAGACTTAACCTCTTCTATAGTATATGCATTGCTTGGATGGAAAGGCATTGCTATCATCGGTCGAATCTTTGATAAATCCACTTCGATAAGTCCGTCATAATATGCTACCTTACCGGGATTAAGTTCCTTATAATCTTCACTCCTTCCGTGAATCTTATAGAACTCAGAGACCTTCTCATCCGTCTTCCAGATACTTGAGAGGCAGGTTGTCTCGGTTGACATAACATCAACGCCCAGTCTGAAATCAACAGACAGATTCTCTACTCCCGGGCCAACGAATTCAAGCACCTTATTCTTAACATATCCACTTGCAAATACTGCGCCGATCAATGCTATGGCCACATCCTGAGGACCTACACCCTTAACAGGTTCTCCCTTAAGATATACAGCCACTACTCCGGGTCTGTCTATATCATATGTCTGATTAAGCAGCTGCTTAACAAGCTCCGGTCCACCCTCACCCATGGCCATCGTACCCAAAGCACCGTATCTGGTATGAGAATCCGAACCCAGGATCATCTTGCCGCCGCCGGCTAACATCTCACGTGCAAACTGATGAATAACAGCCTGATGAGGCGGTACATATACACCACCATATCTCTTGGCACAACTAAGACCGAATACGTGATCATCTTCATTAATCGTACCGCCGACTGCACATAATGAATTATGGCAGTTGGTAAGTACATATGGCATAGGGAATTTCTCTAGTCCCGATGCTCTGGCTGTCTGAATGATACCGACGAAGGTGATATCATGGCTTGTAAGTTTATCGAATCGAATTCTTAACTTATCCATGTTATCCGCGGTATTATGGGCTTTGAGGATGCCGTAAGCTATTGTCTCCTCAGCCGCCTTTTCCTTGGAAATGTTAATTCCTGTTTTATTTTTAGCCACTTCAAGGGCGTTTGCGGAATCCTCGATGTATTCCACTCCGTCTACCAGATATGCCCCTCCCTGCGTCATTTTGATCATCAGTTTCTCTCCTATAATCTCATACAATGAGTCGCTCTCCGTTTTTGAAAAGCGACTCACCTATAACCTATACCATCAGTTCTTCTTAGCAGGCAACTTAACCTTATCAAGATGCCAAATATCGTCAACATATTCCTGTATGGTTCTGTCGGATGTGAACTTACCCGAGCATGCCACATTAAGTATTGCAGCCTTAGCCCATCTATCCTCATCTCTGTAGAACTCTTCAATCTTGCGCTGTGCATCCGCATATGAACGGAAATCCTTAAGTATGAAGTATCTGTCGGCAACATCCGTTGATTCGGTATTAAGAAGCGAATTGTACAAAGGTCTGAATCTGTCCGGATCATCCTTAGCATAGAATCCGTTAACAAGCTGCATCAATACCTTACGGATATCTTCATCACTGTTGAATATATCCATAGGATTATAACCGCCGTTGTTCTCATAACGTATTACTTCATCCGATGACAATCCGAAGATTACGGCATTCTCCTCGCCTACTTCTTCGACTATCTCTACATTGGCTCCATCCATCGTTCCAAGCGTAATCGCGCCGTTTAACATGAACTTCATGTTACCCGTTCCGGATGCTTCCTTACTTGCCGTAGAAATCTGCTCGGATACATCCGAAGCGGCAAATATGATCTCGGCATTGGATACGCGGTAGTTCTCTATAAATACCACCTTAATCTTGCCATCTATGCTCTCATCATTATTAATTACGTCAGCTACGGAATTAATAAGCTTAATGGTAAGCTTAGCCGTCTTATAACCTGCTGCCGCCTTTGCACCGAATATGAAGGTTCTGGGATAGAACTCCATCTCCGGATGCTCCTTGATCTGATTATACAGATACATTACATGTAAGATATTAAGAAGCTGTCTCTTATATTCATGCAGACGCTTAACCTGTACATCAAATATGGAATTCGGGTCAACATCCACACCGTTATGTTCCTTAATATACTTGGCAAGTCTTACCTTATTCTGGTACTTGATTGCCATAAACTGCTCTCTGGCCTTCTTATCGTTGGCTGCAGGTTTAATCTTACTGATTCTGCTAAGATCGGTTATCCACTCTTCGCCGATTCGTTCTGATACCCAGTCTGCAAGAAGCGGATTGGCATGAAGAAGGAATCTTCTCTGAGTGATACCATTGGTCTTATTGTTAAACTTCTTGGGGAACATCTCATAGAAGTCCTTAAGTTCCTGCTTCTTAAGAATCTCTGTATGAAGTCTTGCAACACCGTTAACCGAATATCCCGCAACTATTGCAAGGTGAGCCATCTTAACCTGGCCGTCGTATACGATAGCCATCTTTCGGATCTTCTCATCCGTAAGGCCTGTCTCACGAGGGTATTTCTTCTCAATCTCTATAATGAATCTTCTGTTGATCTCTTCCACGATCTGATAGATTCTGGGAAGAAGTCTTGAGAACAGTTCAATAGGCCACTTCTCAAGCGCCTCCGCCATGATTGTATGGTTGGTATATGCACAGGTCTTGGTTGTAACCTTCCATGCCTCATCCCACTCAAGTCCGTACTCATCCATAAGGATACGCATGAGTTCCGCTATGGCAACCGTAGGATGTGTATCATTAAGCTGGAATGTAACCTTCTCATATAACTTCTTGATATCCTTATGCGTACGCATATACTTGGCAACAGCTTCCTGAACCGATGCTGAGATAAAGAAATACTGCTGCTTAAGTCTTAGTTCCTTGCCGGCATAATGATTATCGTTGGGATAGAGCACTTCTACGATATTACGCGCAAGATTCTCCTGTTCAACAGCTTTCTGATAATCACCCTTATCAAATGAATCCAGCTGGAAACACTGTACCGGCTCCGCATCCCAGATTCTTAATGTATTGACGATTCCGTTGCCGTATCCTACTATCGGAAGGTCATAAGGAACGGCATTTACTACCTGGTAGTTCTCCTGCTTAAATACGTTCTTACCCTTCTCATCCTGATATACACTGACATATCCGCCGAATTTGATCTCCTTGGTATATTCCGGACGGCGAAGTTCGAACGGATTGCCATGCTCAAGCCAGTTATCCGGAACCTCAACCTGATATCCGTCCTTAATCTTCTGCTTAAACATTCCGTATCTGTATCTGATACCGCATCCGTATGCGCCGTATCCAAGTGTTGCAAGGGAATCAAGGAAACATGCAGCAAGACGACCTAGACCGCCGTTACCAAGCGCTGCATCCGGCTCTTCATCCTCTATTGCATTGATATCCACACCAAGTTCATCAAGACACTCCGCCACTTCCTTATATGCACGAAGATTAATAAGGTTGTTGCCAAGCGCTCTGCCCATCAGAAACTCCATGGACATGTAATATACCATCTTAGGATCGGTATTCTCAAATTCCTTCTGAGTTGTCATCCAGTTGTCAACTATCATATCCTTGATGGCATATGATACAGCCTGGAATATCTCCTGATTCGAAGCTTCTTCCATATTCTTACGGAAGAGTGTCTTAACATTGTACTTGACGCTTCTTATAAACAGTTCTCTGTCAAATCCCGATAATTTCTCAGCCTTCTTAGCCATAGTTCTGTTTCCTTTCTTGGATAATTGATTCTCACTGTACTGCTATACTCGCTCTATAGCGATTGTCACATCTTCCCCGTTGATATTCCAGTCTTTCTTAACCTGATATCCCTTATCCGTAAATTCAAAGCTCTCAGCCAATACCTTGGTTGCAATTGTCTTCTCGTTACGTCTTACAACTTCTGCAAGTGCTTCGTTACCTGCAACCGAAACTCTGATATGGTCCATAACCTCGAAATCAGCTTCCTTACGCATGGTCTGAAGCTTACTTATAAGCTCATTGACGTTACCCTCTTCAATAAGTTCCGGTGTAAGTGTTGTATCTATAACAACCGTCGTCTTATTATCTGCTTCCGTCACATAGCCTTCCTTCTGAATCATTGCAATAAGAAGATCTTCTTCGGCGAGTGTGATCTTCTCACCCGCATCTTCGAATTCAAGCGCACCCTTATCCTTAAGAGTCGCATAAGCTGCATTACCATCAAGTCCTGCTAGCGTCTTCTGTATGAATCCCATGTGCTTACCGTACTTAGGACCCACCGTCTTAAGCTGCGGCTTGAAGTTATATGTCGTAAATTCGCTGACATCATCAGAGAATACAACTTCCTTGACATTAAGCTCATCGGCAATGATATCAATGTAGTACTGAGGCAATGCTTCAGCCTCCGTCTTAATGAACATTCTTCCGATAGGCTGTCTGTTCTTGATATTGGCGGTATTACGGCATGCACTTCCCTTAACCTTGATATCTATCGCCATATCCATCTTATCTTCGATATCCTTATCAATCTGTGATTTGTCCGCTACAGGGAAATCACACAGGTGAACGGAAATCGGAGCCGACTTATCTACGCTGCAAACAAGATTACGATATATCTCATCAGCCATGAAAGGAATCATCGGAGCTGCTGCCTTGGATACATTAACAAGCGCGGTGTACAGAGTCATATAAGCATCAATCTTATCCTGCTCCATTCCCTTAGCCCAGAATCTCTCACGTCCGCGTCTTACATACCAGTTACTCATCTCATCGACAAACTCCTGTAATGCTCTTGCAGCTTCCGGGATTCTGTAATTGTCAAGGTTATCATCAACAGTCTCTATCATCGAATTCATCTTCGATAACAGCCACTTATCCATTACATTTAAGTTCGCATAATTAAGACTGTACTTGGTTGCATCGAAATCATCAATATTAGCATAGAGTACAAAGAACGCATAGGTATTCCACAATGTACCCATGAACTTTCTCTGACCCTCTACAACCGCATCACCGTGGAATCTGTTAGGAAGCCATGGAGCCGAATTGATGTAGAAATACCATCTGATTGCATCTGCGCCGTATTTATCAAGTGCATCGAAGGGATCCACGGCATTACCCTTACTCTTGCTCATCTTCTGGCCGTCTTTATCCTGAACATGACCGAGAACTATTACATTCTCATAGGGAGACTTATTGAAAAGCAGAGTAGACTCAGCCATAAGCGAGTGGAACCAACCTCTGGTCTGGTCGACCGCCTCTGATATGAACTGTGCCGGGAACTGAGCCTCGAACAATTCCTTATTCTCGAAAGGATAGTGGTGCTGTGCAAAAGGCATGGCACCTGAATCAAACCAGCAGTCGATAACTTCAGGCACTCTGTGCATTGTCTTACCACACTTAGGACATGTTCCGGTGATCTCATCTATGTATGGTCTGTGAAGTTCAACCGTAAGTGCTGCATCATTGCCGCTGAAGTTCTTAAGTTCTTCACGTGAACCGATACACTCCCTGTGACCGCACTCACACTCCCAGATATTAAGAGGAGTACCCCAATATCTGTTACGTGAAATAGCCCAATCCTGAATATTCTCAAGCCAATTACCGAATCTTCCCTTACCTATTGATTCGGGAATCCAATTAACCGTATTGTTGTTGCGTACAAGGTCATCTCTTACTGCAGTCTCCTTGATATACCAGCTCTCTCTTGCATAGTAAATAAGCGGCGTATCACATCTCCAACAGTGAGGATACTCATGTTCAAACTTAGGCGCATCATATAATAACTTCCTGCTCGATAATTCCTTGATGACCTCAGGATCGGCACTGATTGCACCAGCCTCAATCTCAGAAGCCGTAGGCTTACATCTCATTCCACCGAAAGGTGACTCATCAGACATAACACCCTTCTCATCTACCATCTGAACAAACGGAAGATCGTAATTACGTCCGACATTGGCATCATCTTCACCGAATGCGGGAGCTATATGTACAATACCCGTACCGTCTGACATTGTTACATAATCATCACATGTAACATAGAAGCCCTTCTTATTCTGCTTATCAGCCACTTTCTTGGCGCATTCATACAAAGGCTCATATTCTTTATGTTCAAGATCCTTACCCTTATATTCTTCAAGGATCTCATATGCAGGCTCATCGTCCTTAGCCAAAGGAGCAAGCACCGTATCAAGAAGTGCCTTAGCCATGTAATATGTATATCCGTCCGCAGCCTTAACCTTACAATATGCCTCTGCGGGGTTAACACAGAGAGCCACGTTAGACGGAAGTGTCCATGGTGTTGTCGTCCATGCAAGGAAGTAGGCATCTTCACCGGCAACCTTAAATCTTACGACAGCCGAACGCTCCTTAACCGTCTTATATCCCTGAGATACTTCGGCACTTGATAAAGGCGTTCCGCAACGAGGACAATAAGGCACAATCTTAAATCCCTTGTAAAGCAGACCCTTGTTCCAGATCTCTTTAAGTGCCCACCACTCAGACTCGATATAATCATCATGATATGTAACATATGGTTCGTCCATATCTGCCCAGAAACCTACAGTTCCCGAGAAATCTTCCCACATGCCTTTGTATTTCCATACGGATTCCTTACACTTATCGATGAAAGGCTCCATGCCGTATTCTTCAATCTGTTCCTTACCGTTAAGACCAAGAAGTTTCTCTACTTCAAGTTCAACAGGAAGTCCGTGAGTATCCCAGCCGGCCTTTCTGGGCACCATGTAGCCCTTCATTGTCCTGTATCTGGGAATCATATCCTTAATGACACGGGTAAGCACATGTCCTATATGAGGCTTACCGTTCGCTGTCGGAGGTCCGTCGTAGAACGTGTAAGTAGGGCATCCTTCCCTCTGTTTCATACTCTTGCGGAATATGTCATTGTCATTCCAAAATTTGAGCGTCTCTTTCTCTCTGTCTGTGAAATTCAGCGCCGTATCTACCGGATTATACATATTTCTTTGTCCTTTCTTATGCACAATATAGGTATTTTAGCACATGCGACACCATATGTGAATATCGCAATATGCCAAATTATCGCATCTTTTATACAAGAATCTCATTCATTATTCCGACTACATTATCTATGCTGTCAAGAAGTGTTTTCTCATCCACTCCTTCTATTCCCGTAACCTTGTAGTTGTATATGAAATACGGGATTCCCTTAGTAACAAATCTAAATCCCTTGCCCGCTTTGATCATAAGATCCGGAATAGCCTCAACTTTGATGTCGGCATCGGGCTTCATAAGCAGTTTAACCGTTCCGTTTCCGCCCTTGATTTCTGTTATGTAAACCTTGTGCGCAAGACATCTTATTACTGCCACCTTAAGCAGATTTAGCACGCTTGAAGGCACCTTGCCGAATCTGTCAATAAGCTCATCTGTCAGTTCTTCTGCTTCCGTCGGGTTCTCAATCGATGCAATACGCTTATATATATCAAGTTTGGCCACTTCGTTAGTTATATATTCAGGCGGAATATATGCATCCAGCTTAAGATCCACCTCTGTCTCAAATCCGTCATGTTCGGTCTCCTCGCCCTTAAGCGTTCTGACCGCATCACTTAACATCTTGCAATACAGGTCATAGCCTACGGCTTCCATATGACCGTGCTGCTTGCGTCCAAGCATATTGCCGGCACCTCTTATCTCAAGGTCCCTCATTGCAATCTTAAATCCGCTTCCAAGCTCCGTAAATTCCCTGATGGCCTCAAGTCTCTTCTCTGCAACCTCTTTAAGCAGCATATCCCGCTTATACATCAAGAATGCATAGGCCGTTCTGTTGGATCTTCCGACCCTTCCTCTTAACTGATATAACTGTGACAGTCCGAACCTGTCGGAATCCTGTATTATCACGGTATTGACGTTGGATATATCCATTCCCGTCTCTATAATGGTAGTTGAAACCAATACATCTATATCTCCGCTTATGAATTCATACATCAGTCGTTCAAGCTCAGATTCCTTCATCTGTCCGTGAGCATAAGCAATATTGGCTTCGGGAACAAGTTCGGAGAGTCTTGCTGTCACATCTGCTATTCCCGCCACGCGATTATAAATGTAATACACCTGTCCCGAACGAGACAATTCTCTTACTATCGCTTCTCTTACCATTTGTTCATTGTATTCGCATACAAATGTCTGAATGGGCAGCCTCTCACCCGGTGGCTCCGTAAGTACGCTCATATCCCTTATGCCCGCAAGAGACATGTGGAGGGTTCGCGGAATAGGGGTTGCCGACAGAGTCAGTACATCCACATTTTCCTTAAGTTTCTTAAGTTTCTCCTTATGAGTTACGCCGAAACGCTGCTCCTCATCCACAATCAGAAGTCCCAGATCCTTGTATTTGACATCATCAGACAACAGTCTGTGGGTACCGATTACGATATCCACAAGGCCTTTGCCGAGTCGATCTATGATCTCACGCTGTTCCGCAGCTGACTTAAACCTTGATAACACCTCTATCTTAATCGGGAAATTCATCATTCTGGATGTGAAGGTATTATAGTGTTGGCTTGCAAGAATGGTCGTGGGCACCAATACAGCCACCTGCTTGCCGTCAGTAACCGCTTTAAACGCAGCTCTGAGGGCAATCTCTGTCTTACCGTATCCCACATCTCCGCATATGAGTCTGTCCATGATGCGGTCGCTCTCCATATCTGCCTTGGTATCCTCTACAGCTGTAAGCTG
>JAEEGL017082063.1_pt1 | contig 11186 bp, 9 predicted proteins | sample 9134231 | NCBI WGS metagenome assembly JAEEGL01 (sample SAMN16246548, study PRJNA631951) | gut metagenome | biome: gut microbiome; feature: rumen; material: fiber-attached | host: Bos | place: Iran: Karaj | collected 2018-10
CCTTCCGGGCGGCCGCCCGACGCGCCTGACGGGTCCCGGGACGGCGATGCGTCTTCTCGGGGGGAGGTTCCGTCTCGGCCAGCAGGTACGCGCGGGCGCTCCCGGCGGCGGCGGCGGATGCCTCGACGGAGGTCTCGGCGCCCGCAAACTTGATCAGATCGGAAGCCTCGAGAAACGCGCCGAGGCGGCCGACCGTCGCCTGGGGCAATGCGTCGGATTCCTTGGCGGCGACAAGGAACTCCTCCGTCGTCTGGCTCGGCGCGCGAATCCCGTACCGGCGTTCCAGATAACGGCGGACGACCATCGTCAGCTCGACGTAGAAATCCTTGAAGAGCCCGCGCCCGGGCAGGTCGCGCCGCATCAGCCCGTCGTATTCCATCAGCGCGCGCTGCCGCGCGGACATCTTCAGCAGGCGGCGCAGCCGGGCGAGACGGACGCAGCCCCACGCCAATGCGCCGAGTCCCGCAAGCACAAGGATCGCCAGGAGCGCGACGCGAAGCACGGTCTGCCAGGACGGCCACACGAACGCGGGCGCCAGCTCATGAACGGGCTCCGCCGCGGGGGCCTCGGGCATGGGAAGGGAATCCAGGTCGACCGACTCGGTCGCGAACCAGCCCGTGCGGGGCGGAGAGACCGAAGTGTCCTCCCACGTGACGGGGAACGGTCGCAGGCGGCGGCGCGCCGCCGCGGGGACGGGCGAAAGGTTCAGGTGGAGCGCGCCGTCGGCGTCCAGAAACGAGCCCGCCACCGTGAAGCCCTCCGCCCGGTCCACGAAGGAATCGGGAAGCGAGGCGCGGACCGATGCCGGCGCCTCCAGGGAAAGCGTCAGCTCGACGTCGCCGTCCGGGGCGACGGCGGCGGGGTCGAGGCGCACGACGACCGCCACCCCGTCCCGTTCGAAGCGACGCTCCAGAGACTCGGCGCGCGCGAAAGCGGCCGCCGTGAGCAGGGCGGCGGCCGGCAGAGTGCGGGAAAGAAGTCGGATGGCTTGCATGAACGCACGCAATTTTCGCCAAACGCCCCTCCCCTGTCAAGCGCTGGAAAAGCCCTCCGCGCGAAAACCGGGAACGCTCAAAAGCCGCCAGGAACAGGCGCTACTTCCGGAACGACCGATCCCCGCGGGACGAACGGACGATTTCGCAGACGCCGAGCACGATTGACGACAAAACCGATGAAACAGCCACGGCAAGACAGATGCCGCGCCGCATGAACCCCATTCGCGGATTGATCACGTCAAGGACGATCAGGACCGCAAGGACGAAGGACGTGACGACCGCCACGTGCGCGATGGCGAGACGGATGGCTTGTTTCTTCACGGAACGAACTCCTTGACGAGAATGCAATCGCTGACCGCTCTTCCATCACTTGACGGACGGCTCCACAAAGCGCCACGGAACGCAAGCACCGAGGAGTTCCCCCCATCCAGGTTATAGGCGATGCGGCATCCCAGATCCTCCATGACTTGAGCAAGCGCGAAGAGCGTCGTCCCATCGGAGTATCCAGGCTGACGACCATCGCAGACAACAAAAACGTAATGCCCCGGGGAAACATAACCGATGGCGGATCTCGGATGCTTGAGCCGCAGGTAGTTGTTGTTATCGATGGTCGAACGGACAGCATGACCGGATTCATCAAGCAAGGACGGTCCGAAGGTCCACGCCTGCCAAATCCCGCGACGAATCAGGGCGTCAAGATCATAGTCCGGAGGAACAATCTCCATCCGCCCGTCAAGAAACAACACGCACACGTCGGCATCGGAAGGCTCGGAACGAAGCACTTCTCCATTGCGGACGACAAGGCCGCCTTCCTGATAGCTGTAATAATCCCCGTTCATGGCAAGGATCGCATCACTGCGAGCCATCATGTCAAGAATCGGCTCATTGATCCCGACGCCGAAGGAATCATGCGCCAGCACCGTGCGGATGCACCGGAGGTCGGCAACCCGAACGTCGGCGACATGGTAGGTGAAGGAATGCTTGGTTCCCAAATCACGGGACATGGTGCGCAAGGAGACAGAGACCGATGGACCGGCATAAGATGATTTCGTGACGATCGGCTCCTCGGAAAAGAACTCGGCAAGCCTCTTGGCCCACGGAAGCGTGCGCAGCCGCACGTTCCCGTCCGACCCTTGAATTCCAGTGGAATCCAATTCACGGGGCAAAAGAAAGACCCACAGGCAGACGATGAAAAGAAGCATTCCCGCCGCGACGGCATCGAACAAAAGTGACAGGGCGATGGAAACCGATCGCTTCATTTTGCTTCTTCCATGGAAGGGCCGAAAAGGGCGTCAAGGCGTCTTGCGCGCGACAGCAGAACGGAGCGATAGGAACGATAGACGTCCGTCAACATGACATCGCTCCCCCACAGTCCCGCCTCGCAATCCAGATATCCCTCGCTTTCCTCCCAAAGCGCGTCAAGGCGGGCGCAGAGGGCGTCATCGGCACACGGCCCCGCCCGGAGTTGGCGCCAGCGAGAGGAAACCTGCTCGTTGTATCCAGGCAGATCGGACAGAAAACGCCGGTCGGAATCGGTCGCCGCACTGCGATTGGCATCGTGCAAGATTCGGTCAAAGTCCCAGGGAACGTAATCGAATCGCGAAGACACGGGATCAAACCGAAGTATTTCGTCAAAGGGGAAGGGGCGTGGGAACCCGTTCATGTTGCCGACAAGATCCGAGAGAAGGAAGATGTCCGCAGCAGAACCCAGATCGATTCGTGCGGCGACACGGGCGCCCCATGATGCCGCGGACTCGCCTTGCGCCGGTCCTTCCGCCAGAAGTTCGGCATCGAAGAAAGCTCTGGTTGCCTCCTCCTCGGCCGCGCGGGAGGGGGCGTGCACAGGAATCATGTAAGGGTTTCGAGGAGAAGCGACCGCGTGACGGAAAAAGGTGGAACTCGAGGAACCCGGCAGATCGCGGTCAACCCGTTCCATGCATTCGCGAAGCCCGCAATAGCGGCCATTGATGAACAGTTCGGCCCGACGCACCCGCGAACACACGTTCGATCCGCCGTCCGCCCGCGGAGGAAAATCGCGGAACAGCCCGAGGGAAAACGCATTGCCCAGAACAAGCCGTTCGGAAAAACCGCCGGCAACGACGATGGCCCGCCCCGGGGTTCCGACGCCAAAGAAACCATTGGGAACGTCCGTCCGAAGAGACAAAGACTTCCTTGGAGTGCGAAAGCTGGTGTTTCCGCGAAAACGAAGTCCGCCGCGTCCCGATGCCGTAGCGGACAAAACATGCGCCGGGCCGTTCGTCGCCGGCCCCGGCTCGTACCATTCCACGGCGGCATCGGTCTTCCAGAGTTTTTCCAAAAGCGATCCCGTCCAAAGGCAAAGGGTTGGAATGCGGATGTTTTCCGGCATGATTCGGAAGTGAAGAACCTCCTTGCGTTCGGACCCTTCGGCATCGCGCCATGTCACTTCGACATGCGCTTCTTCGGGGGCTTCCGCAGGACGAAGGACGATGTGTCCGGAATCATCGAGCAACGCGGGGGTCAGACTATGAAACCGCAAGGATGCGCCCGGTGCAACGGAGGCCGCAATGCGTTCAAAGGGAAGGTCGAAGACCACTCGAAACGGCGAAACGTTGGCGCCCGAGAACAGCGTTGCGTCAAGAGGCGCCTCTTGAGCGGTCATCCGCTCGGCGAGCAAGGGCTCCCAGGCGGCGACGGCAACATGGAGGAACGCTCGGCGCCGCAGGGGAGGCGCAGGAGAGAACGGATCTGCAGCAAGAAGCGATTCCGCGGAAGCAAGCCGAACGGCAATGTTGGCGCGAGCGTTTGGCGAAAGGAAGGCGAGAGCCGTGGATGCAACCGTTTTCGACAATGCATTCGGGGCGATGACGGCACGCTCGGATTCCACAGCACGGTTTTTTCGGTTCCGACTCATGCTCCCGGATTCGGGAGCCTCCTCGAGGCCGGCCACCCCGCCCATGCGGGAAAAATCACGCATCAGGTAGATGCCGCGTTCATTCCCGTTGAGACGAAGGTCGACAAGAGAGCAGCCGGGCGCGACCGGCAAACCTGAACTTTCGGCGACCAGGGCGCCCGCCAGAGGAAAAAGACCTCCGCACGCTTCGGGAGGTGAAAGAACGAACCGGCGCGCACCGTTGGGAAAAGCGGTTTCCGGCGGAATCGGATCGATTGCGAAAGAAGGTCGCGGAGTATCGGCGTAAAAGGATGGGGCGCCGTGCAAGGAAACACGGCAGCGAACCGAACGTCCGCCGATCGTAAGAAAACCGCCGACGGCGCGGGCCGTTCCCGCCGTCAGGGCTCCGGAGCGGCGTGCGCGCTCATGGGCCCGCAACAAATGCCGGAGCTCACCGGTGCCGAACCGGAGGGAGACGCGCTCCACTTTGACGGGAGGAGCATCGGGAACCTCGGAAGAGCCTTTGTCACACCAGGGCAAGAAGACATTTCCGAGGGATGCTCGGACCGATGACACAAGTCCTGCGCGGGAGAGGCGCTGTCTGACATGCCGGGAGGAAAGCGTCTCCGCAACGGAAAGGGAAGATTCCGCTATGGAATGAATCTCGTCCGCAGAAAGAGCCCTGTTCCACACGGCGACGTCATCCAGGTCTCCGCAAAGAGGATGGCGGACGCGAGTCAGGGATGCGCACCCGAAAGCAAAGGGGATGCGAAAGGACGGAAGGGAAGAAAGAGAGGCCTCCGAAGCAAGGGAACCGTCCACGAAAATCGAAATCCGCCCCCCCTCGGGAGCGGGGTTCGCCACGACCGCAACATGTCGCCAGAGGCCATCGCGAGCGAAGGGCGCGGAGATTGAGCATGGTCCGTCATCCGTCACGAAGTCAAAGACGATTCGTCCGTCGTCCATCCGAAGGCCGAGCAACTCGGATTCACATGAATAAAGAATGTCCTGTCGAAGCGGAAACGCTTTCAGCCGCAGCCACATTGCGAGGGTAAAGGGCTCCTCGGCTTCGTGCTTCCAGCTCCGCTCGGAAAAAAGGAAGGATTCATCATCGCCAGAGAACCGGCGCGCATCGCCATGTCGTCCGGCGACCCGCTCCGTTCCGGGAAAGGCAACGGTGTCATGATCCACCGTCAGTTCGGGAGTTGGAACGAGCAGCGGGTCGGGGAACCACCCGCCCGGGATCCGTTCGTCAAACGTCCAAAGCGCACGAAGTCCGGGATCGCGATCGGCCACGTCATTGAGAAAAAGTTCCGTTCTCCATTTCAGACGCCGTTCCGGCCGGTCAAACCAAAAGGTTTCCGTCCGGGTCACAAGCCATGCGAAAAGCGCGGCGACCACGAGGATCATGGCCGCAATGCATAATCTGAAGGACGAACGGTCGTCCATTTCGGGGTTCAAGCGAACGATTTATCGAAAACCGCCGGGACGATCAAGAAAGACGTTGACCGTCTCAACGCCCGCCACGGCGGCGCGAACAGCGGCCTGCAGTTCACACGGATCGACTCGAAGCCCCGAAAAGGAAACCTGCAGCGTCGTGCGGCCTTCGGCGCTTGCGGCACTCTGAACCGAATGCCGCGAGAAAGCCCCGGACAGCACCTTGCGCAAAGCGCCAAGATCGGCGGCCAAGTCGTCGGGCAGCGAAACCGTGAGCAATCCGTCTCTGCGGAAGAGCCGCGCACTGCGGAAGTGTGCGGCGGCGAAGGCACATGCCGCGGCGAACCCCAGCATCACGGCGATGAAGGCGAATCGAAAGGTCGCGGCGGCAATGGAGGAAGCGATGACGAGCATCACGGAACCAACCTCCTCCGGCTCCTTGACGGGAGTCCGGAAACGAATGATGGAGAGGGATCCGAGCAGTCCGAGTGAAAGCGGAATGGAGATCTGAATGCAAAGAAAAAGGGTCGTGATCGCAAGCGAGAGAGCGGGAAAAGCGCGCCAAAGCTGGCTTCCGGTCCCTCGGCTTTCACAGAATGCCCGGTAAAGCCAGGCAATGACGAGAGCGGCCGCCAGAGAGACCCCAAGGGCGAGCGCGAAACGACCCAGGCCGAGCGTGTCGGAAATGCGTTCGTAGGCATCAATGGCCTCGAGCAGGCCAAGTTGGTTGTTCATCGGAATCCTCCTTGAAGAATGGAGTTGAGAAAGTAACCGTATTTGGAAAAGCTTTCCATGCGGAAGCCCATGCTCACAAGGTCGTTCCCAAAAGGCCAGTTCCAGGCATGGGCGGACTTTGCCTCAACCACCGTGCAGGGGCAGTTGACGGGCCCTGCGAACGGCAGCATGGAATCGTTGGCCCGCGAACAACGGATCGCATAGTCCAGCGAGATTCGAGAACCCGTCTCGGGACAAATGAAGCGAGACCGCCGATAACGGATCGAAACCGCCGGAAAAAGCCCGGCGCCGAGCGGAAAGCCGGCGTCTGCCGCAAGACGCTCCAGAAGCGTGGACCAACCGGGATCGGTGAGCAAGGCCTTCTCGATCCATTCGGCATCGCATTCGGCACGGTGTCTCACTTTGTCGCGCGCAGAACCTATTCGATCCTTTACTTCCAGCCATGCAGCCCGATGACCGGATGGTGCCGGACCACGGTACCAACGCAACCGGACCTTGCGCTTGGTCGCATCTCCGTTCGCCTTCTGGCGCCATGCGTCAAATGCCGGGGTGTCAAAGTAAACACTCTCCAGTTCGCCCTCCGGAAAGCGCGGGTCGGGCAAGGTCCAGGCACGGAGCAAAACATGAACGGCATGCGGATCGACGCGATCCGACACGAATTTGCGTTCCCGAACAAGTGATGCCGCCGTGGACCGGGAAACCATGCGCTGACTAAAAAACATACGAGCCAGTCAGGACAACGGAAAGATGATTCAGCTCAAAGTCGCCATCCTGATGCTTTTCAAACCCCCTGTTCCCGCCGTAGTAGTATCCGAATTGACAGTCGGGATCGACCCAGGTGTGCCGGACCGAGCAATCCAACTCAAAACGCGGCGTAGGTCGCCAGGAGACGCCTGCGGCGAGTGTCCCCCCGAACGCGTCGTCAACATGAATTTCGCGAAAATACCCCTGTCTCGACTTTCGAGGACGCCCATACTCCTCCCAGCTTGCCTCGCTGCCGTACCCCAGCTTCCACCACCGAACTTCCGTGAAGTCGGCAAAATCGTAGACCACGCCGGCGCCGGCGTGAAGGAAAACCGTTTCCTCGCACAGCGGATAGAAGACCTCCACGAGAAACTGCGGCCCCCGCAGGTCGACATCGCCATCGCTGTGTTTCATCAGATTGTAATTGCGCGTGCGGCCCGACACGCGATCCATCGTCAGAACCAGTCGAAAATGTTCGGACGCCCAGAAACGGATTTCGGGAACAACGCCGACTTGATCCGTGTCCTCAAGTTTCCAGACAAAACCAACAAACGTCGCGTGATTCGGAGCATCCTTGGGGCGTTCGGAGTCGGTAAGAACGGCGTAACTGAAGCCCAGACCGACCGAAAGACGGTCTTTGATCCAAACGTCATAGAATGACGCCCTCTGAAGTGGGACGGAAGGTTCCGCCGGAGAGAAGGCACCCGCATGAACGCTCAATGCGAAGAGGCCGAACAGGACGGATGACGAGAGACCGATTCGTTTCATCTTTGGATGGATTGTTGTGGAAAACGCAGGGGATTGCGCGTAATCTGTGCAAAGTCTACCACACCCGACTACGCCATGCAAGAAAAGTGTCTTCTTCTTTTTGTTTTCTCCGCATTTGAGAAAACGAAGAGCCTCTCACGGACTGGTCATGCCGGCGTTCCGTCCGCCGGGCGGGGGGCATCTTCCCTGGCCAGTTGCAGCAAGTAGCGGCCGTAGTCGTTCTTTTCCATCCGGCGGCCCTGTTCCTCCAGCCGCTCGCGCGAAAGCCATCCGTAGCGGAAGGCGATTTCCTCAAGGCAGGCGATCTTCATGCCCTGCCGGTTCTGGATCGTCTCGACGAAGTTGCTCGCCTCAAGGAGCGAGCCGTAGGTGCCCGTGTCGAGCCACGCGATGCCGCGCCCGAGCAGCTCCACCTTGAGCCGCCCGGCGCGCATGTACGCCAGGTTCAGGTCCGTGATTTCCAGCTCGCCGCGGGCGCTCGGACGGATCGTCCGGGCCATCTCCGCGACGCGCCCGTCGTAGAAATACAGCCCCGGCACCGCCCAGGGGGACTTGGGACGGGCGGGCTTTTCCTCGATGCCGACGACGTTGCGCGCCTCATCGAACTCGACGACGCCGTACCGCTCGGGGTCGCAAACGCGGTAGCCGAAAATCTGCGCCCCCTCCTCCGCGGTCCGGGCCGCGCGGCGGACCGCGGCCTGCAGTCCGTTCCCGAAAAAGATGTTGTCGCCGAGCACGAGCGCGCACGGCTCGCCGGCGATGAAGGATTCGCCGATCAGGAACGCCTGCGCCAGACCCTCGGGGCGGGGCTGCTCACGGTACGAGAAGCGCATGCCGAAGTCCGAGCCGTCGCCGAGCAGCCGCTCGAAGGCGGGCAGGTCCATCGGCGTGCTGATGATCAGCACGTCGCGGATCCCCGCGAACATCAGCACCGAGACGGGGTAGTAGATCATCGGCTTGTCGTACACGGGCAGGAGCTGCTTGCTCACCGCCCGCGTGATCGGGTAGAGCCGCGTGCCGGACCCGCCGGCCAGAACAATGCCTTTCATGGGATGCCTTTCTTTCGGTCAGGGGCTCAGGCGAGCCTCCACTGGTGTCGGAAATTAAATTCGCCCGCCCGGTACGGGGGCAGCGCCCAGTCCGGCGCGGCGAGCGGCCCCGGAACGGTGAGGACGGAGGCCTCGACCACGTCGTCCCCGACGCGGTCTCCGCTCCACAGCCGGCAGTCGACCGCAAAGTCGTCCGCGGGAAGGCGCACGTCGCGCGGAAACGAAAGCAGGAGCCTCCCCTCGCCCGGCGCCTCGTCCGGAAGGCCGCCCGCGGAAGCGGAATCGAACACCGCGAGCGGAACGCCGCGGGCGCCCATGTGGCGCACGCACAGCGCCGCCCGGGGATGCGACCAGGGCTTTCCGGAGGAGGTCCGGTAGTCAAGGGCCGCGGTCCAGAGCCCCCGCGTCTCGTCAAAGGAGAAGTCCAGCGCCCGCGCGCGCACCGAACCGTCGCCGTCCCGGTCCGTGCGCACCGAAAGCGCGCCGGCCGAGGCGACGCGGGCGGTCTTGGAAAGATAGGCCTCGGCCACCGCGTCGGTGGGGCCCTCCTCGCGGACGCGCCCCTCGTCGAACCAGATGCAGCGCCGGCAGAGCTGGCGGACCGCGGGCAGGCTGTGGCTGACGAAGAGGATCGTGCGCCCCGACGCGGCGATCGCATTCATCCGGTCGAGGCTCTTGCGCTGGAAGTTCGCGTCGCCCACGGCGAGCACCTCGTCGATGAGCAGCACGTCCGTGTCGAGGCTGGCCGCGACCGAAAAGGCGAGCTTGACGTACATGCCGGAGGAATAGCGCTTCACGGGCGTGTCCAGAAAGGGCCCGATCTCGGAGAACTCCGCGATCTCGTCGAACTTCGCCTCGATCTCCCGCCGGCGCATGCCCAGGATCGTCCCGTTCATGAAGACGTTCTCCCGCCCCGTGAGTTCGGGGTGGAAGCCCGTTCCCACCTCCAGGAGAGAGCCGACGCGGCCCCGGATCACCGCACGCCCCGCGTCCGGCGCGGTGATGCGGGCCAGGATCTTGAGCATCGTGGACTTGCCCGCGCCGTTCCGGCCGATCAGCCCCACGGCCTCGCCGGGCGCGATGGAGAACGACACGCGGTCGAGCGCGTGGAACCAGCCGTCGCGCTCCAGGCGCGCGTCGCCGATGCGCCCCATGCGCTCGCGCGGGTCGCGCCCCAGCAGCCGGTGCCAGCGGTACGCCATCTCGTCGCGGAACGTGCGCCGGTTGATCACGCCGAGCCGGTAGTTCTTGCAGATCCCCTCGACGGAAATGGCGGGATCGACGCCCGCGTCTCGTTCGTCCTTTTCCATGTCGGGCCTCAGATGGTGTCGACGAACCGGCGCTGGATGCGGTTGAAGAGCCCCAGCCCCAGCACGAGCATCGCGAGCGTGACGATCGAGCCGGTCCGCACGGCCGCCCAGGTCACGTCGCCGTGCCCGGTGAGCATCAGGCGGATCGCCTCGGTGGGGAGCGTCATGGGATTGCACCGGACGACGGCGTGCAGCGCCGGAATCGACTCGGTCTGGGAAATCGGGTACACGACGGGGGTCAGGTACATCCACACCTGCAGCAGGAAGGGCATCGAGAAGCTCAGGTCGCGGTACTTGGTCGTCAGCGCGGCCACCCAGAGTCCGGCGCCCATCGCAACGCATGCCACGTAGGCGACCGCCACCGGAAGGCAGAGCATCCACGCCGTCGGACGGATCGCGACGCCGCGCGCCAGGACGAACCAAAGATAAAACGCCGCGAACACCGTCAGGTTGAGGGCGAAGTACACAAGGTTCGAAAGCGTGAAGGAAAGCGGCACGCAGAGCCGCGGGAAATAGACTTTCGTGAAAAGCGCCGTGTTGTGGGTGAAGGTCTGGCTCGTGCCCTCGAACACCCCGCGGAAATAGTTCCACGTCAGGAGTCCGCTCATGTAGTAGAGGAGCTTCGGCAGGGGCCCCGTCCCGATGCCGGCCACGCCGCCGAAGATCACCGCGAAGACCGCCGCGTTGAGGACCGGCTGCACGAGGAACCACACCGGCCCCAGAATCGTCTGCTTGTAGATGACCGATACGTCGCGGCGCGCGAGCAGCACGACCAGCTCCCGGTAGGAGGCCAGTTCGCGCCAGGCGATGTCGAACCATCCCCTTCCGGGGGTGATGACGGTGGTCTGCGCCGCGGCCATGCCCTAGCGGACCTCCGCAAGCGGAAACGGAAGCGTCTCCCGGATCGCCGCACGGGACCGAAGGTGTCCGATCCACCGCCGGTAGAGCTCCTCGCGGCGCTCGGCCACGAGGCGGTCGTGAAGCTCGGTCCAGACCTCGTCGAGGCTTCGGACGGCGGCCGCCTCCGATTCCGCCCGACGGACGAAATACAGGCTGCCGGCCAGCGGAACCGGTTCGGAGACCTGACCGTCCTCCAGCGCGGTCAGGGCGGCGGAAAGCGCCGGGGCCAGATCCCCCTGGTCCGGGCGAACGAACCCGTAGTCGCCGCCCAGGGAGGCGCGGACGTCGCGCGAGTAGGCGCGGGCCAGCTCGTCGAAGGGCTCGCCGGCCGCCAGCCGCGTCCGGAAGGCGGCCAGGTCGTTGGTGGCGCTCTCCG
>JAEEGL017308553.1_pt1 | contig 11186 bp, 8 predicted proteins | sample 9134231 | NCBI WGS metagenome assembly JAEEGL01 (sample SAMN16246548, study PRJNA631951) | gut metagenome | biome: gut microbiome; feature: rumen; material: fiber-attached | host: Bos | place: Iran: Karaj | collected 2018-10
CAGACATGGATACTCAGTGCCTTTCCAAGATTGGATACGGTCTTTATGTCCTGACGACGAACTACGACAACATTGACAACGGATGCATCATCAACACGGTGCAGCAGGTGACGAGCAATCCGCTACGTCTGTCGATTGTTGTGAACAAAAACAACTACACGCACGACCTTGTTTTGGACTCGTGCGTGTTCAATATCAATGTGTTGACTACGGAGACGCCGTTTTTCGTGTTCGAACACTTCGGTTTTCAGTCGGGAAGGAACGTAAACAAGTTTGCGGACTGCGAGCATGAACTGCGCGCCGTGAACAATGTGCTGTATCTGCCTAAGCATATCAACGCCTATTTTGCCTGTCGTGTGGTGAAGTCGATAGACCTCGGCACGCACACCATGTTTATAGCCGACGTGCTTGACGCAGTTAAGGTAAGTGACAAAGAATCAGTGACTTACGAATATTATCAGAAGAATATCAAGCCAAATAAGGCGGTGACGAAGGGGTGTTGGGTATGTAAGGTATGCGGCTGGGTTTATGAGGGCGAGCAGTTGCCAGATGATATTGTGTGCCCATTGTGCAAGCATGGGAAAGAGGAGTTTGAGTATGTGGCGCCGACAGCAACGCCGACGTGAAGAGAAGCGAAAGGTGTTACTGAAAAAGACAATGAGGTTTCTCGTGCCAAAGGCGCTCGAAATGACAAACAAGGATTAAATGTTTTTAATATGATAAAACTAGCAGAAAATATTTATTACGTCGGGGTGAATGACCGTCGGACGGAGATGTTTGAGAATCATATGGAGCTGCCTAATGGCGTTTCGTATAACTCGTATCTTATTGTGGATGAAAAGGTTGCGTTGATCGACCCGGTGGAGCCGGAGTTTATGGCGCAGTATATTTCCCAGATCAAGCGTATTCTTGGAGACAGGAAGGTGGATTACCTCATCGTGAACCATGACGAGCCTGACCACAGCGGCTCGGTGGGCGCGGTGTTGAGGGAGTGGCCTGAGGTGACGGTGGTTGGCAATGCCAAGACATTCGCACCTTTGGAGAACTTCTACGGACCTATTGCGAACAAGAAAATCGTGGCTGAAGGCGAGACGTTAAGCCTTGGCGGTCATACACTTCAGTTTTTCATGGCCCCGATGTGCCACTGGCCGGAGTCGATGGCGACATACGAGCAGACCTCGAAGATCATCTTCTCGAACGACGCTTTCGGAGGTTTTGGTGCCTTGAACGGAGGCATTTTCGACGACGAGGTGAACCTTGATTATTACGAAGCTGACATGCGCCGTTACTATGCGAATATCGTCGGAAAAGTGGCAATGATGGCATTGAAGACCATACAGAAAGTCAGCACGTTGGATATCAAGATGATAGCGCCGTCGCATGGTTTGATTTGGAGAAGCAACTTGCAGTGGGTCATCGACAGATACACTGCATGGAGCAAGCACGAGGCAAAGGAAGGCGTGGTCATCGTTTACGGCTCGATGTACGGCAACACAGGAAGGATGGCCGACATCGTGGCACGTGGAGTTGCAGAGGCTGGAGTGAAAGAGATTAAGGTTTATGATGTTTCAAAGACTGAGGAATCGTTTATCTTTGCAGATATCTGGCAATATAAAGGCGTGATTTTGGGCGCATGTTCGCATTACGGCAGCATCTTCCCGAACATGGTTGGACTGCTGCATGAGATTGGCGAATACAAGCCACAGAACAAGGTCTTCGGGTTATTTGGCGGTGCATCGTGGAGTGGCGGCGGCCTCAAGACACTGAGAGAGAATGCCGAAAAGAACAACTGGAATATCGTGGGTGAACCGGTGGAGGTGAAAGGAGCGCCGATTAGGGAAGAGGATATTGAGAAGTTGTATAAGCTCGGATTTGAGATTGGGAAAGCGATAGTTTAGAGTGTAGAGTTTAGAGTGTAGAGTTTAGAGTGTAGAGTTGAGAGTAGTTTTAGAGTTTAAAGTATTGAAGTTTTAAAGTTTAATAGATTAAAGATTATGATTGAATTACAGAAATTACCGTATGAGATGGGGGCTTTGGAGCCGCATATCTCAAAGACAACATTGGAGTTTCACTATGGCAAGCATCATGCCAGTTATGTGAATAATCTGAACAAGCTCATTGAGGGCACTCCGTTTGAAAACAAGACTCTTGAGGAGATTGTGAAGGGCTCGCAGGGTGGCATGTTCAACAACGCGGCGCAGGTGTGGAACCACACATTTTATTGGAACTGTATGACGCCGAACCCGAAGAAGACTGCTCCTGAAGGCAAGCTGATGGACGCCATCGTGCGTGATTTCGGCAGCTTTGAGGCGTTTAAAGAGAAATTCATCAACGCATGTGTGACGTTGTTCGGCTCAGGCTGGGCATGGCTCGTCTCGAATAAAGGCAAACTCGAGATTGTGCAGACCAGCAATGCGGCGACGCCGTTGACAACCGATGCAAAGGCGTTGTTGGTGTGCGACGTGTGGGAGCATGCCTATTACATCGACAGACAGAACGCCCGCGCCAGTTACGTCAATGAATTTTGGAGCTTGATAAATTGGAACTTTGTTGAAAGCAATTTTTAGTTGCTTTCAACAGTTTTCAATTCCTTATAATATATCTGCGGGATATCCTCGCGGTAGTCTTTGCTGTAGTAATCAGCAGGTTTAAGCAATTTTCCGAACACAAAATCCTGGATGAGCACGAATTCGTTGCCCTCGCTGAGCAGTGCGTACTGGTGGTCAGGGTCGGTGAGGTCGTCGAAGATATTAGGATTGTTGACCGCATTGGGGTCGTAGTCGAACATATCGGCGTTAGGCAGCAGGCTGAATGTGGTGACGCTGCGGACGGTGCCGTCTTTCGTCGTGAGTATCAGTCTTTGCTGGAAAGGCGAGTTGATGATAGAGTCGCGGCGGGCAGGGTCCACATCGTTGAGGAAAGCCTCAAAACGCACGTCTTTGAATTCCATGAGGAGTGTCAGCACTTTGTTGTCGCTATATTCCACTTTCTCGCCGTCGAGACGTTGCATCTCATATTGAGCGCGACCGATAGTGTTGATAATGAAGCTGTTATGGACATCACCGTTGATTTCTAATTTTACTGACTGGATGTTATCCATAGGCTCGGCGAAGATATGATGGTCGCGCCAGTCGATGAGGTTGGCCGAGAAACGCGAGCTGATGGAGCCGTTGAGGGCAGGGATGTAGGCGATATACACCTTGTTGTCGCCTTCGTTGAGGACGTATGTGCCGACATTATCCTGGGTGACGCCGCCAACGTAATAAACCTTGCTCAAAGTCTCGTGGTAGAACAGTTTTACGATGTTGAAGAGGTTGATTCGAGGCATCATCTGATATACTTCGACCTTGGTGTTGGTCGATGCCATCTGGGTGACGACGTTGCCGGTTTTCTTTACTGAGACAGGCTTGATATGCAGTCGGTTGATGGTGTAAAGCATCTGGTCGACCAAGTTCTGGTTGGCGACATATTCGCTGTTGACAGTCCAGCCGGTGCCGTTGCGTTGCAAAAGCACCTGGTTGCCGCTTTTGTCGGCGAAGAAGAGCTTGGTGATGGAGGCGGTGTCGTAAACGACAAAGTTGACGGTAGCTTCCTGAATCTTCTCGTTATTGCTGAAGATTTTGGTGATCTTTTTCACTACGCTCTGATGATAATAGTCGAAGTTATGGTTCTTCTGGTATATGCCGTTGCCGATTATTATGCCAAGAATCGCAATGAGGATGATGACGATGGTTATAGTAGTTTTATTTTTCATATTTCTTTTTTCTTAAAAATGCCAAAACAATTCCTAAAACTATCATGATGGCGCTCGGGAGCACCACGTTGATGAGTTGCCATTTGATAGGGCTGCTGTTGACTTTATTCATGTCGAGCAGGCGGATCTTGAGCTCGCGTGTGCGTACGTTGAGAAGTCCTTCGCCTTCAAGGAGATACGACACGGCGTTTTCGATAAACTGTTTGTTTCCGTAGGTGTTGTTGGTGTATTGGTCGTAGCCCAGTGGCAGTGGCTGTCCGACGCGTTTGTTGTTTTTCTTGGCGTAGTCGAGTTGTGCCAGCTGGTTGCGGATGATGTCGCCGTCGGCTATGACAATCATTGAGTTAGGCTCGCTCTGGGTCTTGAAACCTATCTCTTTGGCGTCGATGAGTGATGCCGGCATGCGGTTTTCGAACAGAGAGGTGAAACGTCCGTTGAGGAGGAACGCCGTCGGCATGCCTTTTTGCGGGAACATGGAGGCGTTTGGGCGCTCGTTAAGGATGTCGAGCGAGATATACACTGGGGCGCTGGAGACCTTGGTATAATCTGATGTCTTCAGCAGTGGTATCTTCTGGATCTCGGGTGCTGACGTGGTAGGTTCTAGTGAGCTCACGAAGTCGGCTTTCACTGCCTCGAGGTTACGCACTATAGGATGTTCGGAGGCGGCTCCGAGGAGCGGGAAGTAATACCATGGCAGCAATATGCTCTGGAGGCTCGCGCCTTCGCCTGTGACCAGTCCGATCTGGGCGCAAGGATATGCCAATAGCAGGTTGCGGTTGATCTTCACGCCATATTTGAATAGCTGGTCGTCGAGGTTGAGGTTGAGTGCCAGACCCATTGTCGACTCAGCGTTCTGGAGGCTGTCCATGTCGGCGCTGACGGCGTCGAGGAGCCACATCACCTTGCCGCCGTACATGATATACTGGTCGATGATGAACTTATCCTTTTCGGAAAACGCCTCGGTAGGTTTCGCCATGATGACGGCATCGAAAGCTGGCTTGATAATGATGTTGCTGTCAGCATCTAAGTCTCTGCGCATCAATGAGTTAAGCTGCTCGTTGAGCGTGGTCCTCTTGATGTTGTATTTCTTTGAAAGAGTGTTTGCTATGTCGTAGACCTCGAGGTCGGCGAGCTCGCCATGTCCGTCGACGAAAGCGATGGTCTTACGGTTGACCGTGGAGATGTCTTTGATGGCGCTAATGAGCTTATATTCAAGGTCTTGCGCCGAGTTGTTGAGCACGGTCTCCTGGCTTTGTCCCGACTCGCCTGACAGCAGGTCGATGCCCATCTCGTTTTCGTGGTAGCTCATGATTATGCCGGGCCATATCATGATTTGCGACATGCCGTTATTGGTTTGGACGGTCTCGGTGTAGTAGTTAAGGCCGCTTCTCCAGAGGATTTTGTATGTCTCTTGGCGCTCGGCTTGGTCGTTGCTTTCCGAAGGGTTAATAAATTCATAATCAATGAATTTGGAGTAGGCACGGAACTCGTCGAGCATCTCTTTAGTCTCTTTGCGGAGCTTTTTGAAGCCTGCAGGGAAGTCGCCTTCGAGGTAGACGCGGAAATAGACGTAGTCGTCGAGGTTTTTCAAGATATCTTTCGAGGTATCTGAAAGGGTATAGCGTTTCTCGGAGGTGAGGTCGAAACGGGTGTAGACATAAGAACCTGTGATATTGGCTAATACAATGATTATCAATGTGGTAATCAAAGACTTTGCCTCATGGTGTTTGTTGTTTTTTCTGCTTGCCAGTGATGATTTTGTCAGACACAGGAACAATGCTATGATGGCGAGGAAATACAGCAGGTCGCGGGTGTCGATGACGCCTCGGCTCATGGAGCTGTAGTGTGCGGCCATGCCCAGTTGTTGGATAAACAAGTCGATTTTTCCGAAGAGGGAGAGCGAGTAGATGAACTCGAACCCAATGTAGAGAAAACCGCATAGGAACACTGAGAGGATGAACGCAAGTATCTGATTATTAGTGACAGAGCTGCAGAACACGCCTATCGAGACAAATGCCGCGCTGAGGAAGAATAGTCCGATGTAGGAGCCCCAGATGCCGCCGTGGTCGACGTTGCCTGCCGGCATGGCGAGGTGCGACACTGTGAGGTAATAGATGAGTGTGGGGATGAGTGCCAGCAACACTAGGGTGACGCCGGCGAGGTATTTCGCGCCCACTATCTGCCAGTCGGAGAGCGGCTTGGTGAGCAGCATCTCGATGGTGCCGGTGCGTCGTTCTTCAGCGAAGAAACGCATGGTGACGGCGGGCACGAGGAACAGAAACACCCACGGAGCGAGGATGAACAGTCCGTCGAGGTTGGCGTAGCCGTACGACATGATGTTGAAGTCACTCTTAAACACCCACAGGAACAGTCCGGTGATGAGGAGGAACACCACCACCACCATTATGCCGATGAGTGAGCTCAGGAAGTTGTTTATCTCTTTCTTAAAAAGCGCGTACATAGTCAAAAATTATGATCATTCACCTTCGTAAGTCACGGCGCTGTCGAGGCGGTAACCTTTGATACGCTCACGTCCTTTGAGGTCGACGAGTTCCACGAGGACACAAACGCCTGCCACCACGCCGCCGAGTTTCTCAACCAGCTTGATGATGCATTCGACGGAGCCGCCTGATGCAAGAAGGTCGTCGACGATGAGGACACGTGTGCCTGGTTTTATGCTGTTGGCAAGGATCTCCATCTCGGCGTCGCCATATTCAAGATGATATTTTTGCGATATGGTCATGCCTGGCAGCTTGCCTTTCTTACGAACAAGCACTAAAGACTTATGCATGTTGTAGGCCATTGGAGCTGCGAAGATGAAGCCACGCGACTCGGCACCTGCTATGATGTCAAAGTCGAGGTCTTTCTCCATGTCGCACATGGTGTCGATGGCGAGTTTCAAGCCGTCGGCGTCGCCTACCAGCGAGGTGATATCGCGAAACTGAATTCCTTTTATCGGGAAATCGGGCACAGTACGAATATAATCTTTGATAGTTTTCATACCTTTCTTAAAATTTTATGCAAAAATACTAATAAATTTGATGTGAGATAAGAATATTTTTTTTATAAATTTGCAAGTAGATATTTTTTTGGCAAAAAATGGTTAAAAAACGACTTGTTTTACTGCTGATATGCCTGTTTTCGGCGGCATTTCTGAATGCTCAGGAGGCTCGGAAACACGCTATCTCCGCTGATTTGTCGGCGCAGGGACTTGTCGGGTTTAACAACACCTACAGATGGTACGAAGGTGCTGATTTGAAAGGTGTTTTGCATATCGACAACAACGATTTTTACCTTAATTTGGAGGCACTTACGCCGAAAGTGTATTCGGTGGGTTTGAGTGTAAGGCCAGGTATCGAGCTGTGCCGCAATGGCTTAGGGTATCTCGATGTGTCGGTGAATTCGAGGTTTTTCGGTAAATATAAGATTTACGAATTCGTTTATTCGGCTAGTTTGGGCTTTAGGATGCGTCATTTCGACGTACAGCTGGGCTTGTTTACGAAGATCATCGACGATTTCAACAGCAGTTGGGATGTGGTGGAGAGCAGAATCAAGGAGCCGTTTAACGTTTTGTATAAGTTGAGAATCAGCATTATGGGGTTCGACAACCCGTGGGATATCTATCTGACAGGCGCCAATTTCAATGAGTTTGAATACGAGAGGATGTGGGAGCCGTTGTTCAGTCTTGGCGGGAGATGGAATTTCAAAGGACGGTGGAGTGCGGTGGCGGAAGGCACGCTGAAGCCGGCGGGGATGTTTCATGGGGATGTGAGATTTTATGAGGCGGTGCTGAGAATAGGTGCTATCTATAGATTATGAAGAAACATATAATATTGACAGCGGTTTTCTGCTTGGCATTGATGTCATGTACGAAGCGTGATTTGATGGGTGTTTTCATGTCATTCGACGAGACGCCCAACAATCGGTTTGCGGAGTCGATGGAGTATAACAGCTATCATGGCTACGATGTGATCACGGGGATGCCTAACACTTATCGTGTGTATGCGATGAGCGACGTGCATGTGGAAGGCTCTACGCATAATCTTGACAGGTATGTGGCTGATTATCTGGCAGATACGACGGCGGCATCGTTCTCGTTGTGCCTCGGTGATCTGATTTACGGAAAGAACGGTTTCGTCAAGTTTTGTGAGCATGTGAAGCCTGTGACCGATGCCGAACGCAAGATTTATTACACCGTGGGCAACCATGACCTGTATTTCGGACAGTGGAACGACTTCTATACGAGATTCGGCGCGTCGACGTATTGGTTTGAGGTTCAGACGGTTGGAGGTTATAAAGATCTGTTTATCGCCCTTGATTCGGGGAGCGGCACCTTGGGTTTGGACCAAAGAGATTGGCTTGAAAATCTGCTGAAAAGCAAACATAATCAGGGATATAGGAATATCATAGTGTTTACACACACACATTTCTTCAGGACGAACAACGTGAACGGGACAACCAGCAGTTTCAGCATGGAGGAGACCTACGATCTGGCGGATTTGTTTGACAGATATGACGTAAGGCTGGTGGTGCAGGGGCATTCGCATCATAGGGATTACAGGATGTTTAAAAGTGTGGGGTATCTGAGATTAGGCGCGTTGAAAGAAAGTTCGGATGATCCGTGTTATGTGAAATTAAAAATAGGAAACACTCTTGATTATCAATTCATTCAAATATATTAATTATGAAATCAAACGGTAACTATGACTGGAAATTCTCGACTGTAGGCGGTGTCACGAGGGTGTGCATCGAGTCGGGAAACGACATCCTGCACTTGGATGAGCTTGACAGAAAACTCTGGACGGCATTGAGCTGCCCATTGAAAGACCTTGAGATTGACGAAAAGACCATGACCATGCTCGACACTAACGGTGACGGCAAGATCCACATCGAGGAGGTCGTGGCGGCTTCGAAATGGCTCACCGCGGTCATCAACGACCCTGAATTGCTGCTGACACGCTCGAGCGTGCTGCCATTCACGGCATTCAACACAAGCAACGAGGAAGGCTTGCATTTGCTTGAGACAGCAAAGCAAATCCTTGAGAATCTCGGACTTGAGAAGAGCGAGATCTCGGTAGCTGACGTTTCGGACAGCATCGCTATTTTTGCAAAGACAAAATTCAACGGCGACGGCATCATCACTGAGAACTCGGCTGACGACGAGCCTTTGAAGGCTTTGATAAAGACTATCATCGACTGCATGGGCAGTGTGACCGACAGAAGCGGTGACCCGGGTATCGACACAGATAAGATAGAGGCGTTCTATACCGCTTTGGCCGACTTCAAGGCATGGAAAGAGGCTGGCGACGCTGACAAAGCCAACGTGTTCCCATACGGCGACGACACAGCAGCGGCATTGGCGGCTTGCATGGCAGTGAAAGACAAAATCGACGACTTCTTCATGCGCTGCAAACTCGCATCATTCAACACCGACAGCGCGGCTGTCTTGGACGTGTCATCAGCAAAGATTGGCGAGATAAGCGGCAACAACCTGGCGGCAAGCGTCGAAGAGATTGCAACATATCCGTTGGCAAAAGTCAACGCTGAGCACAGGCTGCCATTGGGCAACGAGGTGAACCCGGCATGGGCTGGCGCTATCGCAAACCTTAAGAAACTCGTCATCGACAAAGAGTTTAAGAATGCAGAGTATATCACTGAGGAACAATGGGTTAGCATGATGGCTAAGTTCGGTGCCTACAACGCCTGGATGGGTGCCAAGGCAGGTGCCGCAGTGGAAGGCTTAGGCTACGACGCAGTGGTGAAAGCTCTCGAAGAGAACAAGAAAGAAGCATTGCTCGAGCTCGTGGCACAAGACAAGGCATTGGAAGCCAAGTCGAACGCCATCGACCAGGTTGACAAGTTGTTACATTACTACAGAGACTTCTACACATTGCTCACTAACTTCGTGACATTCAGTGATTTCTATTCACCTGAGAAGAAGGCTATCTTCCAGGCTGGAACGCTGTATATCGACGAGCGTGCTTGCGACCTCTGCTTGAAAGTGCATGACATGGGCGCACACAACACCATGGCGGCATACAGTAACATGTACATTTTGTACTGCGACTGCACTTGCAAGAGCAAGCCGGGCACTATGACCATCGCCGCTGTTGTGACAGACGGTGACGTCGGTGACATCGTGGTTGGAAAACACGCCGTGTTCTACGACAGAGACGGTCTCGGCTGGAACGCCACAGTGACAAAGATTGTTGACAATCCTATCAGTATCCGTCAGGCATTCTGGTCGCCTTACCGCAAGATGGCTAAGTCGGTGGAAGACATGATCAACAAACGTGCCGCCGAGAAAGACGCCAAGGTGATGGCCGATGCCAACTCAAAGATTGACAACGCCAACCTCCCGACTGACGCTTCGAAACCTGCAGAAGCACCGAAGCCGCCGTTCGATATCGCCAAATTTGCCGGTATCTTCGCCGCGATAGGCTTGGCAATAGGCTTGGTAAGTTCGTTTGTTTTAGGATTATGTGGATGGTTAGGATCTCGTTGGTATAATATTGTGATATTATTTGCAATCATTATTCTGCTAATCTCAGGTCCTAGCATGATCATGGCATGGCTGAAGTTGAGAAAACGTAACCTTGCGCCAGTTTTGAACGCCAACGGCTGGGCATTGAACCAGAGGATTTTGGTCAACACCAAGTTCGGTGCCACATTGACAGGCATCGCGAAGTATCCAGTGGTGAAAGGCAAAGACCCGTTCACAACGAAAGCACCTTTGTGGAAACGTATTTTGAACTGGTTCATTTTTGCAGTCTGCCTCTGTGTGGCGGTGTATTTCATCCTGCCGAAGAATATGCGTCCATGGTGGCCAAAGGCTGAGACAGAGCAGGTAGTTGAAGCTCCTGCAGAGACACCGGCTGAGTAGTGTTAAGTAGTGTTGATAAAGTGAACTGCCGCAAGAGATTGCGGCAGTTTTTTTATCTTTTTACTGGAAGTTTTACACAGATTTTATAGAAATTTCTAAACATTTTTATTTCGTTGCATACATCCAATAATGCATAATAATTATCCTCATCTGAACTATCTGTTTTTTGAATAAATAGAGGTTCTGGATATATTATCAAGCATTTAACTTCTTGTTCGTCGGTGACCAATGTGGGGGACTTGGCAAAAATTTTTGTGGCAAAATTGTTGTATTTGCAAAATATTTTGTAATTTTGCCACAAAATTTATAACATAATACATTGAAATACAACTAAATTTAATTTTTATGAAATCGGTTATCGCTAGAAATTTGAAGGCTTTGCGTAATGCTAACGGATATACGCAAGATAATATTGCTGAGTTTTTGGGCATAAGTCGGTCGACTTATTCCAATTATGAGGATGGTGACAGGGAAGTCCCATTAGAGGTGCTTGAAAAAGCTGCGGCATTGTTCGGATGTGAGTTAAGTATGCTTTTTGAAGAGGACGAA
>JAEEGL010361503.1_pt1 | contig 11185 bp, 6 predicted proteins | sample 9134231 | NCBI WGS metagenome assembly JAEEGL01 (sample SAMN16246548, study PRJNA631951) | gut metagenome | biome: gut microbiome; feature: rumen; material: fiber-attached | host: Bos | place: Iran: Karaj | collected 2018-10
AGAACGGCTTCGTGCGCGAGATATTCTCGTGGCTGGATGCCATTGTCTTCGCCATCGTGGCCGTCTGGGTGTTGCAGAACTTCTTCTTCCAGAATTTCACGATTCCCACCACGTCGCTCGAAAAGACCATGCTGGCCGGTGACTACCTGCTGGTCAGCAAATATGACTACGGCCCGCGCGTCCCGATGACGCCGCTTGCCCTGCCCGTTTTCCAGCACACCATCGAAGTGGGTGGCGTTCGTCTGGGCAAGAGCTATCTGGACCATCCACAGGTGCCCTACCGCCGTATGCCGGGCCTGAGCGAAGTGAAGCGCGGTGACATCGTCGTCTTCAACTATCCGGCCGGAGACAGTGTTTTGGCCGATTATCCGGATCAGGACTACTACCTTGTCCGCAACCAGCTGATGGGCCACCAGCGTATGTCGCGCCGCCAGTTCGAGGCCGCCGTCGGACCTGTCATCGTGCGTCCCGTCGATCGTCGCGAAAACTACGTGAAGCGCTGCATCGGCCTGCCAGGCGAGACTCTACAGATCATCGACCGTCAGGTCTATATCAATGGCGAGGCGATGCAGAATCCGAGTGAGCTCCAGCAGATGTATCTGGTCTATACGAACAGTCCATCGGCCGAAATCCACAACAGCGTATGGAAGAAGCTGGGTATCTACACCAAGGGCAACGGAACGACGCTTTCGCCCGATGTCGCAGAGATTACGGGCGAGAACTTGCACTTTATCGCGGGTAGTCTGGAGTTCGAGCCGGACAGTGTGACGGGCAAGTTCAACCACCTGTACCGCGTGAACCTCACCGCAGCCAAGGCCGCTCAGGTTGCTGCGCGTCCGGACGTGGCCTGGATTGTGCTTGAGCCGCTGAAGTTGCAGAGTGGGGCCGATGTCTTTCCTGCCCATCCGCTGTTCCACTGGAAGACGAACAATTTCGGCCCGCTGTGGATTCCGAAGGCTGGCGAGACGGTCGAACTCAACGACGAGAATGTGGCCCTTTATGGCCGATGCATCACGACCTACGAGGGAAATACATTGGCCAAGAACCCAGACGGAACCTACGAGCTGAACGGCGCATCGGCCACAAACTACACCTTCCGCATGGACTACTACTGGATGATGGGCGACAACCGCGACAACTCGCTCGACTCGCGCTACTGGGGCTTTGTGCCCGAAGACCACATTGTCGGCACGCCGCTTTTCATCTGGATTTCCATCGACCAGGAGACCGGCGAATGGCGTTGGGACCGTCTGCTCAAGCGCGTGAAGGGACTGTAATGCAAATAGAAAACAAACCGACATCATGTTCGTCCTGCCAATCAGTTATTTTGGTCCGGTGAGCTACTACGCGACTTTGTTCGGCGCCGACAGCGTTGTCATCGAGGCGTGCGAGCACTACGTCAAGCAGACCTTGCGCAACCGCTGCCTCATCGCCACCTACACCGGCGCACAGACGTTGAGCATCAACGTGCAGAAGGGCGCGCAACCGAAGATTCCAATCCGCGAAGTGCAGCTCAGCGACCACGGCAACTGGATGCACCAACACCTCTACTCGTTGGCCACATACTATGGAAACTCGCCGTTCTACGAGTTCTACATCGACGAAATCCGCGACGTGATGATGCACGGCCACGACGGCACGCTGTTCGGCCTCGACGAAGCCCTGCGCCGCAAGATGTGCGAGCTGATCGGGTTTGAGACCAATGTCACCTACAGCCACGAGTGGATGGGCGGGTGCGATTTCCCGACCTTGGCCGATGGCGATGCCGTCCCCTACTATCAGGTGGCGCGCGACGAGGGACGTCGGCCGTTCCAATCCGACATGAGCATCGTCGATCTGCTGTTCAACATGGGCCCCGAATCGATTCTCGTGCTCAGGCAGCAGGCCGAACGGATGATGCTCCATCGGAGGACACGATAAACAAAATCTATGAAACCAACTAATTCCGATATACTACAAGAAATCAACACTCCGGCCGACCTGCGGCGCCTCTCCATCGAGCAGTTGCCCGAGGTGTGCGAGGCAGTGCGCCGCTTCATCATCGAACAGGTGTCGAGCCATCCCGGCCACTTCGCGTCGAGCCTCGGCGCGGTCGAGCTGACCGTGGCATTGCACTACGTGTTCGACACGCCGGACGACCGCCTCGTGTGGGACGTCGGCCATCAGGCATACGCACACAAGATTCTGACCGGCCGGCGTGACAAGTTCGCCACCCTGCGCCAGAAGGACGGCCTACGCGGATTTCCGTTCCCGGCCGAGAGCGAATACGACACATTTTCGGCCGGACACGCCAGCAACAGCATCTCGGCCGCATTGGGTATGGCTGTGGCCGACAATCTGGCCGGAAACGACCGCAAGGTGGTGGCCATCATCGGCGATGCGTCAATCTCCGGCGGACTGGCCTTCGAGGGCTTGAACAATGCCTCGTCGCAGCCGAACGACCTGCTTATCGTGTTGAACGACAACCGCATGGCCATCGACCGCAACGTCGGCGCATTGCACCATTACCTGCTGAAAATCACCACCAGCCAACGCTACAACCAGATTCGCTACAAGGCATACCGCTCGTTGCGCAAGCGTCGCCTGATGAGCGACAATTTCCGCCGTGCGCTCATCCGATTCACCAATGCCGTGAAGTCGCTCTTCTCGCACCGTCAGAACATCTTCGAGGGTCTGGACATCCGCTATTTCGGTCCCGTTGACGGCCACGACGTGGTGCATCTGGTTCACATCCTGCGCAAGATCAAGGAGATGAAAGGCCCGAAGATTCTGCATCTCTGCACCATCAAGGGCAAGGGTTTCGCTCCGGCCGAGGATGAGGCGACCGTATGGCACGCGCCCGGCAAGTTCAACCCCGAAACGGGCGAACGCATCAAGGAGAACACGGCCGGAATGCCGCCCAAGTTCCAGGACGTCTTCGGACAGACGATGATTGAACTGGCATCGGCCGACAAGCGCATCGTTGGCATCACGCCGGCCATGCCGACCGGTTGCAGCATGAACCTGATGATGGAACGTTTCCCGAGCCGCACGTTCGATGTCGGTATCGCCGAAGAGCACGCCGTGACCTTCAGCGGCGGCTTGGCCAAGGAGGGACGCATCCCGTTCTGCAACATCTACAGCACGTTCATGCAGCGTGCCATCGACGAGGTCATCCACGACGTCGCATTGATGAACCTGCACGTCGTCTTCTGCCTTGACCGCGCGGGCTTGGTCGGAGCCGACGGACCGACGCATCACGGCGCATTCGACCTCGCCTTCTTCCGTGTCATTCCGAACATGATTGTCGCATCGCCGCTCGACGAGCACGCCCTGCGCCGCATGATGTTTACGGCGGCCAATGCCACCCAGACAGGTCCGTGGTGCATCCGCTATCCGCGCGGCCGAGGCTCCAATCCCGACTGGCAATGCCCATTGGCCGAAATCGAGATAGGTCGTGGCCGATGCCTGCGCGAAGGTACAGCCGATGTCGCTGTCCTGACGCTGGGACCCATCGGCATGGAGGCCGCCAAAGCCATCGAACAGAGCGGAGTCGATGCCGCACACTACGACATGCAGTTCTGCAAGCCGCTCGATGCCGGGTTGTTGGCCGATGTCTTTCGCCGCTTCAGTCGCGTAGTGACCGTCGAAGATGGCGTGCGCGACGGCGGATTCGGTACGGCCGTGCTTGAAGAGGCCAGCCGCCAGCACTACACCGGCGAAATCGTGCGCCTCGGTCTGCCCGATGCCTTTGTCGAACAGGGCACCTGCGCCGAGCTCTACCAGCTGTGCGGCATCGATGCAGCATCCATTTCATTGGCCATTAAGGGGAGTGAAAATGGAGTAAAAGGGGAGTAAAAGGGACGATGCTCGAAATCTGAATCAGAGTTTAAGACCTCTTTCCGTCGAACACATCAGATGTCTTTTACTTCCATCCCAAACATTCAAAAGTCATCCGCGTTCAAAAAATCACGTAGTAGCATGAAAATCATCATTGCCGGAGCGGCCGAAGTCGGAACCCACTTGGCCAAGCTGCTTTCGAGCGAGAACATGGACGTCACCCTGATGGCCGAACACGCCGAGCAGGTCTCGCAGCTCACCTTCCTCAACCTGATGACGGTGGTGGGCAGCCCGACGTCGATTGCCTCGCTCAAGGAGGCCGAGGTGCCCAAGGCCGACCTCTTCATCGCCGTCACGCCCAACGAGAGCGTGAACATCCACGCCTGCATCCTTGCGGCCAATCTGGGCGCGCGGCGCACCGTGGCACGCATCGACAACTACGAGATGCAGCAGCCGGCCAACCGCGAGTTCTACCGCAAGATCGGCATCAGCCGGCTGGTCTATCCCGAAATGTTGGGCGGCGAGGCTGTGGCGCAGGCTATCCGCAGGCCGTGGGCGCGTATGTCGTTCGATTTGTGCGACGGCCAACTGCTCCTGCTCACGGTCAAGGTCTATGACGGCGCGCCCATCGTCGGCCAGAAACTGATGGACATCGGCAAGGAACACTCGCAATACCACATCGCGGCCATCAAGCGCGGCGAGGATCTGATAATCCCGAGCGGGCAGGACGAGGTGTTGGGCAACGATATCGTCTATTTCGTCGTCGCTCCCGAGCATACCGAGTCGGTGCGCATGATATGCGGCAAGCGCGACCGCAACCTCAAGCGCGTCGTCATCATGGGCGGTTCGCGGTTGGGCATCCAGGCCAGCCACTTCCTGAGCGACCACTACGACATCCTCTTCGTCGTGCCCAACCGGCAGATTGCCGAACATCTGATGGAGCGCGTGCCGGAGGCCAAGGTCGAACATGGCGATTCGTCGGACATGCAGTTCCTCAACGAGCTGGGTCTGCACAGCACCGATGCCTTTGTGGCCTTGGGCGACGATTCGGGCAACAACGTGCTGGCCTGTCTGACGGCCAAGAAACTGGGCGTGGGCAAGACCGTGGCCGAGGTGGAGGATGTGGCCTACATCGCATTGGCCGCCAACCTGAATATCGGTTCGACCATCAACAAGAAACTGCTCACGGCGAGCAGCATCTACCAGCTCCTGCTCGATGCGGACAAGACATCGGCCAAGTGTTTCAGCCTCGTCGATGCCGAAGTGGCCGACCTCGTGGCGCAGCCCGGATCGCGCATCACGCAGCGTCCCGTCAAGGAACTCAGCCTGCCGCGCGGCATCACGTTGGGCGGTATGGTGCGCGACGGCAAGGGTCAGACCATCACGGGCGACACGCAGCTCCAGCCGGGCGACCATGTGGTGGTCATCTACATGAACGAGAAGATTTCGCACGTCGAGCGGCTGTTCTTGAAGTAGCCCCACCCCCGGCCCCTCCGCAAGGGAGGGGAGTGGTTTGCTGCATCGGCCAAGAAATTGATTTCGACTGATTTCAATTGATGGAGTAATATTATGGCCAATGAGCATCGGCCAAGAAATCAATTGGTGGGTCAATAACTCATAACTGATAACTCATAACTTTTTCGCAGAAAACTTTAACTTTTCGTCAGAAACCGTGAACTGGAAACTGATACGCTACATATTTGGAATGCTCCTGCTGATGGAGGCCGTCTTCATGGCGGTCGCTACCGGCGTCGGCATTTTCTATCACTATCGTTGCGGCGATGGTGACTGGCTGGCGTTTCTGTTGTCCACATTGGCCGTATCGGTAGCGGGCGGCGCGCTGATGCTCTCGGTGCGACACCGGCGGGTGCAGATGTCCACGCGCGAAGGATTTTTCGTCGTGGCGCTCACGTGGGTGCTCTTCTCGCTGTTCGGCATGGTGCCCTACCTGTTGGCCGGCACGTTCGACAATGTGACCGATGCCTTCCTCGAGACGATGTCGGGCTTCACGACGACAGGTAGTACGGCCATCCTCAATCTGGAGGAGCAGCCGCACGCCATCCTCTTTTGGCGGTGCCTGACGCAGTGGTTGGGCGGCTTGGGTATCGTCGTCTTCTCGTTGGCCCTGATGCCGATGATAGGTGCCGGCGCTACGCAGATTTTCGGAGCCGAGACCAACGGCCTGCAGGTCGATAAGCTGCGACCGAAGATTCAGCAGACGGCGCGCCGCCTGTGGGGCATCTACCTGACGCTGTCGGCCATTAACGCCGTGCTCTACTGGTTGGCCGGAATGTCGGTGTTCGATGCCGTCTGCCACACGTTTTCGACCATGGCGAGCGGCGGTTTCTCCAACTATTCGGACTCCATCGGCCATTTCCATTCATCGGCCATAGAGTATATCTGCATCGTGTTCCTCTTCCTGACGAGCATCAACTTCAACCTCTATTATTTCATCGGACGGGGTCAGCTCCGCTATAGCCTGAAGAACGACGAGTTGCGTTGGTTCACCTTCATCGTGTTCGGCTTCACCGCGCTCTTCATGCTGTTGAACTGCGTCACACGTCTGTGGAGCGACTCGGCCACGCCCGAGCAGATTGCGGCATTGGGCGACGGTTCGTTGGAGACCAATTTCCGCACCTCGCTGTTCCATACGCTGACCATCTGCTCGTCGGCCGGATTCCAGGGTCAATATTTCGACTACGTGCTTTGGGGACCCGTCTTCTGGCTTCCGACGCTGATTCTGATGGCGATGGGCGGATGTTCGAGCTCGACGGCGGGCGGACTGAAGGTGGTGCGTATAGTGGTGCTCGTCAAGAATGCCAAGAACGAGTTCCTGCAGACGCTCAACCCGAGGTCGTACACGTCGGTGCGGCTCAACGGCCATAACCTGCCTGCCGAGGTGGTCTATAAGATTCTGGCCATGTTGAGCATCTACATCATCCTGATTGTGGTGAGCATCTTCGCGCTCCAGTGCATGGGCTTGTCGTTCGACACCTCGGTCGGCACGGCCATTTCGGCGTTCGGCAACACAGGCCCGGCATTGGGCGACACAGGTCCGGCCTTCACGTGGGCGACGTTGCCCGACCTGGCCAAGTGGTATCTGAGCCTCTGTATGCTCATCGGCCGTCTGGAAATCTTCACCGTCGTGGTGCTCTTTACGCGACTTTTCTGGAAGAAATGATTGTCGTGGCCAATGGTTTTCGTCGCAAGGTGCATTGGCCGCAAAAATGAAAAAATATAACCCAAGAATATGGCAAAAGAAAACAACATACCCGCCGAAACGGCATCCGAAGAAATGGCCTCGGCCAATGAAACGACCCCAAAACGCCGTCTGGCATGGCTCTACGATGAACGCTACCGCTTCATTGTCGGTCTGATTTTCCTGTTCGTCGGTGCGCTGATGGGCCTGGCCTTCGCCAGTTTCGTGAGCAATGCCGGCAAGGCAGACGCATCGGCCATAGCCAACGGCCAGATCTATGCCGAGGGCGCACGCAACTGGATCGGTTCGCTGGGAGCCGTCGTGGCCGAACTCTGCATCAATCGCTGGCTGGGCGTTGCGGCGTTCCTCTACGCGATTTTTTTTCTGCGACTGGGCTACCGGATGACGCGCAACATGTCGCTCCGGCCGCTTTTCCCCGTGTTCATCCACTACGCCCTGTGGAGCATCTGGATTTCGCTCGCGTGCGGCTTCTTCTTCGTCGATAGCTATCAGGACAGCTACATCTATCTTGGCGGCCACCACGGCTACGACCTGGAGCAGTACCTGCAACGGCTCATCGGCTGGACGGGCGTGCTTTTGCTGTTGATTATCACGCTGTTGATACTCCTTGCCGTGCTCACGCGGAGCACCATCGGCCGTTTCCGTTCGACGATGGGGGCTGCGGTCAACGTCGGCCATAAGCTGCGCGACGGCATGAGGCATCACAATGCGGCTGTTGCGGCCGATGGCGGTGTCAGCGAAGAGGAGGAGGAGCCGACCTTCGTGCCCGATGCGCCTGTTGTCGATGATGACCCGTCGGAGGGCTTTCTGGCCGATGAACCTGCCGCCGTTGCCGATGACGACGTCGCACCCGCCGATGTCGTGCCCGATGCGCCATTGGCCGAACCTGCACCCATCGAGCCAGAACCTGCCCCTGCACCGTCCGCTGAGGGTTTTGTGGCCGATGAACCTGCCGAGCCCGAAGATGAACCATCGGCCGCACCCGCACCCGTCGAGCCCGTAGCGACATCGGACGAAGAGGCAACAATCGAGACCGGCGACCCGACATTCTCCGTCACGCAACATAAGACCGACGTGCTCGACAAGCCGATCGAAATGCCGCTTGAGGACTACGACCCGACCAAGGATCTGGAATATTACAAGTTCCCGACCTTCGACCTGCTGAAGGAGTACAACGCGCATATCCCCGTTGACCTCGAGGAGCAGAACGAGAACATGGAGAAAATCCGTCAGACGCTGCTCGACTACGGCGTGGAGATCCAGAGCATCAACGCCACCGTCGGCCCCACCATCACACTGTTTGAAATCGTCCTGGTGAGCGGTACTAAAATCAATACAATCAAGCGTTTGAGCGACGAGATAGCCATGAGCATCGCCTCGCGCACCGGCATCCGCATCATCGCGCCGATTCCGGGCAAGAGCGCCATCGGCATCGAAGTCCCGAACAAGGACCCGCAGACCGTCTCGATGCGCGAATGTATCCAGAGCCGCGCCTTCCAGGAGAGCAAGGCCGCGCTGCCGGTCGCATTGGGCAAGACCATCACCAACGAGGTCTTCACGTTCGATTTGGCCAAGGCTCCGCACATGCTTGTGGCCGGTGCGACGGGTCAGGGCAAGTCCGTCGGCCTCAATGCCATCATCACGTCGCTGCTCTACAAGAAGCATCCGTCGCAGCTGAAAATCGTCTTGGTCGATCCGAAGATGGTCGAATTTTCGGTCTATTCCAACATCGACAAGCACTTTCTGGCCAAGCTCCCCGACGCCGAAGACCCCATCATCACCGATGTCTCGAAGGTCGTGCAGACGCTCAAGAGCCTTTGCGCCGAGATGGAAGACCGCTACGCGCTTTTGCGTGAGGCCGGTTGCCGCAAGCTGGAGGAATACAACGACAAGTTCATCCACCGCCAGCTCAACCCGAACAAGCACATCGACGCGCCCATCGGCTCGAAGGAGGGCACGCACCACCACTTCCTGCCCTACATCGTGGCCATCATCGACGAGTATGGCGACCTCATCATGACCGCCGGCAAGGAGGTCGAGCTGCCTATCGCCCGTATCGCCCAGAAGGCGCGCGCCGTGGGCATCCACATGATCATCGCGACGCAAAGACCATCGGCCAAGATCGTGACCGGCATCATCAAGGCCAACTTCCCGGCGCGCATCGCCTTCCGCGTGTCGTCGGCCACCGATTCGAGCATAATCCTCGACCAGTCGGGCGCCCAGAACCTTGTGGGCCGAGGTGACCTCTTCATCTCGTTGGGCGACAAGTTCGAGCGTGTCCAATGTGCCTTCGTCGATACGCCCGAAGTGCAGCGTATCAACAAGTTCATCGAGGCGCAGCAGGGCTATCCGACGTGCTACATCCTGCCCGAGCCGAAACCGGACCCGAACGATGCCGCCGCGATGGACGAGGGTGGCGCATCGGCCGTCGATATGAACCAGCTCGACCCCTTGTTCGACGAATGTGCCGAGCTTGTGGTCGCCTCCGGACAGGGTTCGACGTCGATGATTCAGCGCAAGTTCGGCATCGGCTACAACCGCGCCGGCCGTATCATGGACCAGATGGAGGCCGCCGGCATCGTCGGCCCGTATCAGGGTTCGAAGGCGCGCGCCGTGCTCGTTGAGGGTGTCGCGGAGCTGCAGAACCTGCTGGAGGATTTGAAGAACAGATAAGCGGCGAATGCCATTGGCCGAGATGACAATCTTCCATTAAACAAGGATTAGGACTTATAAACAGGAAGTCACTGATTCTGGCAAGTGTAAGAAAAAAAGCAACTTAGAAGTAATTTGAGTTGCTGTTTCTCGTTTCGCGAAGAGGTTTGTAAGGATTAATTCTGATATCTTATTTATTCTGCGAATTATTATTGTAAAGTGCTATGCTCTTAGCTGTCAAAAAGGTATTTTATAATGGATGACGGGGAATCTGTGGGTAAAGTTGTCGAATGAACCCGTCATCCATTGCTGGAATTAAATTGTTTGTCAAAATGTGTGTTTGTAATTCAATGAAAAAACATTCAATTGAGATTTCTGCATTTCGGTCGAAAGATTTTTAACAGAACGTTAGATTTAACAAGACGAGGTGATTGGGTGAGTTGGCTTTGTAAAGTTTACGATAACACTTTTCTAACGTCATGCCGTTGTGTTATTGGTTTGGAGCTATCTTCAAGGCAATTGCCTTCCCGACTTTGTGATAATAGGCTCATAATAGGCTGATAGTATGGTATTACGGATTTCTGAATCGCGGTGCAAAGATATCACCGCCATTTTGCGGTTTTCACAGGTGCAGAAAAAAATATTTTGACAGAAAAAGGTACGCCTCTTCGTACAAAACTGTCATCTGTCATTTGTCATTAAGAAAAATGTTTGTCAAGGTAATATATATAATATTTAATATTTAAATAATATATGGAAAATTTGACAGTCAAAATTGCAAAATATGAAATCCTTAATGACAGATGACAGATGACAACTTTGCACGAACATTTGGGCATGTCCGATGACAAGGCATTGGTCCTTCTGTTGGATAGTGAGTTGTTTAATATCAATACGAAATAATGATGCGTAACCTCCGAAAATCTGCAAATGTTAACGAAATAACCTCCGAAAATCTGCATCGACCGCATAATAATTGTTGATAATCAGTGTTTTATGATTTCCATTTTAAACATCTTAAATTTTTGTTATAAAAAAAGACTAACCATATTCCTGACCCTTTCCAAGTAGTCCACCATCCTTCATAGAATCTTCATAGCGCTTCGGCATTGGCCAGCGCCTTTATATTATATATGTGTATTTCCGGATTCATGGCCGATGTCCCCAATCTGGCAAGGCGAAATCGTCTCAATTCGGTGGCGAAAGAACGTATTGCAGAATCGTCCGGCGAGAAGAAAAGAGCCCGGCGAGAAGGAAAAACAGGAGAAAACCGGTACCATTGGCCATAAAACCAGCAGAAAACAATAAAATTCGCTTTTCGGCCAATGATTTTACCCCGCCGAAACCACTAGATTTTGCATCTTTTGCCATCTGTGAATTTCAAAAAGCGCCGTTTTGGCCTACTCGGGCCCCCGATTTTGAGAATTTTTCGAAAAAAGTCATAGAAAAATTTGGAAGCCTCGAGAAAAGCCGCTATCTTTGCACCCGCTAAAC
>JAEEGL010400722.1_pt1 | contig 11185 bp, 10 predicted proteins | sample 9134231 | NCBI WGS metagenome assembly JAEEGL01 (sample SAMN16246548, study PRJNA631951) | gut metagenome | biome: gut microbiome; feature: rumen; material: fiber-attached | host: Bos | place: Iran: Karaj | collected 2018-10
ATTTCTAAATTTTCAATTTTCCATTGTCAATTTTCAATTTGAAAAGAACCAACCCGTCCACGCAATTCCTATTGCGAATTCATTTTCGGAGTTGTATTTTCCACCACCTATCTTACGTGTGGTATAGTCTGCCTTTACAACGATGTCTGATGTGGCACGCCAGTTTACGCCCATCACCCACATACTTGTCTTCAGACGCTCCTCTGCAGTATAGTAGCCTCTCACATCCTGTTGAGGGTTGTAGTACTCATATCTCATGAAAGGAATGATATCAGGACAATTCTCGCTCTGCGCCAGACCTGCAATCTTCAGACCTACCTCACCGCCATAGCTTACTGCATTGTGTGCCACAGGTGTAAGTCTTGTATAGCCGGATTTGTTTGACAGTTTACCGTTCTTTGCAGATAGAACCTGAGAGTTTGTCAGACTTCCATATATCATGTTTGCCCTTGCCTCTATCCATCTGTTCTTATACTGACCGTCAAGGTTGTATATACGAACAGGCATCTTTCCCAATCCGTCGTATGTCTGGCTCTTATCTGCATTTCCTCCTACGTTGGCGCAATAGTATATGCTACCTCCAATGCGCAATCCCGGCACACCTGCATAGTTGAGACGGAATACATAGCCCGGATTCGTGAAGTTGTCTTCCTCGAACTTTCCTTGCTTGGCACCTACAGCCCATTTATTACGGTCAAAACCATTGGCGTTAAGTCCGGCTACAATCTGAGCCTGATAGTCGAATCTTCCGTAGTCCTTACCTATGCTACCGAATATCTCCATACCCGTCTCATGCCATGTTGAAGGGAGAATGGATGTCTCACCTTCCGGACGCACAGTTCCGAAGAACATATTAGGCTCGTGATGTGAGTTTGTTAGGCCAACAGGCACTATCATGTGACCTACCCTTACGTTGAAGGCCCTGTTTATAAGACGTGTGATATGCAACTGTTCCAAAGCCACCTCACCGCCTTTCTCTATCTCTGTTTCATACTCGCCGTTCTCTGTGTTCTCAAGTTCATAGGCTGTTCCTACACCGCCAGCCTCAAACTCCACCTCAACACCGAGAATCCATTTTGAGTTGAACTTATAGTCGCCGGCAATAACGGCACGCGGAATGGATATCGTATTGCGGTTCTCCTTCACATTACCGTCTGAATGGCCGAAGAAACGGTTGGTGCCATAATCCTTAAAGGCAGCCACCAATTCACCATAACCGCCTATGCGATACTTCTCAAATGTGTTATATGGATATACATCCTGAACATTCTCGCTATCCTTGCCCTCCTGAGCATTTGCAGCAATGCAGCACATAACTCCCATCGCTGCAACAAATCCTTTTATTACCATTATATTATTTTTGCGTGCCAGTCTTAGCTGGTCCCCATTCTCTGTTTTTTCGAGTGCAACGTGCGTAGCATCCTCGCGCGAAGCAAATAGGGCGAGTCGCTAATAAAGCGGCGCCCGTCTTTGATTTGCGAGTGCAAAGTTACAGCCTTTCCCAAAACCTTGCAATACTCAGAAATTATGCTTTTTCCTTGAAAAAATCACATCATCAATCCCCATAATTAGGTATTGGCTAATCATAATTAGGTATTCGAAGTTGTTAAAAATGCAAAATATACGGGTTAATACCTACTTATTGTTATTGTGTATTTCGCAAAAAGTTGTTAATTTTGCACTCGGAAAATAGAAGCACTCGGAAATAAGATAGCCGAGTTCGGCTATCTCTATGCTGCACATATCATTATTATGAAGAAGATGAAACTTTACGAACCGGAGGATCGCATGATATCCCTGATTCGCGACAATTACAGCGTCCTCCAGAGCCTTGGTGCTTTCGGCATCAGTCTTGGCTTTGGCGACAAATCCGTTCGTGAGGTCTGTGAGATGCAGAATGTTGACACCTACACATTCCTCGCTGTGGTTAACCTGGCACTCAACGGTTATCGCACTCCGGAGGATGAGGCTAAACTCTCCGTGCCTACGTTGTTGAAATACCTGAAGGCTTCCCATGAATACTACCTCGGATTCCAACTGCCTTTCATCCGTCAGGAACTCGTGGCTGCACTCGATGAGAACGATAACCTCGCACGACTCATCTTGCGTCTTTACGATGACTATTCCAAGGCAATACATCAGCACATGAAGTACGAGGAAAAGGCGCTCTTCCCTTATGTCGAGGCCCTGCTTCGTGGCGAGACCATTGATGGATATAATGCCGAGACCTTTTCCAAGCATCATGGCGATATCTCCGAGAAACTAAAGGAACTCAAGAACATCATCATCAAGTATCTGCCCGGAAATGCGCTGCGCAACAACCAGCTCACGGCATGTCTTTATAACATATACAATAATGAGGAATGGCTGCAACTGCATTCTCTTGTTGAGGATGAAATCTTCGTTCCTGCCATACGGCACCTTGAGAAGCAGTCAAGAACCGATGAGGTGTCAATGAAGATATCAAGCATGATAGGGCGCAATCCTGATGCTTCCGAGGCTTTGTCTGAGCGCGAGAAGGATGTCATCGTGGCAATGGTACAGGGAATGAGCAACAAGGAGATAGCCGACCATCTGTATATCTCTATCAATACCGTCATAACCCACCGCCGCAACATCGCACGGAAACTGCAGATTCATTCACCTGCAGGCCTCACAATATATGCTATCGTAAACAACCTCATTGACATATCCAATGTCAGTCTATAGCTCTTGCAGCTCCGGAACAGCCCCGTCATTTCGATGGGGCTGTTCTCGTCTTTTTCCACTTTTTTAGACTAAAATCCCATATCCGTAGATAAAAACGCGCAAAAAATATTGCAGTTTATGAAATAATTACTATCTTTGCACCTTAGAGGCCAAAAGTCAGAGGGTAAATGACAAAAGTCAAAGGAAAATGTCAAAAGTCTAACCCTCCAACCTCAGTCCTTCGACCTAAAAATTTTATTCGACTAACATAATGACAGAAGTGATAAAACTGTTTGAACCGATCTCCTTGGAACAGATGTCGGGCGTGAAGCTGATGAACCGTACAGATACGAAGTTCGTCACCACTACCGAGCGTCTGCAAAAGCTCCTGCAGATGGCACAGAACGATTACTATGTGCAAGAGATTGACGGAGAGCGTAATTTGGAATACGACACCACGTATTTCGACACAAAGCAGTTTGATATGTACAACCATCATCAGTGGAATCACGTCAACCGTCAGAAAATCCGATTCCGTACCTACTGCATCAGCGGACTTCAGTTCATGGAGGTAAAGACAAAGAACAACCACGGACGCACGAAGAAGAAACGCATCGAGGTAAAGGATATGGATGTGTTGGAACAGCAGAAACGCGAATTCCTTGGCAAGAATCTGCGATATGGCGTTGACACCTTACAACCCACGCTCAACAACCATTTCAGGCGCATCACCCTGGTAAACAAGGCAAAGACCGAGCGACTTACAATCGACAGCGGCCTGTGCTTCCACAACCTTGTGAGCGGCATCGACATGGATATGGGTAATCTGGTTATTATCGAACTGAAACGTGATGGACTGCAGCCCTCACCTATTCTGAAGATGTTGCAACGCTTGCGCATCCATCCGCATGGCTTCTCAAAATACTGCATGGGCTCGGCACTCACCAATCCCAAGTTGCAAGTACATCGTTTCAAGCCGAAACTGATTGAGATAAGAAAGATAATAAATAATAAAAAATAATCATAATGCAAGAATTATTTTCAATAGGTTTCTACGACACCCTTATAAGGTTTGTTGTCTGTATCTTAGTTAACTGGAGCATCGTGCACTTCCTGTATTTCAGAAAGTCTCACCGACGCGACTTCTATTTCACCTTCGTCATCATCTCCATCGCCATCTTCTTCCTCGTCTATCTCATGATGGGAATGGACCGTGGAAAAGCAACAATGGGCGTGGGACTCGGACTCTTCGGCATCTTCTCCATCATGCGTTACCGCACCGACACCATGCCGGTACGCGAGATGACATACCTCTTCGTCGTGGTATGCCTCTCCGTGGTGCATGCCATGGCCGTCTCCCTCGGCGTTGACAGCGAGGGACAGATGCTCGGCACCCCTCTGCCCGAACTCATCGCCATCGACGTCATCGTCTTCGTCGGTATCGTCATCTTCGAGATGGTACTGAAGAACGAGACATCCAAGATCGTGCAGTACGACCGCATCGAGCTTATCAAGCCCGAGAACCGCGACAAACTCATTGACGACCTTAAGGAACGTCTCGGACTTAAGGTCGTCGATGTGAAGGTAGGGGCGGTCGACTTCCTCCGCGACATGGCTGTGCTGCGCGTGTATTACGAGGGAACCGACGACAGGGAGATAAACAACAAGATTAGAATCAAGGACTCTGACTATGCGAATGTATAAAGCGCTACTTATATTGGCTATGACAGCATCATGCCTGACATCTATGGCGCAGAGCGAATCGGGACTTCTCCTTGAAGCAGAGGCTGAGAAGAAACTCTCGAAGAAGTTCAGCGTAGCCCTTGAGGCCGATATGCGCACACGCAACGACTTCAAGACCATGGACCGGTGGAGCATAGGCGTGGGAGGCGAGTACAAGCCCGTGAAGCACCTTAAGTTCGGTGCCGGCTACACCCTCCTCAATACCAACTTCCGCGAGAGCATCACATATAACACAAGCGGAAGCTACAACAACTGGCGACCTTCCTATTGGGGAGTGCGCCACCGCTTCAACATATCCGCTACAGGAACGTATAAGTTTGGCAACAACTTGCGCATCTCCCTGCGCGAGCGCTGGCAATACACCTACCGCCCCGAGAAAACTATCGGACGGTGGGACTTCGACAACTCATGGTGGGAAGACAAGGTGCGTTCATCTAAGGGCAAGGGACAGCTGCGCTCACGCTTGCAAGTGGAATACGATAAGAAACGTGCCCTCATGACACCATTCGCAAGCGTGGAGCTTTACAACTCCATGGCAATAGAGAAGGTACGCTACACCATAGGCACCGACCTCAACATCTCGAAGCGCCACACCTTCTCCGTCTTCTATCGTTTCCAGGATATGCACAACACCTCTCCTGACAACTACGATCCCGATATGCACTATCTCGGAGCAGGGTATAAGCTGGGCTTCTAAGCCCCTATCCCCGTATATGAGAAACGTAATCCAGGCAGCGGAAACCATGCTAATTGTAAATTTTTATCCTTCCTTTGATTAATGTGAAATAGTAAATCGTCAAATAGTAAATGAAAATATTCTCACTAAAACATCAATTCACATCTTTCCATTCGCACTCCGGCTTCCTCTCTACGAGAGAAGACGGGGGGAGAGGCCGTTATTGGTATGTTCTTTTGGCTCTTGCCTTGGCGTTTTCTGCTTGCCAGTCCGACGACACCGACTTTAGCGCATATATCAACGGACAGGTCACTACCGACTGCACCATCTACATAGCCTATAACGGCAACACCGCCACCGTAACAGGCGACGACAAAGGCTACGTCACTGTCAATGGCGCACACGTCACCGTCAACACGGCCGACCATTCCGACTCCCTCCTCCTCGTGCTCAGCGGATGCAGCGACAACGGCTCACTCCTCGTATGGCGCGAGAAAAAATACGGCATCCAGCTCAACGGCGTCACGCTCAATAATGCCCACGGACCTGCCATCAACAACCAGTGCAAGAAATCGATGTACCTCTACGCCAATGCCGGCACCGTCAACACCCTCACCGACGGCACCTCATACACCGACATCACCAATGCCGCAGGCGTGGCGGTATCACAGAAAGGCGCACTCTTCAGCGAGGGACAGATATACCTCCTTGGCAACGGCACCCTCAACGTCACGGGCAACTGCCGCCATGCCATCGCATCCGACGACTATATCATCATCGACGACAATATCAGCCTCAATGTCAAGTCGCCAACTGGCAGTGGCATAAAAGTCAATGACGGACTCTGGATCAACAGCGGAAACATAGACATCAAGGTAACGGCCGATGCTGCACGCGGCATCAAGTCCGACTCCGTTGTCGTCATCACTGGCGGCACAACCACCATCACCACAAGCGGTGACTGCGTTTACGACAAGGAAGAAGCCGACTACAGCAGCGCCGCATGTATCAAGTGCGATCGCGATTTCACCATGACTGGCGGCATCCTCACCATGACCAGCAGCGGTGATGGCGGCAAGGGCATCAACTGTGCTACTAAGGTGGAGTTCAGCGGAGGCACCCTCTCCGCCGTCACTACAGGTGACAACGAGGAAGGCAAGCCAAAGGCCGTCAAGGCAATGACAGGTATCATCCTCAAGGGGGGCAGTTTCTCCGCCAAGGTCAGCAAGAGCTGGGCATGCGACAGCGGCTACGGCGATGACACCACCTCCGATGCCGACCGTCTCGACCATTGCGTCACCGTCGAAGGCAACCCAAAGGAGAGCAGCATAGCAAAGAAAAGCGTTGTAATCAATTACTGATTTATTATTCGTCAATTTACTAATTACTATTTATCTACTATTTGATTGATGTGCTGTTTTCGTCATTCAATAGTTATAAATAGAAGATTGGAGAAATTGAAATAGTAAATATGAAAAGGAACTTGCGTAGCTTTATTGGCATGCGAGTAAATAGTAAATATAATGGAATAGTAAATAAATAGTAATTAGTAAATAGTTAAATAGTAAATAAAATTATATGAGCAAGACTTTTGCAATAAATACTATCAAACATCCTTCCATTAGGGAAGGCTTGGTTAGGCTTCTTTCTTTGTTGTTTCTTTTGTCATTTAGTGTCTCCCTCTCTGCCCAGAACGCAGATAAGATCTACAAGGAGGCGAAGGCTCTCTACGATGCAAAGGACTACACCCAGGCAGTACCAAAGCTCAAGGCAGCAGCAGAGAAAGGACACAAGAAAGCCCAGTACCGTCTGGGACGGTGCTATGAGAAAGGACGCGGAGTAAGCAAGGACGAGACCGTCGCCTTCCAGTGGTACACCAAATCCGCTGCACAGGACTATGCCAAGGGACAGTACGCTCTGGGCAACTGCTACAAGGAAGGCATCGGAACGGCAAAGGACCACAAGAAAGCCGTGGAATACTTCACCAAGGCAGCGCAGAACGACAATGCCGATGCCCAGTATCAGTTAGGCAAGTGCTATCTGAAGGGCAAGGGTGTGGCAGCCGATGCAAAGAAAGCCGCCTCATGGCTCAAGAAAGCCGTGAGCAACGAGAAAGACGGTAAGGACATCATCGCAAAGATCCGCAAGAAAGCCGCAGAAGGCGATGAGGATGCCAAGACCATCATGAAGCTCGCAGGCGTCAAACCCTGACGCTTCTCCCAAAGGCTATTAACCCACAATATCCGAATATATCATCCTATCCCGAATCTCCCATACTATCCCGTGACATTCCCGAATGCCACGGGATATCTATTTCCTTCCCCTTCCCGAATCATTTTTTATCTTTTATTTCTTATTTTTCTTTTTTCCATTTTATCATTTCCGTCCCTTCCTCCCTAAAAATCGTTAAAAATATGGACTCTTGCAAAAATCTGTCATGCTTTTGATGTGACGGAAGGAATATTTTGCGTATCTTTGCCGAGTATTAGCAAGTAAACCTATTATTTTTTTACTATTATTTATGAAGAAAAGATTATTCTTGGCAGTCTGTGGACTTCTCGGTATAACAGCTATAGAGGCACAGCCGCTGTTGAAGACGCATGTGGAGACCGGTGATGTGGAAGGGGTATTATCAGGAACAGACCTTGCTGTATATAAGGCCATTCCCTATGCAGCACCTCCTGTTGGCGACCTGCGATGGAAGGCTCCGCAGCCAGTTAAGCCTTGGAATGGCGTGCTGAAGGCAGAGGATGTGGCAAAGTGGCCGCCTCAGCCCGAGAAAAGCTATGTGAAATACGATATGATGAGTGAGGACTGTCTGTATCTCAGTGTCGTCACACCGGCAAAGACCGTAAACGAAGGCTTGCCCGTGATGGTGTTTATCCATGGAGGCAGCTTCCGAACAGAGCATTACGGCGGAGAACTATGGGAGAGTCTGGCACGCAAGGGAGTCATCACCATTTCCGTCGAGTATCGTGCCGGAGCCTTGGGATATATGGCACATGCAGAGCTTGCCAAGGAGAATGATGGACACTCCGGCAACTATGGTATGCTCGACCTCATATATGCCTTGCAGTGGGTACAGCGCAACATCAAGAACTTTGGCGGTGATCCGTCCAAAGTCACCATCTTCGGAGAGTCAGCAGGAGCCATGAGCTGCCATATCCTTTGTGCCTCACCTCTTGCCAAGGGCCTTTTCCGTGCCTGCATCAGCCAGAGCGGAGCTTTCATGTCAGCCACGGATGTGGTAAGCCAAACGGCAGCCCAGATGTATGGCGGCATGTTCATGAGTCAGCTGAAGAAAAGCTCCATTGCCGAGATGCGACAGATGGATGCCAAGGAACTCACAGGCAACGATGTGAACTTCCTGACCTGCCTACCTGTCGTTGATGGCTATGTCATACCAGAGCCTGTTTACAATCTCTACGAGAAAGGTGCATATAACGATGTACCCATACTGGTGATGTATAACAGCGATGAAGGAGCAGCACAGATAGAAACCGTAACCGAAGAGCAGTATAACCAACAGATAAGCACCTTGCCAGCCAACTGGAGCGACAGCGTGAAAGCACGCTATCCTGCTACCACAGACACAGAGCGCCTTTACAGTATTCGCGACCTCGTACGCGATGTAGGCTTCGCTTGGCCTGCCTACGCATGGACCACCTTGCAGTCAAAGACCGGCAACAGCCCAGTCTATTCAGCATACCTCTCCCAGAAATCAGACCGCACCGTCTTTGCCCATGGCAACCGTCGTGGCGCGGCACATGCCGATGATATCCTCTATCTCAGAGGCGGCTTCGACGATGAACCTGCGAAATACCCTCAGGAGAAGAAGGTGAGTGACCTGATGCAACAGTACTGGGTTAATTTCGCCAAGACAGGCGGCAACCCAAATGGTGAAGGCTTACCCCAATGGCCTGTGTTCGAGGAGGGCAAACCCACTGTTATGCACTTCAACAATGGAGCATCTCTTATAGATACACCAAACAAGGACAACATCCTGTTCATCGACCGCTTTATGAAGTTCCTCCGTTCACTCTCCCAACAATAAAACAAGAGACACAACGAGCATAAACAAAGCGCAAAGGCGCAAAGACGCAAAGAAATTTCATTTATCATTTTCTTCGTGTCTTTGCGCCTCCATTTTTAATTTCTTATTTCTTATTTTTTATTTTTCCATTTTATTCGTTGTGGCTCATCAAGCTAAAGCCAGTCAATTCTCAATTATCAATTCCCGTCTGCATCAATGCTAATCTCTTCTCCCCACTCATTATCCACTGTCATGGTGGCCTCCATGCCGTCAGCTTGGAAGAAAGAGCCGGAAACAGTAGTCTTTGAATTGATTCTCATCTGTATGTTCTCAATGTTACGGGTAAGCACAAGTTCATCAGCAGAGTTGAAAAACTCCAACTTCGCATCGATGGTCGTCTCAACGGCAGGAAGGAACACATAGCTGAACACATCCGACATCATGCCCGCCGCCGTTTTCCAACTGCCAATATTCACCATAGCCGTGGTGTAAGTAGTGGCATCCGCACCTATCTGATTCCTAAGGTCATACTTAGAGCTGACACCCGTCAGAGACACTCTGAACTTAGCCACCTCCGCAGGAACAGCATCCGTGGAAGTGAAGTACACCATCGCCACGCAGCGCGTCAGCTTACAGCTCACCGCCTTACGCTTGTTCTTCGTAATCACCACCATGTCACTATAGCTGAAACTGTCCGTTGCCCTGCTGTTATATCCCTGAATACATCCGTCAGTACCCACGGAAATAGCATTGCCGTTCTTCTCGTTATGTGCAAACACCATCAAACGGTAAGTACCCGGCTCAAGATTCACCGAGAGCGTACCGAACGAGTTACCGCCCCCGTTAATCTGTTCCGAGTTATACACTATTGTCTCCCCATTCATAATGACATACTGCACCCTGCTGGCACAGTCCGACAGAGGCACCGAGGCGGCGCGTGTCATCTCGCTCTGTGTCTGCGAGAAAGAACATGACACATACAGTTCACCCATCCCCTTAGCAGAGGCCTCAGTATCATCACTGTCACTCTCTGTCAATATTGCCTTCTCACAGGAAGTAAAGAAATAGGTAATGAACAATGCACAAATAAGTGCCATTATTAAAGAGGCTGCGAGACGCAGAAACGGAGAGATTCTGAATGCGTCATACACTTTGAAAAGGAAACTCTTTGAATTCATAGCTAACAGATAATAAGAACCTAATGAATAATAGAAATAAATGTATTTATGGCAGTAGAGGGCTTCATGAAACCGCCTCTGCAAGACATCAACCCATTCTCAAGTGATATCGGGAGCAAAGATAAGAAATTTTGAGCGCAAAAGCAAATTTTTTCGTAACTTTTTTCAGAAAAATTTTTCCAGCGAATCCTTCAATATGCTGTCAACAAGATTTATACCATGTGGAGCCATATGAAAATGACAAAACATGCCATCGTTCAGTTCGTAAATAAATTCATCACTAATATTGATATCATCTCTATCTAATCTTTCCGGATAGAAATCACAATTTGGAGAATCTATACTTCTTGCAGCGTCTTCATACGCATTTATCATTAAACTATAATAGTTGCTTGTCATGTTAATAAGTTTTTTATTGGCAATATAGTTTGTTGGATATCCAGAAATCCTTATAAAGCATAGGAGGATTATTCCTATCCGGTTCTTTGATGTAAAGTTCAAAATTATTTAAGAATAAATCAGTATTTCCATTTATTAGTGTCCGCTAAAACTTTAAAAAAAATAAGAAAGGGCTGATTCCATTTTGTGGAGTCAGCCCAAATTGTTACCTTTGTTTTCGCTACAAAACTTCAATAACATGCACAAAGGTACACATTTTTTCGGACAGCCGGTATATGGACAGCTAATAAAATGCTTAAATAAGGATAAAATTGTTGAAATGAGCCGTAATCATGGGGGTGAAAAGTATATAAAGTCGTTTGGCTGGTGGCATCATCTGCTTAGGATGGGATATGCTGTCATTCTCCGTTGCGACTCACTTCGCGAAATAGTAGCCTCCATGGTGGCAGATGTACGCAAGTTGGGTCA
>JAEEGL010548490.1_pt1 | contig 11185 bp, 9 predicted proteins | sample 9134231 | NCBI WGS metagenome assembly JAEEGL01 (sample SAMN16246548, study PRJNA631951) | gut metagenome | biome: gut microbiome; feature: rumen; material: fiber-attached | host: Bos | place: Iran: Karaj | collected 2018-10
GGACAAGGCCATAGTGACCTGCTCCGCAGAGGTATATGACGGCGGAGTGCTGGCGGCCAAAGGCGACGTAACACTGGCTATGAGATAGCTGAACATAAATGCAAACATTTAACGGAGGAACATTTCAAATGGATTGGGAAGCTTATTACAACAGCAGACTGGTTTCAGCAGAAGAGGCGCTGAGCTACATTCACGACGGAGACATGGTGGTGCCTTCACATTCATCTGCGGAGCCGAAATACCTTTTCTACAAACTGGTGGAGCTCAAGGATAATTACCACAACGTAGGCATCCTTCAGGGACTGAACATAGGTGACGCGCCCTACGCAGCGGAGGACTGCTACGGACACTTCATCATCTACTCCTTCTTCCCCGGAGCCAAGAACAGGAAATGCCTGCAGGAGGGACGCGGAGAACTGATCCCCATCCACTTCTACGGTCAGCCGGTGGCCATGAAGGACGGCCATTTGCCCATCGACGTAGGCCTTATCCAGGTCACCCCGCCGGATGAAAACGGCGAGGTCTACATGGGAACATCCTGCGACCAGATGAGAGTCATCCTGGACAAGGCAAGAGTGGTCATCGCCCAGGTCAACGACCACATGCCCCACGTCTACGGTGAGACCAAGATTCCGGTAACCGACATCGACTATTTCGTAAGATACGACGAAGACATATACGAGCTTCCGTTCATCAGAAGCGACAATCCCATTGCGGAAAAGATCGGCTACTACATCTCCACCCTGATCGAGGACGGATCTGTCCTCCAGATGGGACAGGGATCCATCCCCAACGCCATCCTTCCCTTCCTTGAGGAAAAGAAGGACCTGGGCATCCACACCGAGGTGTTCTCCGACAACCTTATCCCCCTGGTAAAGAAGGGCGTGGTAAACGGAGCGGCCAAGAACATCGACAGGGGACTGATCGTAGCCACATTCATCCAGGGCACCAAGGAACTCTACAAGTTCGTGGACTACAACCCCATGATCAAGCTGATGCCGGTTGAATACACCAACAAGGTCGCCACCATTTCACAGCTGGACAAGGTGGTATCCATCAACTCCGCTCTTCAGGTGGACCTGATGGGACAGGTGGTGGCGGACGCCATCGGACCCAAGCCCTTCTCCGGAGTAGGCGGACAGCTTGACTTCGTAAGAGGCGCAGAGGAGTCCAAGGGAGGCAAGTCCATCATCGCACTTCCCTCCACCGCAAAAGACGATACCATCTCCAGGATCGTTGCCATGCTGGCACCCGGCACACCGGTAACCACCACCAGAAACGACGTCCACTACGTGATCACCGAATACGGCATCGCGGACCTTTTCGGCAAGTCACTGAACCAGAGAGCCAAGGCTCTCATAGAGATCGCACATCCCAAGTTCAGAGCTCAGCTTGAAGAGGACTGGATCAACTACCAGAGAGAATACGTTAAGATGCAGCACGTATACGGCGACCTGGATCTTTTGTACTAAGGAAAAGAGGGAACGATCATGAAAGACTTTTATTTCAAGATGCTGACCAGGATCAGGTTCGGAGTGGGCCTCAGCAGGCAGACCGCCAAACTCTGCAAGGAGTACGGCGGCACCAAGGCCTTCATCGTCGCGGATAAGATCCTGGCTGACAACGGCCTTCTGGACAACATCTTCGCAGGATTCGACAAGGAGGACATGGAATTCGTCCTCTACGCCGAGGAGATGCTGGAGCCCACGGTCACCGGAATAAACCGGGTAACTGAGATCATGCGCCAGGCCAACTGCGACATCTGCGTGGCCATAGGCGGCGGAAGCGCCATAGACACGGCCAAGGCCATCTGCATTCTTCAGACCAACGAAGGATCTGCCAGAGAGTACATGTTCGGCGGCGGCAAGTCCATCAAGAATCCGGGCATGACCCTTATCTGCATACCCTCCACCGCAGGAACGGGAGCAGAGGTCACTGCAGCGGCCGTCATCGGAGTTGAGGATGAGCAGAAGAAGCTCTCCATCACCGATGAAAAGATGATCCCGGGAGTTGCCATCCTGGATCCCGAGATGCAGGCCACTCTGCCGCCCAGCGTGACGGCTACCACTGGAATGGACGCCCTGACCCACGCTATCGAGTCCTACGTATCTCTGAACGCCAACCCCATGGGTGAGATGTATTCAGAGAAGTGCATCGAGATGATAGGGGCTAACCTGAGGACCGCGGTATCCGACGGATCCAACATGGAAGCCAGAAGCAACATGATAATCGCCAGCCTCATCGGCGGCGCGGCAATCCTGAACTGCGGTCTGGGAGTGGTCCACGGCATAGGCCAGGCCATAGGCGGCATCGCCCATGTGCCACACGGACTCATCAACGCGCTGCTTCTTCCCTACTGCATGAAGAGGAACCTGGTGGGCAACCTGGACAAGTTCGGCAAGATCGCCGCTCTCCTGGGAGAGAACGTGAACGGCCTTTCCAAGAGGGAAGCCGCTCTCAAGTCCGTGGAGGCCATCGAGAACCTGGTCAACGACATAGGCATCCCCACCAAGCTTTCCAAGGTGGGAGTCACTAAAGAGATGTTCCCCCAGATCATCGAGGAGACCATGGCCTACAGACTTCTGGCCATCAATCCCATCAAGATCACGCCGAAGATCGTGGAGGACATCCTGAACGAGGCCTATTAGTATTTTGCACCGTATCAGACACTGAAAGGAATGATCGGTATGTATACCTTATTCAAACCCTACGGGAAAATAAGCTGGGAAACTGAAGCTGTGGGCCAGTACGTGAACATTCTCGGACTGGACGGGCCTCAGCCCGCGCCGGGGGAGATCGATTCGAAACTTGCTGTCTGCGACATCCTTCAGGCGGATGTGGACATAAACGTGGACAAAGAGCTGTTCGACAAGGCACCGAACCTGAAAGCAGTTTTTTGCACTTCCATCGGACTGGATTACGTGGACATCCCCGAAGCCACAAAGAGAGGGATCCTGATCGCTCACAACCCGGACTTCTGCATCCTGGCCGTGGCGGAATACGCCGTGGGCATGATGTATGCGGTCATGAGGAACATCCCCAGAGGCGCCGAGAGCGTGAAGGCCGGCAGATGGTCGGACAGAGGCATCCTGAAGGGTGCCGAGCTCTACGGCAAAACACTGGGCGTGGTGGGCTTCGGCAAGACCGGCCGCGAAGTGGCCAGACAGGCCATGGGCATAGGCATGAAGGTGGTGGCCTATGATCCATACATGAATTACGAACTGGCTGAGTCCATGGGAGTCACAGCCACCGACATGGACGAGGTACTGAGGCAGGGCGACATCATCACAGTCCATGTGCCCCTGATGGACGCCACCAGAGGACTGATCGGAGATGAGCAGTTCGCCATGATGAAGGACGGAGTTTACTTCATCAACGTAGCCAGAGGCGGGATCGTGGAAGAGAAGGCGTTGAGAGATGCGCTGGAGTCCGGCAAGGTGGCCGGAGCCGCCATCGACGTAATGAGCAAGGAACCCCCCGATGAGGACAACTGCCTGCTCACATACGAGGGCAAAAACCTGATCATCACACCGCACATTGCCTGGTACACCGCAGAAGCTGCAGAGAAGAACCATGTATTCTTCGCACAGCAGGTAAAAGACTTCACTGAGGGCGTGCTGCCGAAGGCGACCGTCAACAAGGAAGTTTTCTGAAAGACTTAACCTACCACTTAAGGCTGATCACAGTTAAGCAACACACAGAATTTTACATGGACATTGTGTGCTGATGTTTAAATGGCAAGTTAGGCAGAGTGAGTAGTTTTAGTAAATAAACCGTTTACTCTAAAGATTTTTTGAAAGGAGGACAAGGTATGGTATTTATCGTTGTACTTATAATCTATCTGGCGGTAATGCTGTTTATCGGTATTCTGATGAAGAATAGAGTTAAGAATTCAGCAGACTACTATGTAGCCGGAAGAACGCTGCCTTGGCCTGTTCTGATGCTGACAATGGCTGCCACCTACATTGGTGCCACAGCTACACTGGCAAAGACAGGATTGGGCTATACCACCGGTATGTCAGCGATCATGTCGACCATCATGGCTATGCTGGGAATGGCTATCTTCGGAATTCTTTCTCCGAAGGTAAACGCCATCGGAAGAAAGTATGAAATCGCTTCCGTAGCTCAGCTGATCCGTTACAGGTTCGGTCTGTTCGCAGGTATCCTCGGCGCTATCGTCGTTCTGTGGGCGCAGGTAGGAACTCTCGCCGGACAGGTAACAGGCGCAGGAAGCTTGCTTCCCGTGGTATTCAACACAGTCGGCCTCAATGTATCCTACGAGATCGTCACCCTGGCACTGGTACTGATCATGATCGTGTACACACTGCTGTCAGGAATGTTCGGAGTAGCTTACACAGACGTTATTCAGGTATTGATCCTGCTGATCTGCTTGGCATGCTTCTTACCCGCAATGATGATCAACGCTGCAGGCGGCTGGGATGCCATCAAAGCCGTAGTACCCGAGAGTTACTTCAGCCTCAAGCCCGGTGTATTCATCATAGGGCTCATGTTCAACTATTTCTTCTACTTCATGTCAGGACCTCCGTATTGGCAGAGAGCATTCGCTGCCAAGACACCGAAGTCAGGTCGTGTTGCAATCGTTTCATCCAGCGTACTCATCATAGTTTATACAGTACTTGTAACGATCGTAGGTATCGCAGCTGTAGTTCTGTATCCCGAACTTCCCGAGGGAGTAACGCAGGATTCGATCGTAGTTATTGCAGTGCTTGACCACTACAGCCCGTTCTTCGCAGCTCTGATAGTGACCGCCGTAATGGCAGCCATCATGTCCACCATGGACAGCTATCTCCTTACTGCTGCTCAGGCTGTTGTATCCGACATCGTCAAGGCCGTGAAGCCGGACATCACACTGGAAAAAGAACTCAGACTCAGCAAGATCATGGTCGTTGTCATCGCAGGTCTGTCCTATCTGATGGCTCTGTATGTAAGAGACATCATTCAGCTCCTGCAGATCGGTATGGGATTCTACTCATCCACAATGGCAGCTCCGCTGATCCTCGGAACATTCTGGAAGAAGGCAACCAAAGAAGGCTGTCTTGCCGCTATGTTCTGCGGATGCGCTATGTACCTTGTATGGAGATACGTACTGCTTAAACCCTTCGGACTGGATCCATCGGTTCCCGGCGGATGCGTAGCTCTCATCGTAATGATCGTCGTTTCGCTTCTTACATACAAGAAGCACCCGACCGCTGCTTTTGAGATCACAACCGCTGATCTTTAAACGACAGTTGAAGTAGGATCAAAAAATCCGTTATCACTCTTAAACCCGCAAAAGAGGTGCAGATATGCTTTTCATTTCGACATTGAGAGGAAAGATCGGAGTCGTATGTATGCTCGGACCTGTAATCTACATTATCAGATATTTGATGGCGGGCGTTGATCTGGGAACCATCATTTCCTACGGCTGGTTGGTCATGTTATTCATGATCCTTCTGGGCGGATCATTCATCCTGCCCGACGTGGCTTACCTCATGAGCGACCCCAAGGCCATTTGGCAGAACTGGGGACTGTCTCTGAGGACCTACAAGGAGAGCGACTATAAGCGCGTTTCCTTCGCAGGATATTTTCCGCGGACAAGATGTGCCGTAACCAGAGATCCGGACGGACGAAAGATATCCACAACGCTTCTTAAATGCACCTGCAGGGATTACAAGAAAAACAGAAGACCGTGCATTCACATGCACAAACTGGCGGAAATGTTGGATGTCCATGACTGACATTCCGCAACACTAAGTGTCAGAAGGCCGGACGGGGCGCATAAACACCTCGACTGGACAGTTTAACGCTCTGTCCGGTCCGCACGACACTGAGATCACAGCTTCACATGAAGCAAATTGTTCATAAGGAGGACAAAAATCATGAAGTACACAGTAGCCAGTATCCAGATGACAATTATTCAGGAAGACAAGGCTGCAAACCTTAAGAAGGCTATGGAAATGTATGACGAAGCAGTCGCCAACGGTGCAAAGGTCATCCTTTTCCCCGAATATTTCCTTACCTTCCCGCCTCACGTAGGTCAGACCCAGGAATTCGTTGAGAATGTACTGGCTGAGACGATCCCCGGCCCCTGCACAGACGTTATCGCCAAGAAGTGCATCGAGACCAACACATACTGCGTAGCAGGATCAATGATCGAAAAGTGTGAGGACGGCAAACTCAGAAACACATGCGCAATCATAGGACCCGATGGAAAGATCATCGGCAAGTATTCCAAGACACATCCGGAGAATGCTCCTGCCAAGCACGAGCCGGGCAGACTGATCTGGCCTGGAAACGAACTTCCGATTTTTGACACACCTCTCGGAAGATGGGCTGTTGCCATCGATATGGACGCTTCCATTCCTGAACTTGCAAGATCCTATGGCGTAAGAGGCGCTGATGTTATCTTCATGCCGATCTGCTGGTCCGCTAAGTTCAACCCGGTAATCGAGACATTCACAAAGGCAAACGCTCTTTACAGCCTTGCTTACGTTGTTTCCGCCAACCCCGTTGGCTGGAGAAGAAGGATCCCCGTACACGCTTGGGCATTCGCAGCCAACTCCCAGGAAGAAGCTAACCACACAGACCTTCCTTACGGCGGCGGCAGCTGCATCGCACTTGGCGTTAACCTGATCGGCAGAGGCGTAAACTTCGTTGAGAGCATCGCATATGCACAGATCGATTCTGAGGGCCCGGCAGCATCAAGAGCAAACGACGCCAGCATCTATCCGTTCTGGAGAAGACCTGACCTCTACGGCGCTCTGGTCGACCCGACCACCAATCAGCCCTATGGCACACACGTTCAGCACGACGTAAAAGTTCACATTTAACTGTCAGTGAAGGGGGCTTTCCACCTGTTCGCATAGGTGGAAGGCCCCAGGCACCGAACCGTTTAATTAGGAGGTAAGAAAACTATGCCAAGAGTAAATTTTGTAGGCTTGGATCTTAAAAACCCCGTCATAGTCGCTTCTGCTACCCCTTCCATCGACGTTGATTCCATCAAGAGATGTGAAGAGGGAGGAGCCGGTGCCGTAGTGACGAAATCGGTCATCTTTGGCGGACCCGACGGAAGACCTGCCGGAAATCACGCTAAACCCAGATTTCAGCTTTATAACACTGTAAACGGATATGATCCGCTTCTGACCAAAAAAGACGGCCAGTTCAGCTTCTTCCGCTTCCAGGAGCCCTATCCGACTCCCGAGAAGATGGCCCACATGCTGGACGAGCTCAAGGGCAAGAACGGCGTGAACATCCCCATCATCGTAAGTATCTGCGGCTTTACCGACGACTATGAGTCCTGGAGAAAGCTGGCCAGACTGATGGAGGACGCCGGAGCAGACGCACTGGAGATCAACGGACACCAGTGGAACCCGGTAGTGAAAGTAACGGATCCCGTGATTGCTACGGTAGTTAAGAACGAAGTTAAGATCCCCGTCATCTACAAGATGATGGGAGCCACCGAAGATTCCGCGGCAGTAGCAAAGAAGCTGCAGCTGGCGGGAGCTGACGCCGTAACAGGTCTCGGCACCTTCGGCTTCAGAGCGATGGAGATTGACATAGAGAATCAGAGACCCTGGATGGAAATGGCTCATGGCCTTGGCGGAACATGGCTTCGTCCCATCAGCCTTGCCTTCGTGGCCAAGATGGCACAGGTCATCGACATCCCGATCTCAGGAGTATCCGGTATCCAGTCCTGGGAGGACGCTGTCAAGTACATCCTTCTGGGAGCCACCACAGTACAGGTCTGCGCGGCCATCTATGCCAAGGGCTACAAGGTCCTGGGAGAGATCGCCGACGGAATCGACAGGTACATGGAGCAGCACGGATACAAATCCATCGAGGACTTCAGAGGCCTTGCTCTTAAGAACATCGCCACTTCCAGACCAAACGATCTTCCCATCAGGGCGGTCGTGAACGAGGAGAAGTGCATTGGCTGCGGACTCTGCAAGGAATCCTGCATGTTCGATGCTCTCCATATCAATGAAGCCACCAGAAAAGCGCAGATCAACGAGAAGTGCGACGCCTGCGGCGTCTGCTGGTCACTGTGTCCGCACAGAGCCATCGAGATGCGCAGATATGAGTAGTCATCAATGGAGAAGTGATATGTCAAAAGTTGTAATGCAGTTCGAAAGAGGCGGGGAGTTCGAAGTCGTCTTCAAGGACGAGGCCCCGAAGACCACGGCGGCATTCCTTGAGGCGCTCCCCATCGAGGGAAATGCCCTTCAGGGCCGCTACGCCGGCGAGGAGTTTTTCTTCAATGCTCCCGCCGTCGACGTTGAGCCGGAGAATCTGGTGGAACCGGATTTCGGCGACGTGGCGTTCAACAGCGATCCCAAGTGGAAGGCCGTATGCGTATACTACGGCCCCAAGCACAAAGGCGGTCCCTACAGCCTGTTCGCCCGCCTTGTCGGCGATCTGGATGAACTTAACAAGATAGGTCTCAGGATCTGGAAAGAAGGAAGCGAGAAGGTTTTCTTCAGGAAAGTTGACTAGACCTGTATCCGACCCATTAATATGCTTGATCCCCGGCGGCGCGCCCGCCGGGGGTCGTTGAGCAAAACCTTCAAGAGGCAGTCTTTTATCATGGAAAATACAGAAAACAAAAAAGGGGTCAGCGCAATAGATTTCTTTTGCATAGGATTCGGTTCCATCGTAGGAGTGGGCTGGGCAGTTTCCATCAACAACTGGATGGCTAACTGCGGCGGTCCCGTACCTGCGGCTCTCGGATACATCATCTCGCTGGTGATGATGATCCCCATCGCCCTGTGCTACTGCGAGCTGGTCCCCATGTATCCCGTTGCAGGCGGCGAGATGGCTTTTGCCTACAAGGCCTTCGGAGAGAGACTCTCCATGGTCTCCGGCTGGGCGGCCTTCGGAGCTTTCGTGGCCATCGTGCCCTGGGAAGCCATCCAGATCACCGACGTGCTGGGATATCTGATCCCCGGCCTAAAGGCCGGCGGGCCACTTTACGAGATCGCGGGAAGCGGTATACACTTAAACTCGATCATAATCGGAATTATCTGCTCGATAATTCTTTTCCTCATAAACAACAGAGGTCTGGCTTCGGCTGCGAAGCTGCAGAGATTCCTCTGCATCTTCCTGGTGAGCGCGGCAGTGCTGGGTGCGCTTATCGCGGTCATTTTCGGAGATCTTTCCAACCTGAAGCCCGTCTATGACAACACCATCAAGGAGGGACTTACCCACTCAAGCATATTCGGAGGAGTTCTGGCCATGCTGGTATCCGTGCCCTTCTTCGTGACAGGCTTCGAGACCATTCCCCAGGGCATAGAGTCCGCGGGAGGCAGCGTGAAAGCTGTGGGCAAGACCGTGGTATTCTCCGTGGTGGCGGCCTGCGTGTTCTACGCCATGCTTCTGATCTGCTTCGGATCCGGCATAGGCTGGAGGGACTTCGTAAACCTGGATAACCCGGCGGCTTCCAACATGTTCCTGACACTGCTTCCGGGAGCGCCCGGACGCATCCTGTTCTGGCTCATCACCCTGGGCGCCATCGCAGGACTTCTCACCACCTGGAACGGATTCTTCATGGCGTCGGCAAATCTTTTGATGGCCATGGCCAGAGGCCGCCTGATGCCTGCGGCTTTTGCGAAGCAGAACGCAAACGGCGCGCCGGTCAACGGACTCAGGTTCGCCTTTGTGCTGTCCATTGCAGGACCACTGGCGGGTGCGGGCCTCATCGGAGACCTGACTTCCTTCTCGTCCTGTGCCATCTTGCTGAGCTGGATGATAACCGCGTACTCCCTGATCAGACTGAGAAAGACCGCGCCTGAGGCGGACCGTCCCTACAGGATCCCCGGCGGCGTGAAGACAGGCTGGTTCGCGGCGGTGCTCACCATGATCATAATCGTTCTTCTCTTCGTGCCCGGGAACCCGCTGTTCATGGGCAAGATGGCCATAGTGATGTTCATCGGCTGGATGCTCCTGGGATTCGCACTGTACATGGCCTGCTCCGGTCAGCGCAGAGCCATGAGCCCCCTGGAGAGGGAGAAGACCATATTCGCTAAATTAGATCGATAGTTCATTTGAAATCTTTCCTTATTAGTAGCCCGAAAGGGCGAATCACCCTTTTGAAAGCGGCAGGTAGTTGATGGCCTGCCGTTTTCATTTGGTGGGGGAATCGGGTTTAGGGTGGCGCGTGTCAGAGAATTACTGTGGGAGTTTTTGTATGATTTGGCAGATTTCTGTCCCCAGGTGCTGCCTTGCTGGATTATGTCTACTTGATCTACTGCTTGATTTCAAAAAATCAAATTAAGCAGTAGTGAAGTTCCGTGTTTTACTGCCCGAAATGGATTTTTAGCGCTCAGGCAGTAATGATTTGCAGCAAAATGCGTCAAATCAGGTCAGATCTGAGCTGGATCCGTTCAAAAACGAGAATTATTTACTGCTTGATTTCTAAAAATCAAATTAAGCAGTAAAAATAATAGCGGCGGGGTCAAAAAATGGAATCCATTGCCATTTTCCCCGAAATCGGCTATAAAGTAATTGGGCGATGAGACCGCAGCACGGCGCCGCGGCGGCGCAGCCCACACACTGACATGAGAACCATAACAGAAGACCTTAAAACAGAATACCTGCTGGATTCGGCGGTGCTCATCGAGATGGGCGGGCGCAAGGCCCTGATCGACGGGCTGCCCAGCGACCGGAACACCTTCGACGTCATGCCCCCGGAACTGGAGGAGGACATCATGGCGGGGAAGGGAGACTTCGAGGGGCTGAAGGACCTGTTTTTTACCCACTGCCACGGGGACCACATGAGTGGACGGAAGCTCACTGCATATCTGGAGAGGAACCCGGACAGCTTCGTGGCGGTGCCCGGCAACGCAGAGATCGACTTCAGGAGATTCGAGGAGGCGGGCACCGGTTTTTTCATTCCTAAGGGGGAGAAGGGCCAGCTCAGGCAGGTGCCGGCCGGCACTGCGGCCCTGGACTTCGAATACATGAGGACAGCCCATCTGACCTTCGATTATCCCGAACACTATGCCTACAATTTCCTTGAGGGAGATACCAATGTGATCTTCACCGGGGACATGGACCTGATCAAGCTCCGGATGCTCAGCGGATTCACCATGAGGCGGCATCCCGTGATCTTCCTGAACAGCATAATTCTCTGGCACAAAAGATGGTGCGACATCATCGACGAGATGGGCTTCGAGAAGGTCTTCGTCTA
>JAEEGL011452537.1_pt1 | contig 11185 bp, 9 predicted proteins | sample 9134231 | NCBI WGS metagenome assembly JAEEGL01 (sample SAMN16246548, study PRJNA631951) | gut metagenome | biome: gut microbiome; feature: rumen; material: fiber-attached | host: Bos | place: Iran: Karaj | collected 2018-10
ATGAGCTCGAATATATCAAGGTCACCGAAACCGCATTGCTATTTGCGATAAATGTAAATCATCCATTAGCGAAAAAAGAAGTTATATCTATTGAGGATATTAAAAATACCCCCTTAATTCTTATGAAAGAAGATTGTTTGCAATCATCTTTAGTTCAAAGCGAATATGAAAAGAGAGGATTAAACCCAAATATAAAAATTAGAACTAATCAATTATATACAATCAAAGAATTATTATCCGGGAGCAATTTGGGAGCATTTTTATTTTCTCAAGTCTTCAAGTATGATTCTGATAACATCAAAACGATTCCTTTAGCACAGCCATTAAACTTTGAGATTATTCTAGCGTGGAAGAAAAATATATCGCTAGGCGATACGATGAGAAACTTCATTGATTATGTGAAAAATCAAAAATAAAAGATGCTTAATGCATCTTTTTTATTCTTCTTCCAACTCTTCTTTTTCTTTTACTCTTCTAACTAGCATCATTATTCCGCATGGTAGATTGAGCGATAAGAAGGTGAGAACAATATATAAAATAGGGCGATCATCATATTTATATTTTATGATTTTAGAAACCACAAATAGATTTAGAGCAATTGAAATCAATAAAAAGATATCCGCGATTAAAGAAATGGTCGCTGTGGTGTTAAAACCTTTGTCGGAAACCGTAGTTATAAAATAGATTGTAAGTATAATCGCCCCGAGTATGGCAATAGAAATGAATAGGATAAATATCGCTATTTGAGCAAGGCTAGCCTGACGGTATTCAATGTTGGAATTCTCTTTATCTTTCATATTTTTATTCCTCGGGGATGTTATCCCAATGATGGAAGCCAAGAGTTATTTCAAAACCTTCAGTAAATTCAAAACTTAAATTTTCCATGCCAGTAGACCCGCTAGCCTCCGCACATTCAACTGATTTATACCCCCAGTTAACTCCGGTATTTGAGTGACCTGAATCATGATTATAGCCAAGAGTTAATTGATATTCACAAAAAGTTGGATTGTTTTGATATTCCATAGAATCGATATGTAAAGTTGTCACATAACGGATTACACCACTGGTGCTATTGTTTTCATCTCTTACCATTTCTAATGCGTTGATATCATCTTCTGCCCAATAAATAAAGCTACCGGTAAGAAATGGACTTAAATATGGTTTGTTAATATCAACTGAATTGGCACCAAGATAGAACGAAATTACGTAATCTCCAGTAGGGACTGTTTCTGGTCTATCTGGTTTTTGAGGTTCTTTATCTCTATTTAAAATGCGCTCAACTTCATCGTTATTTTCTCCAACATAAACACGGGATGCCCATTCTTTGTAATTGTCACCATTGAACTTAATCTCTTTTACTTCATAGCAAAAGGCAAATGCAAAGCCTTCAATTCTTTCAATACTTTCACAAAAAGTAATGGAAGTAAGGCTCCCGCAACTTTGGAAAGCGGAGGTACCTATTTTCTTAACTCCGCCATGAAAAATTAAAGATGTTATTTCTTCGCAGCCTGTAAACCCGTTAGATCTTACCTCGGTAACAGGCAACCCTTGATAGCTGGAGGGGATATGAAATTCCCCTTTGGGGGCTTTTAGTCCCATGGATACGGAATAAGAGCTTTTATCCGAATTCAAAACAAAGATGTAGCAATCCTTATCGTAATTTATATTTGAGTTATGGTCTGATGATTGATTGCTGGTTTTCCCACCAAAGAAACTACATCCAGTCAAAAACAAAAGCATCGAAATAGCACCAAGAAAAACAACGCTGAATTTTCTTTTCATAAAAGACACCCTTTAATGTATGTATCAATTAATTATATTGCTTTTTTATTTGTTTTTTTCAACTGAATATATTGAATTAGTCTAATTATTCCTTTAATAAGGAAAATAATAATCAAAAGTGAGACAGTCACCAAAATGATTGTAGCTCCAGGAGCCCAGTCAGCATAATAGGAGATTGTTAAACCAGAAACCATACAAACAACACTGACAATAACTGAAATAAAAAGTGTGTTTTTATATCCTCTTTTAAATTGCATGGCAATAGCGGTAGGTAAAACAATCATAGATGAAACCACTAATGATCCTACGACTTTAGCCCCAATAGCCACAGAGATAGATAATAATAAGCTATGAATCAAATTGATTAATCCAACTTTTGTTCCCCTAACTTTAGCTTCGTTTTCGCTATATAAAGATGCAAAGAATGGTCCATACATGAGAATAGAGAATAATAACACTAGAACCGCGATGGCAATAGCGGCGATTAATTCTGGTGTATCAATAAGGACAATAGAACCAAATAAATATGATTCAAAGTTTGCAGAAGTGGCATATTTTGATAATATACCCGCAATTCCAATAGCGGCAGAAAGCACCACTACCACACCAATTTCAGAAAACTTGGAAAACTTTTTTCTCAATAATTCAATAATAAGGAAAGATACCACACACGCAGCGATAGAAATGAGTAATGGATTAAGTCCTGCTGCTAAACCAATAGCGATACCCGCTAATGAGGAGTGAGCCAAAGCATCTCCAGAAGAAGATAATCTTTTATAGACCACACCACTTCCAATTAAAGGAAGAGAAATACCCAACAATATTGCCACGACCAAAGCAATACGCATGAACTCATAAGACAGCATGGTGATGTCCTCTTTCTAATTCCTTTTCATAAGGAAGTATTTTGCCATCTTCAATAAAGAATATTTTGTCCGCTTCTTCTAGGTCGTGTGGGTGATGTGAAACGAACAATATGTTTATCTTCTTTTTGTGAAGATGATTAATGAGATGTATTAAATTATGATGGCTTTCTTCATCCATGCCGGCATCTGGTTCATCAAGAATCAAAAGAGTGGGGTCATTAACTAAAGCTTTAGCAATCTTCACTCTTTGAAATTGACCTCCGGATAATTCGGAAATTAATTTATTTCTTAAATCATAAAGATTTAATTCTAAAAGAATTTGCTTGACTTTGGCTTTATTCTTTTTGTAATCAAAGATGGATGGTTTGTTTTTAACTAATCCTAGCGCCACCACTTCTTGAACGGTGGCGGGGAAATTAGAATCATTCATGTTTGTGGTTTGTGAGATATAGGAAATATTCTTGTCATCCACTTTGACTGTACCTTTTTGTGGTTTTAATAAACCAAGAACAAGACGCAAGAAAGTAGTCTTACCTCCACCATTGGGTCCTAAAATGCCAATATATTCTCCATCATTTAAAGTGAAGGAAACATCTTCTAATACTTCGGCATCAGGAAATGAAAAGGATACGTTTTTTAGTTCAATCATTACTTACACGCCCTTTCTAATCTTTCAAAATTATCTCTCATAACGGTGACATAATTCTCGCCATTATCAATTTGTTCTTGTGTTAATCCTTCAAGTGGATTTAATACATCTGTTTTGATATTACATTGTTTTGCAATAGCATCGCTCACTTCTGAAGACGCTAACTCTTCTGTAAATATGGTGTTGATATTATATTCTTCAACTTTTTCGATGATTTCCGAGATAGTTTGAGGACCAGGTTCTTGTTCTGGTTCTAAACCTGATACGGCGATTTGATTTAAACCATATTTATCGCACAAATAGCCAAATGCTGCATGGTTCACCAAAATGTTCTTATTGGTAAAAGATGCCACTTTTACAGCGTTTTCAATATCTAATTCAGCAAATTCTCTCGCGGCTAAATCGTAATTATTTTGATAATAAGTAGCATTATCTGGATCAATAGCGATCATATATGAAGCAATGTTTTCCATCTCCATCACCGCGAATAAAGGATTGAGCCAAATGTGTGGATCCACGATGTTGTTTTCTTTTCTAGTGGGAATATCTTCGCTGATAACACATGTCTTACTAGCGAGTTTACCTGAGATAGAACTATACCAATGTTCAAGATTTAATCCATTAATAAATAAGGCTTTGCAATCATATAGATTAGTCACTTGTCTTGCGCTTATTTCAAAATCATGTGGTTCCACTCCTGTGGGGGTAAGGTTTTCAACTTTGTATTTATCTCCCACAATGCGTTTAGTGAATTCATAGACAGGATAAAAAGATGTGTAGATGGTATTTTTAGCATCGCTATTACTATTACAAGATGTAACACCAATAGCCATCACTACGAACATTAATTTATTAATTAATTTCATCTTTTCTCCTTTCTAAATGCAAATCATTTGCAATTAATAATATATTCATTAGCAATAGCAAAGCAAGTGAAATATAATATTTCCGTATGGACTTATTAAGACAAGCGGGCTTAAAGAGCACTAAGCCAAGAATTGAAATTCTTAAAATATTAGAAGATGCTAAAGGACCTCTTACCGCAGAGGAAATCTTTTCTCGTCTGAACAATAAAGATATCAATCTATCAACGGTTTACCGCACTCTTAATACTTTTGAAGAAAGTCATCTTGTCAAAAAAGAAATCAACAAGAATAAAGAAAACATCTTCTCTTTAGAAGGAGAAGACAGCCATGTCCTTGTATGTGTAAAATGTCATAAAACCATTCCTTTAAGAGGATGCCCCTATCACGAAGCTAACGAAGAGTTAGAAAAAGAAACGGGGTACGTCATCGAAGATCACAACACCGAAATATATGGTGTTTGTCCCGATTGTCAAAATAAATAATTACAATATATAATAGGTAAGTATATGGAATATATTCATTATTATTTGCAGAATAGTTTAGTTTTTGCCACTATCGCATTAGGCATTTTATTTATGCCTACCGCTAAATATTATAAAAACGACAAACACGCTTTATATATCAAGATTGCCGTGGCCATCTTTTTAGCATTGACTGTTTTCAATACAATGGAATATTTTGCCAGCAATGTAACATATAACAATCCTTGGCGTTATATCTCCACCTCTGCCGGTTATATTTTAAGACCAGCAGTTATCTTCTTTATTGGTATCGGCGTGAAAAAACTCCATAAGAGCACGTTGATATTATCAATCCCTTTATTAATTAACGCTTTATTAGTTATCATTTCTTGCTTTACCGGAATCATTTTTACATTCAGCAGTGATAATCACTGGGGTGGCGGACCAATTCGTTTCTTCCCTCATATCATTTCATTCCTCTATTTAGGATATATTCTTGTGGCGGTTGCCTTTACTATTAAAGGTCGTAGCATCAAAGAGATTTTACCAGTCTTAGTAGTGGCCATATGCGGTATTGTTGCCACAGTATTAGAAGTATCAGAATATGTTGTCGGTGTGGTCGATGGCATCTTAATCGTCGGCTGCTTATTCGATTTATTATATTTGACCGTTTATTATTCGCAGCGCGATTCCCTAACCGGTTTATTAAATCACCGCGTTTATTATAGTGATGCGTTAAAATATGACTCCAACTTAACCGCTGTTATATCAATGGATATGAACGGCTTAAAGATTATCAATGATAACAAGGGCCACGAGGCTGGTGATAAAGGCTTAATTACTTTAGCTAATTGCTTCTTAAAAGAATCCAATTCTCGTATGAAAATCTATCGTGTCGGTGGTGATGAATTTACCGCGTTATGTTTCAATATGAGTGAGCTTGAAGTAAGACAAGCTATTGAAAGAATTTATGATTATGTAAGCCGAACTGAATATACATGTGCTATCGGCTATAGATATCGCAAAGAAAACGAACCATTTAATGAAATGTTCCATAATGCTGATATGAACATGTATGATGCTAAACGTATCTATTATTCCGAACACGGAAGAAGAGATGACGATAAAAAAGAAGAAAAACAAACCAAAAAGAAAGGTGGAAAATAATCCACCTTTTTCATTAATGAAAATCTATTAGATTCCTAGTGGTAATTCACCACTTTTAATTTTTTCTAAAAGTTCGTCTTTCGGAATTGGTTTACCAAAGTGATAACCTTGTAATCTTTCACAGCCGACATTCTTTAAGAAATCCACTTCTTCATCGGTCTCAACACCTTCCGCTAAAGTTTTGATGCCGAGATCTTTTGCCATATTAATGACGGATTGGATAACAATTTTACTCTTGGGCTTTTCATGGAAACCAGATAAGAATTTCATATCGATTTTAAGGACGTCAAATTCATAATCTTTTAAGACGTTTAAAGAAGAATACCCACTACCAAAGTCATCTAACCATAAAGCATATTTTTCTTTCTTTAAACGATTGATAGAATCATTCAACGATGATAAATCATCAATCAATGCGCTTTCAGTAATTTCTACATGGATATATTCTTTAGGAACATTATATTTTTTCATCAAATCATCTAAGACTTGAACAGCATCCATTAATTCAAAATCTAATCTTGAGAAATTAATAGAAATAGGAATTACTGGTTTTCCTTCATCAATAGCAGCGCGAATATCGCGACAAACAATTTCATATACTCCCGCATCTAATATATGAATTAAACGGTTATTTTCTAAAACTGGAATAAATTCTCCTGGTGATAAGAATCCATATTTTGGATCAATCCATCTCGCTAATGCTTCCGCGCCACAAAGCTTGCGGTTTTTGCTCCACACGACTGGTTGATAATAGACTTTTAACCACCCATTGTGTACTGCATTTTCCACATTATGAATGATGTATTGCATCTTATGATATCCATTGTGCATATCTTTATCGTAGATAACATAAGGATGATTATCTTTAGGTTTTAATGATGAAGCATATCTAGCTTTATCCGCGCCACGTCTTAAATCATCTTCTGGACCAGTTGGTAAATATCCGCCTACTTCAAGTTTGGCACCTTCGATAATATCAATAGCTAGTGTTTTTTCTTTTAGTTCTATGATTTTTTCTTCTACACCATCAAATGAAGTTAATACGACAAAGTGGTCATCACCAACACGGGAAGAAATGTCGTTAGCAAATACTTGTCTAATAATTTCCGCTAATGCGCGAAGGAAGTTATTACCTTGCGCGAATCCTTTTTGGTCGTTAATGGATTTAAAGTTAACGACATTAAGGAAGAGAATGATTTTATCTTTTCTCTCATCATTCTTTTCTTTTAAGATTTCTTCTGCTTCATTAATGAAGTGAGCGTAAGTAAATAACCCTGATAATTCATCAATCGTCGCTAGTTGCTCTAATCTTTCGTCCTTTTCACCTTCGTTAATACGTTGGTTGTAGATAGAAATTGAGACCATCGCTAAGGATATAAAGAAGGTAATGTAGTTAACCCTGTCACCTTCTTGGAATACCGACGCTGATTCTCCAGCATATGGAACAGGAGTGATAGATTTAATAAGTAAATAGAAACCAGAAGCAACCGCTCCAACGATAGATACAGATGTATATGGCTTCCAAATCAAAAGACAAGCGACATAAATCATCATCGTGAGATAGCAGATGATTTCTTTACCGCGGAAATAATCGTTATAAGACACTCTAAATCCAAAGACCAAACAAATAACCGAGAAGAAGACAATCATCAAAACCAAGAGGGCTTTGCCATCTTTTTTAAATAAATATCTCGTTGCACTTAAAGCAATGATCAACAAAGAGAATATAAACGCACAAGAATAAATAACAATTAATAAACTATTGAGCCAAATGATGCGAGAATCGGCTTTCCAACTCTTTAAACTCGATTCAAAGAAGATGAAAAAACAATATGAAGCGGTGATACCACCGGTAATCATACTGGAGAGGAATCTCTTCTTTTGTGATCTCCTTTTATTTAAGGTGCCCGCGAAATATACGAGCATGGTAAGACATACTAAAAGAAATAGGACATAGATTGATATGCTAGTAAAAACATAATGGAATGGTGATTCGGCTTTACCAACCTTATCAGCCCATTCAGGTATGATATGTTCATGGAATTGATAATAAAGTAACCATATTTCCAAAATGATAATGACCGCGGACATAAAGATGCCGCTTCTCATGTTGGCTTCGTTTAAGTAATTCTTAACATATGGAGAACTATCTTCTAGCCCTATCATCGCAAAGAATTTCACAAATGGATTGTTTTTGTTTCTAAATTCTAATGGCTCTGCTAATTCTTCATCGCTCATTCCTAAAATGATTATTCCGGAAATGATACCAAAAACATTACCGATACCAGCAATGATAGAGGCGATACCATATTTTCTAACTTTTTCTTTATTTGTTTCGCGGCATACTTTGGCGTCAATCTTAACAGAGATGAGCAAACACGCTACTTCAAAAGGCATCAATAAACCAATGCAAAGAGCGCTGAGTAAAATATTGGTATTACGATTGACATCAATAATTGCGGACACCAAAGATCTCGCGCCAATAACAGAAAAAACAAATACCAAAACAGCGGAGACTAAAGCCCCAATTTTAAAGAAGATGAATGATAGTTTTTTCTTCATCAAAATAATTTTAGCACATGCGCATAAAAAGAAATAAATATTTATTGTCCGTAAAGGTGAACGCGTATGTGATATAATCAAGGCGTAACTAGGGAGATAGTTAGTATGAAACAATCATTATCATTTAAATGGCATTTTATAGACCGTTTTGAAGAACCCTTTTTAAAAGCATTACCAAAAGATGCAAAACTAGTTGATATTCCCCACAATATTAAAGATGTCCCATATAACTATTTCAACGAAAACGATTATCAAAAAGTCGTAACATATGAGAAGCTTTTTGATGTTGAAGAAAATATTGAAAATAAATCAGTAGTTATCAGATTTGAAGGCTATATGCTTCAAGCGGATATTTATCTTAATGATGTCTTTATTGGCCATTACGCTTCTGGCTATGTCCCCGTTCCTATTGATGTCACTAATCAAATTAAACAAAAAGGTAACCGCTTAGTGGTGGTCCTTGATACAAGAGAAGATAAAGAAATTCCACCATTTGGATATGCTGTGGATTATTTAACATTCTCCGGAATATATCGTGAAGTTACTTTAGAAGTATTACCAAAAACATATCTACAAAACTTTTGGGTTTATGGCGATATGAAAGGTAACACTTATGTTGGTTATGACAAAAAGGGAAATGATAAGATTTCAATTGTCTATCAAGTATACAACAAAGATGGTTATCTCGTTCATAAAGGTAATAACGATAAATTCAATATCAAAGGTGTAGATTTATGGGATGTTGATAATCCTAATCTTTATAAGATTGTCGCCACTACTTCTAATGGACAAATCATCGAAAGAAAATACGGATATCGTGACGCTAAATTCACAAATAAAGGCTTCTTCTTAAATGACAAACCATTAAAACTTTTAGGTTTGAATAGACATCAACTATATCCATATGTTGGTGGCGCTATGCCTAAGAGCATGCAAATAGATGACGCTATTAAATTAAAAGAATTAGGAATCAATATTGTTAGAACTAGCCATTATCCCCAATCGGAATGGTTCTTAGATAAATGTGATGAATTAGGCCTATTAGTGGTGGATGAAATTCCTGGCTGGCAACACCTTGGTAAAAGCACCACTTGGAGAGGCCACTACTACGATTTCATTAAAAGAATGGTTCTAAAAGAAAGAGGACACACAAGTTTAATTGCTTATGGAGTCCGTGTTGATGAATCGCAAGATGACCACGAACTATATACAAACGGCAATAATATCGCTCATAGTTTTGATCCCTATCGCCCAACACTAGGTGTAAGAAACTTCAAAAACTCCGAACTATTAGAAGATATCTATGGATATAACGATTTCGTATGCGCGGATATGTCTAAAGGATTAATAGATCCTAAGAGTATAACCAAGCATAAAGATGCTCCTATTTTAATTACTGAATATATGGGGCATATGGAACCAGTTAAAGGCACTAGTGATTTAGATAAACGTAAGGTGGTTGCCTTAAGACATGCAAGAGTTATCGATGACTCTAATAAATATGAAAGACTATCCGGCTGTATCGGCTGGTGTTTTGTGGATTATTATACCCACGTTGATTTCGGTTCAGGCGACCATATCTGCCCACACGGTGTTTTAGATATGTTTAGAAATAAAAAATACACCGCTTCTATTTATGAATCGCAACAAGATGAGCATCCAGTTTTAGATGTTCTTTCTAATATGAGACCTGGCGATTTTAAAGAAGCGACATATCAAGATATTTATGTCGCCACTAATGTCGATAGAGTGGATTTATATAAGAACGATGAATTCGCTACATCTTTCTATCCAAAAAGAGATCGGTTCAAATATATGAAACATCCACCCATCCTTATCGATGATGTATTAGGTGAGACATTTAAAGATGATAGATTTACCGAAAAAGAATGCAAAAAGCTTGCAAAAGCCTTCTCTTATGGTGGTTTATATGGTTTTAACCACTTAAAACTAAATCATATTATTAATGTTGGAATGGTCTATCTCAAATACAAATTGAAATGGTCCGATTTAGTGGATATTTGGAACACCCATGTTGCCACTTGGGGTGGCTATGCTAAAACATTTACATTTAAAGGAATCAAAGATGATCAAGTGGTTATCGAAAAGACTATTGCCCCTTCATTAGATTTCCATTACGAATATAAAGTAAATAGAAACGAACTCAAAGAAGAAGAGACATATGATGTTACCACGATTAACGTTTCATTTGTTGATCCTGATGGTAATGTGATGCCTTACGCTAATAGACCAATCCAAGTTAAAGCGGAAGGCGATGTCGCTATTATTGGTCCAGAATTACAAACTTTATTAGGAGGTCAATTGACCGTCTATGTTAGAAGTTTAAGAAAAGGTAAAGGTATTGTCACTATTACCGATGAAAACGGTGACCATAAATTCGAATTTAAAGTCGTGTAATTTATTTTAATAAATTAAAAGCTAGGGAATTAATCTCTAGCTTTTTTAGTTTTTCCTATTTTAATCTTAGAATGAATATAAAGCGAAGACGAGGCCCATGCCGTTATAGTAAACGGTTGTATAATCGCCCACTAATGCTTTTTGTTCATTGCTTAAGGAATAAGCAGTTGGAGCAGGTATTTGACCTTGCATATAAGCTGCAAAGGTTGTAGCTTCATACATTGAATTACCATCGGTTGTTCCTAATGGGAGTCCATGACCGAAATCGAATACTGGAGCACCGCCACCATTTAAACCTCTTAAGACTTCATGGAGTGTGCAAATGTTTGTGATATATTCAGTAATCTTTTCATTAGCATCGAAGAAATCTTCGTCAAATTGGACGCCTTTAGCCATTGCAGCAGCAATTAAAGC
>JAEEGL012345274.1_pt1 | contig 11185 bp, 15 predicted proteins | sample 9134231 | NCBI WGS metagenome assembly JAEEGL01 (sample SAMN16246548, study PRJNA631951) | gut metagenome | biome: gut microbiome; feature: rumen; material: fiber-attached | host: Bos | place: Iran: Karaj | collected 2018-10
CTTTTGATATAGCCTATACATCAGTATTAAAAAGAGCTAATGATACATTAGATTATATTTTAAAAGAATTAGATGAAAAAAATATTCCTATTAAGTATAGTTGGCGCTTAAATGAAAGACATTATGGTGCTTTACAAGGATTAAATAAAGATGAAACTAAAAAACAATATGGAGAAGAACAAGTTCATTTATGGCGTAGAAGTGCATCTGTACGTCCACCAGAACTTGATAAAAGTGATCCAAGATATCCTGGTAATGATCCAAAATACAAAGATTTAATGGAAGATGAATTACCAAGAACTGAGAATTTACTTGATACAGTTAAAAGAGTAATAAAATATTGGAATAGTGATATAAAAAAAGATTTACTTGATAATAAAAAAATTATCATTGTTGCTCACGGTAATTCATTACGTGGACTTATAAAGTATTTAGATAACTTATCTGATGAAGAAGTTATGAAACTTGAAATAGCTACCGGAAAACCAATATGCTATGAATTAAATGAGAAGTTAGAACCAATTAAACATTATTATGTAGAATAAAAAAAGGACTAGTATTAACTAGTCTTTTTCATAAATAGGTTTTCCAGTTTTTGGATCATAGCCTTTAATTTTAGCATGAATTGGTTTTCCAGTTTTTTCATCATATCCAATAATTGGAGCTTTTTTGCTTTCAATTGGTTCTTCAGTTTGGAAATTCCAAAGAACAGAAACAACTGCAAGAGCAATTCCTAAGATAAATTCAAACCAGAAACCTGCTTTAGATCCGCCATCAAGAATTTGAAAAAAGTAAACTAAATGTATTAAAGCGATAAACCCAACTGCATAGTTTGCATATGCAATCCATTTTTCGTTTAAGCCTTTAAATACATGAAGTCCATATAGAGCCATTACACCAAGAAGTAAAATAAATTGAATAATACCAATTGATAGTAAACTAGAACTCCAAAGACTTACTCCATAGCTTCCGTATCCTACATAAGATACAAATGAAAATACAATTAGCAAGAATGCAATTCCAACCATAGCAAGGCTGAAAATCTTTTTCATGTTTAAATCTAATTTCATTTAAAACTTCTCCCTTCTGCATATAGAATAGCACATTTTTTAAACAAAATAAAGTTTAATTACAATTAAAAGGAAAAAAAGTGTTAAAAATGACAAGTTTTTTACAGTTTTAAAAAAAATGACAATTGAATGACAACCGCTTTAAAAAATAGTATGCTTATGCTATACTTAAAATGAAGGTAGTGATGATATAAAGGAGCAATTACTATTAAATTATAATAAGTAGAGTTGGGCTTTTGGTATCATCTCTTTTTTTAGGAGGGAATATGAAATACGATGAGGAAACGATTAATAAATTCTTAAAACTTATTAATACGTTAGAGAGGAGTGTAACAAGAGATATAGCTCCAGAAATGGGTATGACGAAATTGGAAGTCATGGGTTTAGTATATTATCTTAGAAATAATGGAGTAAACATAGCTGAAAGAACTACAATTGATGATATTTATATACTAAATAATGGTGATAAAAAATATGTTGAAAAGAACTTCTATAATGTTTCTAGTGATGATAATGATGAATTTAAGTTTATTGCTATTGCAGATACTAGACTTGGTTCTAAATCACAACAATTATCTTTATTAAATGCTATATATTTAGAAGGATATGAGAATGGTTTCAATAATGTTATTCATTGCGGTAATATTTCAGCTGGATTATATAAATTAGGTCATGATTATGCAGAAACAAATTTTATTAATGATTCTTTTGGTCAAATAGATTATATTGCAAGTCACTATCCTAGAGTTGATGGTATGAAAACTTACTTTATTACAGGTAGTACTGATGAAAAGCACTTATCATCAAAAAATAAAATAAATATTGGTAAAAGAATAGCTGAACTTCGTGATGATATGGTTTATTTAGGAGATAAATCCTGTGACTTTATTGTTGATGATACAGTAATAAGACTATATAGTTCTAAATTAGCTCAAGCTTATACAAAGTCTTATCGAAGTCAACAGCAAGTTGCATCAATTAGATTAGAAGATAAACCTGATATAGTTTTATATGGTGGAATGCTTGGAATGGAAAAATATACTTATCGTCAAATATCTACTTTCTCAATTCCTAGTGTTTGTGCTACTTCTAAAGAAATGGATGATAACAGGCGTTCAAATACTATTGGAGCTTGGTATATAACAATTAAGAATGTAAAAGGAAAGCTAGATAGTGTGAGTGGTAAAGCTTTCATATGTCCTAAGACAGTGAAAGATGATTACTTAACGGCAAAAGTTTTAAAAGGTAATGCCAAGGTAAAAAAATTGGTTTAATCAGGGAGGTTTATAATGAATAAAGATGATTTTGGCTCAAAGTATGCAAATACAATGTATAAGTATATACATAATGATATGCCAGTCGAAACATATATGGCTAAGTTTAATTTAAATCATGCAGAATTAAATGGTCTTATTGAATTGTTTCGTGTTAATGGCAAGAGTGTTAAAATTGAAGAAGAAAATGGAACTTTAGTATTTAAAAAGGTTAGTACAAAGAGTAGTTCCTTAAATCGACTAGGTATTGATAAGTCTAAAATAATTCATACCCAAATAGGCTTAGTTTCAGATACCCATTTTGGTAATATTGGTCAACAATTGCATTTATTAAATTTAATATATAGGGAAGCCTATAATCGTGGAATTACTCAGATGTATCATTTAGGAGATGTAGTAGATGGTTTTTATCCAAATAGAAAAGAAAACCCTAAATATCAATTTTTAAATGGATTTGATGAACAAAGTAACTTTGTTATTTATGAATATCCTGAAATTGAAGGTATAACTACTAGTTTCTTGGAAGGAAGTCATGATGAAACCCATTATAAAAATGGTGGGGCCACATTACATAACGCAATTTCTATTAGCCGTCGTAGTAAGGACTTGAAGTTTATTGGTCAAGATTTTGGTATTGTCAATATTGGTAAAATTCAATTTTTCTTTGATCACCCTGGTGATGGAAAATCAAGAACAAAATCATATACATTACAAAAACGTGCCGAAGTAATATCTGAAGATGGTTATACACCACAATTTTATGCTGTTGGTCACTATCATGGATCATATTATATGGATTATTTAAATATGACTTGCTTGATGATTCCAGCATTCTGTACTAAGACACATTTCCAACATAAGAAAGCAATCTTCAATGATGTTGGTGCATATTTCCTTGATATATATAGCGATGAAAAAGGAAATATAATATTCGTTGAACCTGAAGAAATTTTATTTCATCAAGAAGACTTCTGGGATGAAGCCGGTAAAGATAAAAATAAAGTTAAAAAACTTGTTATTAAAGATACAGTATATTAAACTCTTTTTAGAGTTTTTTATTTGCAATAATATATTTTATTTTTATAATGTAAGTGTTATACTAATAATATAGGAGACGATATGGAAGAAAAGAATGTTATTGTTGTTGAAAAAGATAAAAAAGGTAAACTAAATATCAAAGTTATATTAATATTATTAGCTATTATTGCTATATTAGGTTATGCAGTATATGGTTTACTTAATAAAGATAGTGCGAATGGTATTATTATCCGAGCTAAAAATTCATTTAAAAAAGCTACTGATGTAAGTGAACTTCGTACTGCGACATTTACTTATAATGGAGTAGCTAAAAAATGCAAAGAAGAATGTAAAAATGATGGTAAAGATGAATATGTTTACTATGTTTCTTATGAAGGAGATGTAACAGCGGGAATTGACTTTGAAGAAATAGAATTCAAAGTTGATAAAGAAAATAAAAAAATAATGATTATTATGCCAGAAGTAACTATTACTAATGCACGTACCTATATTGAAAAACAAAAGTTTATCTTCAAAAATAGTAAATATGATAATGTCCAAGAATTACAAGATGCCAATAGATTATGTAATGAAGATATTAAAAGAAAAGCTAGTGAAGATGATCAATTATTAAAGACAGCTAAAGAAAATGCTAAATTAGTACTAGAGCATTTCTATGAAATATGGGTAGAAAAATATTATAGTGATTATACCCTTGAGGTAATGTAGGTGATAGTATGAAGAAAAGAATAATTATAGTTTTAGTTTTATTATTATTAGTTACAACATCATGTAAAAAAGATAAAGTTGATTTATCAAAGATTGCTTCAGCTATTTCATCTAGTGATTCTTTAGTTACTAATAAAGTTTATTATCATAATGTAGCAGAATATGAAGGAGGAAGCTTTCTTTTACGCTTACTAGGTATTGATAAGAAAGTTTGGATTGAGTATACAGGATTAACAGATTTAAGTATTCCATTAGGAGAAGTTAAAACGACGATTGATGGTGATAAAATTCATGTTTTAATCCCAAAAGTTAAAATAGATCGTTGTTATGTTCAAAATGAAAATGATACTGACTTTACTTTCTATACTCCAGATGGTAGTATTTTCCATCTAGGTGATGTATCATCATCTGAAGGAACTGAAGCTTTTAAAAAAGCTCAAAATGACATGTGTGAAGCTGTTAAACATGATATGGATTTATTAAGAAGAGCACAAAGAAGAGCCGAAAATCTTTTAAAAGAAAAAATAAGAGTTTTAACAGAAGATTCTGATGCATTATATAGCGTTATTTGGGAATATGCCGATAATATTTATGAATAAAAAAAACACTGAATAATCAGTGTTTTATTTTTTTTAATGTATCTTCATCACCCATAATTAGTCCACTTATGGCTTCATCAGTAGTCATTACTTCTTCCATGTTTTCATCAATAAGATATAGTGAACCATTATGATAAATGATAGATAACTCAGTACTATTAATTTTTCCAATTATTTCATCCACAATATCACTATATGTTGGATAAATATCTACATTAGTTTTAAATACTTCGCATTTACTTTCTTCTAGTCTTAAAATAATACTATTAAGAGGTATTTTTACGGAAATATTATTATCTTCTTCTTTAAATAATTTCTTTTTAAGAACTCTTTCTTGTAATTCATAATATTCATAATTAATACGATAATGATAATCAGAAGTTAATAATTTTTGTCCATATTTTTCCAATAATTGTTTAGCTATTTTTTCTGATTGAATTAAAATGATATATTCTTTTTTCTTTTCTTTTTGCATACGTATTATGTCACTATCAGTATAATATGTAAAATTAATATAATCTGTCATAAGTCACCTCACAAGTTTATTATTATATAATGAAACAGTTACTATTTCAATAATGATAACTTTTTTTGACATTTTTTAATAAAAAAAGGATTAAAACTTATATCCCATGTTTTAAATCCTAATTATTAATCGTAATATTCTTCGATTATATTCACATCTTCATCTTTATAATGTGTTCCATCATCAACAACTTCTTCAACATACTCTTCTACAGCACCTTCTTCTTCAGGAGGTATATTGTTCATATCATCAGAAGAGCAAGCTACTAAAGTAAAGCACATCATGATAGATAGAATACCTAATAAAAACTTTTTGATAATAATCACGTCCTTTCCTTTATTTTAAATCTTTGCTTGTGTCTAAAATAATGTTTTTAAGCATATCTTCATTGTCTACATCTTCTACTAAGTACATTGGCTTAGCATGTTCATAAGGAATAGTTTCTTCCATATGATATTTCTCATTACCATTAACTTTTTTAACTAGTAATCGATCATCATATATTCCACCAAATAGTACACCATTATGATAAAGTAAATATTCACCCATCATTGGTTTATAAGTAATATCTAATTGATTTAATTTTTCGATAATAAAATCTCGATATTCTTTTGTACTTGCCATATTACCATTCCTATTATAAGTATAACATGATTTCTTCATTTTCAATAATTTATTTACATTAATTACTTAAAATATTATTCTAGTTGATGTCCAATTGTTGACTTTTACTATATCATTTTTTAGAATATGATGTGTTAATGAGGTGCTTATGGAAGATATAATGTATAATTTAAATGATTTAGAAAGATTTTGTGAAATATTTCAAATTCCTTTTGATGAAGAGGAAATAAAGACCAAATATAAGAAATGTGAATGGCCAGAATCAAGATTCGACGATTTATTAGATATTATTACGGAAGACTTTTCTGATTATAAATGGGAAGCTACTAGATCATATATGGAGATGATAAAGATTTTTTTTGATGAAATACCTGATTATGAGAAAGAAGAGACAAAGATAAAAGTTCATAAAATAGTAAAACGAATGGTAAGTGATCTTTTAAAACTTCAAGTTTCTAATATAAATTATGATACTGATCGACCTAAAGAAGAGGTCATTGATGATCGATTAGTTCAAATTCAAAATATATGTTTTAAAGGATTAAGTAGTTGTAGTAAAAATCTTGCTAATGTATATAATCTATATTATCAAGCATCATTTGATGATATTTATTCAGTATTAGCTAACATCTATAATTTTGATGAAAATTATCTTGTTATTAGATTTAATGAATGTGATAGAGTTTGTACTAAAGATCAATATTTTTCAGGATATAGTTTAGATGATTTAAAAACATATTTCTTATTTATTGCACTAATGGCTTGTTCTTTATATTCTAAAGATACTGATATATCAGAAGCTTATAATGATGATGGAAAGATTAATGGTCAAAAATATGGTGATTGTATAAACGGTGATTCTCTAATTATGATTGTTAAGAAATTAAAAGATAGTAAGACAATGAAAAAAACTAGATAATAAAACATTAATCAACTAAATTATGTTATAATAATATTAGAGGATTATAAGAATGGAAGAATTATTTTTACAATTAGCAGAAAGAAATGATTGGAGTTATAGTGTAGCTGATGGTAGACCATATTTTATGAAAAATGGAAAATATGCTGTTCCTGATGAAACGACGAGTGATGAAGATAAAGAAATGTTGGCAAAAATTATATCTGAAGGATCAGAAGAAATGGCACAATTAATATTACTTTGTTGGAATAATGGAATTACCATTAGCGGTCCTTGTTCGGGAATTAAAGAGTTTCACAATAACCCACCACATTCTTTACATTTTTCTTTTAGTGGAGAAAAAGAATTAATTGAACCACTTCATCAAAGACTATCAACACTATTTCCAAATTTCACTCATTTATGTAGAAATCAAAATGATACTCTTAGATATGATATAGACTATCCGTTAAATGGAATGGGATTAACAACTGAACAATCTAATCAAATATTTTCAATTATCAAAGAAGAATTTGAATTAATAATTGGAAAAGAAGAAATAAAAAGACACTAACATTAAGTTAGTGTTTTAATATTTTAATAATATCTTTTTATTGAAATTATTTTCTAGATTTTTTTTCATCATTTAGAGTTAAATCAGAATCAATTAACGATGTGCTATTATTTATTTCAAGAAGAATATTATCTAATTCATCCTTTTCTTCAGGTGTTGGGATAGTCCAAAGACAATCTTTTTTACCAAAATCAAATCCCTTACAAGTAAAACAATTAATTAAATCCCAAATACGATAATCATTTTCTTTCATCTTTACTATATATATATGTGCATCACGGATTTTAATTCCTAAATAACCATTATTATCAACAGAAGTGTATAAATCCCATGAATCATCACCATAAGAATGTATTTCATAATGTCTTGTATCATCAGGTGTCCAGAAAATAAACTTTAATTTATTATCAAAACCATGACTTCTATAAACTCCAGTTGTATTAAATAAAAATACATCGGAAAATCTGCTTGCTTCTTCACTAGACATATTTATAACTTTCATGAATGATTTAATAGCTGGATTTATATCATCAATTTTAATGCAATTAAGAACTTCACTATCTAAATTTTCAAATGTTTTTAATAATGCTTGTGTTTTTATTGTTTTTAATGTTTCATTAAAATATTCTTCTAAGTTATCTTGGTGATATAATTTTGCAATTGCATATACTAAACCTTCTAAAGTAGAAATAAGATTACCATAAAAATGACAACTAAACATTTCTTTCTCTTCATCAGTTGTAAGTACTAAATCACTAAGCGTTTTATCCATAACTAGTGTTTTTCCTTCATAATTAATTTTCTTTTGTCCATAATTCGAATCACAATAAATACAGCTATATTCTCGATCAGTTGATATTAAAATATTTCCATATTTATAAACTGGTCTACCTTCTTCTTTATGCTTTGTTTTTTCAGCTCCAAGTAATTCTAGATATAATTCATGTTCTAACGGACTTCTAAAATAAGTCGTTCCTTTTAAATCTAACATATATTCCCCCTATGTCGTTTGTGTATTATACATTTTTATAAATAAAATGTCAACTTTGCAATAGATGAATAAACAGTTAATATTCAAATAACGCAATACTTTAAAACATGTTATAATAAAACTATGGTGATAATATGGATATAAAATTATTTTTAAAAGCGATAGTAAAATACTTATTTGGAGTAATATTGGTAGGTATTCTATTATTTGTTCCAGCCGGGACTTTTAATTATTGGAATGCATGGTTATTTATGGGATTATTATTTATTCCAATGTTTATAGCTGGTATTGTATTAATGATAAAAAATCCTATGTTATTAAAAAGTAGGTTAGATGTTAAAGAAAAAGAAAATGAACAAAAACAAGTAATATTATATAGTGGATTAATGTTTTTAACGGGATTTATCATAGCAGGACTAAATTTCAGATTTTCATGGATAATAATACCTAATATTGTTGTAATAATATCTTCAATCCTATTTATAATATCCTATATTTTATATGCTGAAGTATTAAGAGAAAATGCTTTTCTTTCTAGAACTATTAAAGTAGAAGAAAATCAAAAGGTTGTTGATACTGGACTATATGGTATAGTAAGACATCCAATGTATTCTATAACACTTATATTATTTATAACAATGCCATTAATATTAGGTTCTATTATTTCATTTATTATATTTTTAGTTTATCCATTTATTATTTCTAAAAGAATTAAAAATGAAGAAGAAGTTTTAGAAAGAGAACTAAAAGGTTATAAAGAATATAAAAACAAAGTAAAATATCGATTAATTCCATTTATATGGTAATTAAATTAAAAAAATATGTGCTATAATGTCCTTGGTGATTGAAATGATAAAATCTAAAGGTTGGAATTGGAAAATTGTTAAGGATGATCCAACATCTGTTTGGAAAAATCCAAGTATTGAATCATATTATTTATTAAATCGATGGTCTTCATTAGAAATGAAACGTTTTTTAGATCTTGGTTGTGGTTTAGGTAGACATACTATTTTATTTGCAAAAAATGGATTTGATGTATCTTGTTTTGACATAAGTGAAGAAGCTATTAATAGGACTAGAAAATGGTGTGAAGAAGAAAATTTAACATGTGAATTTGATGTTGGAGATATGTTAAAGTTACCATACAAAGATAATACATTTGATTGTATTCTTTGTAGAAATGTAATATCTCATACTGATACAGAAGGAACGAAAACAATTATTAACGAACTAAAAAGAGTACTTAAGAAAGATGGAGAATGCTATTTAACATTAGGTTCAAAAGATACTTGGGGATTTAAGCAAGAATCTTGGCCACTCATAGACGAAAATACCAGATTAAGGATGGAAGAAGGGCCTGAATACAAAACACCTCACTTTTATGTGGATTATAATCTATGTCAAGAACTTTTTAAGGACTTTGAAATCATTCATATATATCAAGTGATTGATTACTTTAAATCTAATGATAAAGTATTAGACTCTTATCATTATCACTTGCTAATAAAAAAACACTAACTAAATTGTTAGTGTTTTATTTTCTAAGTGGTATAATATTTGTGTAAAATGTTAAAATACATTGCTTGTAGCAACGGTATATTTGTAATAGACTGAACTTGATGAAAGGAGGAAATGAAATATGTTAAAAGATAATCTAAAAACATTAAGAAAAAACAAAGGACTTTCACAAGAAGAATTAAGTATTAAGTTAAATGTCGTAAGACAAACAATTTCAAAATGGGAAACAGGATTATCTGTTCCAGATGCTGAAATGATTGTAACAATATCAGAACTATTCGAAACACCGGTTAGTGAAATTCTCGGAGAAAATATTGAAAGCAAAGAAAAAAATGATTTAAAAGTAATATCTGAAAAATTAGAAGTGATTAATGAACAATTAGCAAATAATCAAAAAGAGAAAAGAAAGAAAAGAATTCAAGTATTGATAATTATCGATATATGTATCATTTTATTATTTATATTGTTTGCAATATTAGATAGACCTTATCAGACTTGGGATTATAGTATTACCGAATGGGCTATATTAGGAACATTTTATCAAGCATTTGAATGGATATTTATGAGACTAGCACCTATTGCTGTAATAGTATTAACAACTATAATTGTAATTAAAAAGAATAAATAGCAAAAATTGCACGATAATTATAATGGTTTAATACTTTTAATTATATTACATAAAATACATAATAAAATCAACATCACATGTTATAATCAACTTGGAGGATATTTTTATGAAGATAATAATTTTTGAAGAAAAATATCGCGACGATATGATATATATGGTTTTAAGTGCCAAAAATGCATTAGGGCGAGTTCCTAGACTTAATGAGGATTTATTAGACATTAAAACTAATTATTTTGATAAAGGGCATCCTTTTTGGATTGCTTTAGACGAATTTGATCGTGTAATTGGCTGTATTGGTACTAAAGAAGATAATGATGGAAATATCTTTTTATCACATCTATATGTTAAATACGATTTAAAAAGGCATGGTATTGGAAGCAAATTATTAGACTTAGCTGAAAATTCAATTAGAAATCGTGGCTATAAAGAAGTGCATGTTCATTTAGGAAAAGACTATCTTGAAAGTCATATTTTTTATCCCAAACATGGTTATATTGAATATAAAGAGTTATATATGAAAAAAGACTTAGGTAATACCTAAATCTTTTACTATTCTAAATGGCACGATAATCATAGGGGTTTAAAACTTTGTTTTATCCATTTTGATTTTTACTATCCATTTCCTTTCCATAGTATAAAGTTCTTAATTTATCTAATCCTAAGTCATCATATTTGAAATCGAATCCATATAGATTTAATTCATCTATTAATTTATTTCTTTGGGTATCTAAATCCAA
>JAEEGL013645826.1_pt1 | contig 11185 bp, 17 predicted proteins | sample 9134231 | NCBI WGS metagenome assembly JAEEGL01 (sample SAMN16246548, study PRJNA631951) | gut metagenome | biome: gut microbiome; feature: rumen; material: fiber-attached | host: Bos | place: Iran: Karaj | collected 2018-10
AATTTCTCTGTGGCAATTAGCACAAAGTAATACACATTTTTTACTTTCTTCAATACAATCTTTTAATTTAAAATCTCTATTACCTATGGTAAAATCCTTTTCTGACTATTCTCTATGGTGGAAATCTAATGCACCTAAATAAGTATTATATCCACATCTTTCGCATTTTCCACCACGACTTTTTCTTAATAAGTCTAAAAAACCACTTCTTGATAATTGAACGCCTTCTGGCATACAATCATAACAACAAAGTCTTTGATTAGCAGACCAATTTTTAGGCTTAAAAGTTTTTCCACAAATTAAACAATATCTATTAACATCCCATAATTGAGCGTTGTCTTTTTTTCGTTGTACACGAGCCTTTTCTTGGCAACTCCTACAACAATATTTTGCAGTAGATTTTTTACATTGAAAATCTCTCCCACACACTACACACTATTTAATCATAAAGCTACTCCTTTCATTTGTTCTATTATATATACAAAATAATAATAGATAATTACCAGGATACGCCCAAAGTGTGTATCTTACATTTTTCCATTACGCTCTTGCTCTCTTTCATCAAATTTTTTACTTAAATCAATTAATTGTTCTAATAGTCCTATAATTGTTTCTTTTGTCCAGTATTTATCTGGTTCAAGTTCTCTGTTTAATTTTTTAGTAAACATTTCTAATTGTTTTGTTGTCAGCATTTTGAGACTCTCCTACTATTTACTATATATATTATACCAAAATTTTTTAAAATAAGCAATTTTGGAGAAAAATTTCCAAAACCCATTTTTATTTTGGGACGACGGTTGGCACACCCCCGAGCGGCGCAACAATCGGAAACAGACATAAAAAAAATGGGACACTTAGTGTCCCATAAAGTATGCTAATGCCTCAGACGCATTAATAGCACGTTGCCAGTGGTTTCCTCCACAGCGCTCATATCCAGCAGCAAATTCTAATGCTGCTTGTTGCTCATCTTGTAAAGAACAGAAGTATTCATATCCACAACCGTATATATCCATTTCATATTGGATTGTGCGGGCAAGGAACTCACATTGGTATGCGAGATCTTGTCCCCAAACTTCAGCATAGCCTTCACTCCATTGGCAAATGCCATAATAACCAGCACCATAAATTTCTGGTTGAAGGTCAAGGTTGCATCCAGCGCACTCGCTCATCATGTTGCCAAGTAAACCAGCAACTACATAATCATTATATCCAATAGAATGGAAGTAATCCCAGATATAACGTGCGGCCGGGTATTGCTCATCTACCTGCGGCTCAGCCTCTACGACTACTTCCTCAGGCGTAGATTCTTCTACAACTTCAACCGTAGATTCTTCTACTACTTCAGGCTCTGGGGCCGCACTTACTTCTTCTACGACTTCTGGCTCAGGTTCTTCAACAATCTCTTCTTCTTCTGGCTCAGGCTCGTAGTATTCTTCCTCTTCTTCTTCAATTTCTTCGATTTCTTCTTCTTCTGGTTCCGAAGATATATCCATCGTAGATCTTACTTGCGGTTCTTGAAGTCCGAACCAAGGAAACTCTGTAATCTCCATTGTAGGAGCTAAATTAGGAGTCTCCAATTCAATTTCAGATTCTTCTTTCTCAATCACTTCGGAAGCGACAGGTTCTTCGACAATAAAAATAGGCTGCTCGGCTTCGGGAGCTTTACAGCCTACAAGTGATAACATTGCGGTGGCTAATAGTATTACAATTAGTTTCTTCATTTTTTTACTCCTTAATATTTCTATTAAGTCGTTTAAAAGTATGAGTTTAATTTTCCTACTACTTCGTACTCTTCAATTATTATTTGCGGGGTAATTTCTCCCCCATAATCGTTTAAGGCACATTTTCCAACTGCCCCAATAATCACACTTTGTGCGTCAGAAATAAGATCTTCATATTCTTCCGCAGACGACTTAAACTTAATTGCGCTAGTTCCGTAAGGTAGTTCAAATTTTAAAGTGGGATGTTCGTCTTGACTCATCAATTTGATACTATCTACTGGTATCATTATCTAAAAAGCAACTAAGGGTTCTGGCATTGATTGACCCCATATTGATTTTAATCCAGCGATTTTGAGAATAGTATTAGGTTTAAAATCTGCACCGTGCCAAATAAAATCAACATTATAATAGGGTTTAAATTCACAATCCTTTAATGCTTCATTAGAAAAATTAATGAGGTCATCAAAAAGTTCATCTTTTATAGCTACACCAAAAGCATTTCCATGCCCTTGAGCATATACTACAAGTTCACTATTATTTAGGAAAGTTCGAAAATCTTCCAGTTCTGGAACTGGATACCCACGTCCGGAGCCTTCCCAAGTTATTGAACCATCATCGTGCTTAACTTTGCTTAAGATAAGTACTGGATGTTGATATTTTGCGACAAGCTGGTTTGCCATCAATCCAGTTAAATTGCGGTCAATTTGATGATCATCATCTAATTTAACAGCAATAATTTTATTCTTATATAATTTCTTATCTTCAATAATCTTTATAATCATATCGCGGTTATCGTCAAGAGTTTTTTGCTATCTGCGTTTCGCTCTTTGACTCATTAACCCAGCTTCTTCAACCCGAGTAGTCATTCGTCCCTTAGCACCTCGCTTTGTAGAAGGTACTTGCTGATACGCCTTGAAATTGAGCATGGATTCAAAGACAGTAATCTTTTCCTCACGAGTACCTGCTCGCACAACAGCGTTAATCAGTGGGACAATAGAAAATGCTATTGAATAAGGGTTTAATCCGCCCGCTTTGCTAATTGAATATCCTTGTATTTTACCCAGTTCTTTTAAAAATGGGTTTTTAAAATTATTAATTCCTCGGCGTATGATTTCCAATGTTTCATAATCCAACAGAGGCATCATATCTCCAATAATTCCTACTGCGGCGAGGTCTATTAATTCTTCTGCTTTGTCTTCACCTAATAATGCATCGATCTCGCTACAGAATTTATATACCATACCAGCGCCCGAAAGTGATTTAGTAGGATAATCACAAAGTTGGTTATTGATGATACAAGCGTATTTAGAAATCTAATCTGCTTCGTGATGGTCAATAACCAGCACATCGCAGCCCCGTTTATAGAGTTCTTCATGCACTTCGTAATCATTGGAACTAGCATCCGGTGCAATTACCAATTTAATGTCATCAGGGATTGTTTTATAGATAATACCATGTTGTTTACCATCATGGACTCTATATGAAACGTTATTCACAGTATAGTAGGGGAATAATAAATATAGATAATTAATTAGGAAAGCGGCTGATGTGAAACCATCACAATCGGCATCTACCTAAACGAATATCTTATCATTATTTTTAATATGCTTCAAAAGCATTGTTATGCCTTCCTACATATTTTTAATTTTCATCGGATCGATTATGTCTTCAATCGTAGTATTTAAATAATGGTCGATATTCTCCGGGGCTATACCTCGGGCCGCAAAAACTTTCTATATATCTGTATAGTAATCGTATATCGGTAAAATGGGTGTTATTAATTTATATCTCATAGTACAATTCTCTCTTTAAACAACTTTAAAAATACATTTGGTCCTTTATCTACTGGACTATCTTTATATCCTGTTATTTTTTCTTTATCAAAAATAAAAGAAATCATGGCATCGTTATTATATCTTTGCCGCAGCTTTAATAAGTTCCTTTTAAGGTGCTGAAATTCTTCATCACCTATTTCTTGGAACTGTCTATCAAATGCTATTACAATTTCTTTTACACCAGCTTTTAAAAGAAGATAAACTTGATATGAAGATAAGCTACTTCCGCAGCAAGCAACGTAAATATCGTTATCTAAACCAAAATAGCTTTGAGCCTTTAAAACGCTCTTTTCACCTTCCATTACGATAGCTATGCCCATACGTTTTATTTGAGATTTACTATGATTATAATTATATAAATTTGTCCCCAGTGGATGATTGTATTGAATTCCATTAACTTTTAATGGTCGATATTTTCCATATCGTTCAGCATCTTCTTTTACAACAGTACGTCCTCTAATACCAACCAAACGGTCATTTTCATCATAATGCGGTATTACAATCTGATTGCCGCCTGGATAGTAGCTAATGTGGTTAAAATCCATTATTGATTGAGCAATACCTTCATTTAACCACAAGCCAATTTTTATATCATAATTGAATCTATCCAGAATACTACTATCATATTCTTTAAGGACTATATCTGTCTGATTCTTTCCATCTATTTCTTGAATACGAGAATAATTGTCTAAAATCTCCCAATCTTCCAGCGTAGAGACTTCATCTTCCTCGTATGTTCCAGCAATATTAAATCTTTGAGCAACCCACCGGATAGCATCATTTAAATCGAAATCAATATCGTGCTGAATCTTTTGAACCTTCATAACCAGTTCAAAAATATCGAAATATGAATCGCATCCAGTGTAGCATCTAAACAAGCCGGAGTTGGAATAGTAGTATAATTTATGGCTGCCAACTCCGGGGTGGTTATGGCAAATAGTCGCTGATAGGATTCCAAAAGAAGTATAACTTGGTTCTCCTCCGAAATCAGCTAAGAGTTGGTATATATCCTCTAAATTTAATTCGTTTCTAACTTCCTGCTTATTATAGTTAATCATTTTTACACAATAATTACTCGGGTCACAAACCCTAAAAGACCGCCTTCCAGATTCATATAATCACAAAGATAATCCTGAGGATCAACTTTCTTATCCTCTCCTTGCCGTGCGGCCAGAATGTCCTTAGCTTGCGCCGCAGGCATATGGTACTCAAGGTACGGGCCGTTGCGATCAGTATACTTTGGGAAATATCCATCTTTTAACCTTTTGGTCTTTTTTCTATTATTCTGCATCGAAAGCTCCTTCGTCTAAAATAATTTCAATATTGTCCATCTTAATTAGTTCATAACTATATGACGTACAAAACATAGGTTCTATTCTACAAGTTCCTAAGTTTGCTTTGCACCAAAGAATCACGCCTTTATAACGTCCTCTTCGATTCTTATATATTGACATTTTAATCGTTGGAGTATCAAATACATTAGATGCTAAGATAGGCTCCAACGCATCAATATCTTCTTGCTTAACATTTAACAAAATACTACCATAATCTATTTTATCAGCAATAGACTTAGCACCTCGCAGTAAGTTTTGGTCAGGAGTCTCAGAAGTGACATAATCTCCATTTAACTGTGTAGAAGATAAAATAAATACTCCATATTGATTACAAATGTCTTTTAATTTATTGGACAACATAAACAATACATTATCTTCTCGCAATCTAATACCACCGCTTCTGCGAGTAATCTCTTCAAGTATCTTCATACTTGTATGGATATAATCGTGACAAATATATCTTACATCGTGGTCACGAATATTCTTTTTGATAGTATTCTCTACATCTTGAAGTGAGAAATCTGGAAGTTCTTCAATATACAGCGGACTCGCTTTGAGTATCTGTGCGGCCTCCCGCACTCGCTCCTCCTCATCGCCATTGTATCTACCATTAATGATATTTTCCTCATTAACATTAGATAAAAACGCCAACATCATTGTTTGAATCTCTTCCAATTCCTGCTCTGTGGTGATAAACAGGGTTGGCTGCGCTTTGCCGCTTTTAATCCAACCAAAGTTATCATCATAAATTTTATCACACCCAAAATAACAAGCATCAGCAATCATTGACCTTGTCTTACCTACGCCTGTGGCCGCAGACCGCAAGTAGAACTTCTTTAATCTTGCTCCACGAGTTACTGTGTTAATCAGCGGTCCATACATAGGTATTCCTACTTCTGGATGTTCTTTAAACTTATCAATTAATCCGTCAATTCCTTCTCCGGCTTGCTGTGCTTCACCATCAACTTCATCAACGAAGCGGAAACGAATTTCATCGATCTTTTTATCAACTATATCCGCTATTTGTTCCAAAGAAGAGTTATCTAACAAATCTTCTTGAAGTTGTTTCTTTTTTGTATCAAGAATATTATCGGGGTCATAAATATCGGTCACATCAATGCCGCAGTTGTCATATGCTCGCAACAACGACATCTTCTTTAATCGTCCGTAATAATAATTAAAAGTATCCTGATTACATTTTTCAGATATAGCTAATAGCCATTTATCTCCATTATCTTTCTTATAAATAGCTTCACTTTTTGGTTTAGAAGAAAGATAATCAGCAATCGTTGTTAAAGTAATCTTTTTAGCACCTAATTCATAAATCTTATAAATAGCGCCAAAAACTACTTTATGAAATTCATTAGCGAAGTCTTCATCTGTGAAATTATACTGCTCTGTATAATCCAGAAGAGAAGGATTGTTAAAAACACAACCAATAACATTAATTACTGCTGTTGAATCATAATATTTACTTGCCATTATCTTCCTCGTCTAAAAAAGAAAATCTTTTCTTTTTCTTAACTTTTCTTTGCGGTTCTTCTATAACAATTGTTATAGTTTCCGGTCGATACTTTTCAATAGGTTTAACTTCATTTTTCTGTTGGGATTCCCATATCGCATAATAATAATTAAACGCATCATTATAACAATACGGAATAATACCAACTTTTCCTTCGGCTTTTTCAATAGGATTTCTTTTTATTTCATAGAAATATCTTAATGCTTTTTCCATACCAGAATAAGTATATTTATACTCTTCTGCGTATTTTTCTATCAGCTTTTGGTTTGCTACAAAATCATATCCTTTGCCGAATAACTTTGCGAGATACTGATAAAGACTTTCTTTATCTTTCTCTATCTTTAACTTTTCTTCACCCGCTTTATCCGCACACGTTTTATGAGCATAGCGGCGAGAATTGACTTGCACAAAAGGAGTTTTATTAGCATCGAATGTTTTATTACAAAAATAACATTTCACATTATGTGCGGCCATATCATAAACTCCTTTCTTATAGTATCTTATATAATTATATCAAAAATTCTTGAAAAAATCAAGCCCGAGTATTACTCAGGCTTGATTAATGTGTCTTCAATTTCAGTTACAATTAGGTAGATCATTTCCACCTGTGCGGGAGTTGCTTCTCCAATCTTCTTACCTTTACCAAGGTATTTATCAATGATTGCGGTAATCTTAACTCCGTTCTGCGGGTTCTCGTTCATTAGCTTGCCCGCAAGTTCTTGGAACCGAGCCATCAGTTCACCATAATCATATTCAGGAGCCTCAATCTCTGTGATTCGCTCATCTGTAACAAATTTACCATCATGTTCCGCAGCTTCTTTGTCGATAGCGGAATTAACTGCTTCGACCAGAGCATCATAGCTCAAATCAATTTCTGCGGGCATATATTTAAATCTACTCTTCGCATCAATACTACCATCAGAGGAACGGAAAACCAATTTTCTTGTTCCATCCGGCATAATCATCGCATAACCATAAAGGTCAACCATATTTTTTACAATATCGTTAATTGAACTTTGTGCTGTTGGAACAATCTGGTTATATTCAGTACCATCTTTTCTCTTGAAGGTCTTATCTTTATCATGTGAGATAAAGACCAGAGCGTAGTTTTGCTGAGTAATCGTACGGAAACTCTCTTCAGCTTCTTTCTTATATCTTGCCCAGCCATTTACTGACCAGCCGCCCTCACCGAGGGTTTCAATGCCAAGCTGATTGCAGATATATTTCTCACACAGCGCACCAGCAATATCAAGAGTATCAATGATGATAGTTTTAAAACGTTCTTTTACTTCTGGTTTTTTCAGCTCGCGGATAACCTGTTTAAATTCACCCCAGGTTGTAATATCCTGAACCATAATCCCTGGCAACGCATTATAACCTTTTTCGGTTGCAAGCAACAATGCTCCAGGGAACTGGGAGCAGAGCGTTGTTTTACCAACGCCTGCGGCCCCATAGATGTATGTGATATAACCACTTAAATCCCTTGAAACCTTATGAGGTTGAATTGCTAATAAATCAATTGCCATTAGAAGTTAAATCCTCCTTGCGTGGGTGCTGTAGGACCGTTCTTAGATGCAAGATAATCGTCTCTACGTTTCTTAATATCAGCAAGAGCAATCTCACGCTGACTCATCATTTCACTAAGTTCTTTTGCGGTTAAAGTTTCTTCACTATCCCACTCATAAGTTTCTTTTGCGGCCCAAGTGACTACAAAATCTTTATGAGAAGAAGTGACTTCCCGCACACTTGGCTCACCAAATGCAGATTCCTCAGTAATTTTTCTAACAATAGATTCATTAATCTGACGACCTTTAATGCGAGTGAAAACAGGTTTTTTTGCTGTTGCTTCAAGTCCTTCAAAATAATCCATCGCATTCGCATTCGTTACTGTGAACTCTACTGGAAGAAGACGATAACGATTATTAAATCCATTAAAAATCGCACCTTTAATAATCATCTTCTCGGGGAGATTACGTTCCTCATCAGCTTCAATACGTCTTGCATTGGTGATGACCATATCAACATCGAAAGTATTTCTTTCGTTCTCATTCTCATTCAGAGCCTGTGCGGTATGAATAAATCCGCCTTCATTTCTCTTAACACTAACCAGCTCTTCGGTGCCATTACGGTCTGAATAGAACTCATTCAAATCAATTGAAGAATCTACTCTAAACTTTGCAGCGGCATCTTTACCATCTGCCATAACGGACTTAATTTTTCCATCAATAATCTGTTCAAGAATCTTAAAATTCGGATTCTCTTTTCCGCTCTTACTATAAGTCGGAACAACATAAGTATAATGAATCGGAACGATATTCGTCATCATATTATCAGTTGCGATACTAATCGTTCCTGCGATATAAGTCTGTCCAGGATTCTTAGAACCCTCACCAGTTACTTTTTTCTCAAGTGCATGTTCATATAACCAACCTTCAATTCGAGTCGCATTAATAAATTTCTTCATTTTTCTTAAACCTCATCAATATTAAATTTTTTACCTTTTTCTGTCAAACAATAAGTAACCGGATTTTGTCCAATTTTCTCTACAAAACCATCAGTTACCAGTTTCCTAATACTACCAGAAACTGTTCTGGACGCAATGACCATACCATCAGCCATATCCTTGGCTTTCATCATTTCCATATCCTGATGATCCTGCATATACTTCAAAATTAATTTACCATTATCTGTCAAAATAGGTTTGTTTGTCCCATCTTTGCCCTTAAATGCTTCCCAATAAGTTACAATGTCTTCTGGAATATCGTTTGCTTTGTTGAAAAAATTCTCTTCTAAATAATTAATAAAATCAGATTTCTTAGACATAATACACTTCCTATTTCTTATTTTGTTAATTATATTATATCAAAATTTTTATCAAAAATCAACTCATCGCTATATGGGAGGCGCTTCGCCCACTCGATAAATTCTTGACTTGGAGCGGGTCTATTACATGTATGTCTAATTGCGGCATATGTAAACACATAATCGCTTACTTTTTCGTTTTCATCTTCTAACTGAACGGATACGAGAATGTTTTTCAACGCTTCTTCGTTTCCTTGAAGAAATTTTAGGTCTTCCGGCCCGAGGAAACACACCTCTGTAATTCCAAGAGGGTGATGAGTAATTCCGTTTTGCCCTAACCATCTTTCTCTCTCGCTTACGTTATCTTTGGGAAATTTATGTGCCCAAATATGAGCAGTTCCTTCCATTTCATCGTCAACACCATACCAATGACTTCTGTCAAAATATCCGAAAAAGCTATCAGAGTCTTCTTCTCTGCTGGCTATTGCACCTTGAAAATTAAAGATATGTGTTGAATTTTGTTTAATTTTTGAGGACATTTTAATTCCCACCTTTAATAATTATACAATTATTTTCTGCTGTTGAAATAGTCGTCGCAAATTGGTCGGCGTCACAAGTAATCTACATATCATCCCACTATTTTTTATCACCAGTAGAAGTTGAATCATTGGTATAAATCCATGATGGAGTTGTGTATGTCCACCAATGACTATTTTGACCATCTCTATAACCTTCGTTATAAATGTCATCAAATATTTTTTTTAATTCGTTGGTTTTGATTTTTACAAAACCTTCTTTATCAGTTTGTAAAATAATTGGTCTCATCTTATACTATACCCAAATTCCTTTGCTTTAAAATAATCTTGCCAAAATTGTTCTCTACCATTAAGGTCCTTTCCAGCACACTCTTCTATCACTTCAAAAGTAAAATTTTCAACTCCAAAAGCAAGCATAGCTGGGTATAATTTATTGCGGCCAGGCGCATCTGCTCCTACTCCTCTGCGGATATGTTGCTTCCACCGCTCGGCAAGATCGACTGCCTAACCAACGTAGCACATACCATTTGCAATATTTGTAATCTTATAAATACCAGTATGAATACCAGTTCCTATTACACGCCCTACCAAATCGGTATAGGGCTTTTCGTAATATACTTTATAAATAACTTTATTAAGAGGTTCCTTTTGCCGCAAATATGGTAAAATCTCTCTAAGTTTTTTAATTTCTTCAATGTCCTCTTGGGATAATTGAAGACGATAATAGTCTGTTTTAATCTTTTCTTCTTCCGCTCGCTTATTAGCGGCGACGGCCGCACTGACTTTGGATTGATACTCAGCTAAGGTGTTATTTAACTCCTAAATCGCAGCTTTTTTCACTTCCATTTGGTTATCATACTCAGTTGCGCTGTCCTTTAAAACTTCTAAATAAGCGTTATTATAATCTTTAGAACTTTCTTGGAATTGTTTAGCCAATTCCTTTTCTTTTTCTGTGAAGTTAGTTTTAGCTACCATTAAACATTTATCATAATATTTATTAGCAGCTTCTTCGGCATTCTATTGACTTTTTATAAGCTGTTCTTCACTAGCCTATCGTCTTGCTTCAAGGTCTTTAATTTGATTGTCAATACCTTTTAATTCAGTATTTCTTACATCAATCTAACCACTAACTTCGTTTATGTATTTAACTTTTAGTTGAAGCTCTTCTTCCGCAGCTTTATTGCGCTGTTGTATATCTCGATTCAACTATTCCTACTTTCGAATCTTCGGACGTAAATCGAGAAGAATAAAAAGTATTACAAACACTAATAAAGCTGCTAATACGCCAATGATGATTAATAGTGTTTGTTCCATAATAAAAAAATAAAAAGGGGTAGATTAAATCTACCCCTTAAAAAAGGACTTATTCTGCATCAACGGGGGCAGTTGGGTCAAATGCAAGACCAGCCTCGTTCAGAGACAGGAATTTAACCTG
>JAEEGL010717094.1_pt1 | contig 11184 bp, 9 predicted proteins | sample 9134231 | NCBI WGS metagenome assembly JAEEGL01 (sample SAMN16246548, study PRJNA631951) | gut metagenome | biome: gut microbiome; feature: rumen; material: fiber-attached | host: Bos | place: Iran: Karaj | collected 2018-10
GCAGGAGGAGTACTTGTTTATGGTATTCCTGAGTTCCGTCTTCCTAAGGATGCAGTAGTAAAGAAAGAAATTGAAAATGTTAAGTCACTTGGTGTTAAGCTTGAGACTGACGTTGTAATAGGCAAGTCTGTAAAGATTGATGAACTCATGGAAAAAGAAGGCTTTGAAGCTGTATTTATCGGATCAGGTGCAGGACTTCCAAGATTTATGAATATTCCCGGTGAACAGGCTATGGGAGTATTCTCAGCAAATGAGTTCCTTACTAGAAGTAATCTTATGAAAGCATTTAGTGAGGATTCCAGAACACCTATCATGAGACCTAAGAAGTGTGTTGTAGTCGGTGGTGGTAACGTAGCTATGGATGCAGCAAGAACTGCCCTCAGACTTGGCGCAGAAGTTCATGTAGTTTACAGAAGAGGCGAGGAAGAGCTTCCTGCTCGTAAGGAAGAGGTTGGACATGCTAAGGAAGAGGGAATCATATTTGACCTTCTCACTAACCCTGTAGAGATCCATGAGGATGAGAACGGATGGGTTAAGAGCATTACCTGTATCAGAATGGAGCTTGGTGAGCCCGATGAGTCAGGCAGAAGAAGTCCTGTTGAGATTCCGGGTTCTGAGTTTGAGATTGAGTGTGATGCTGTAATCATGTCACTTGGAACTTCACCAAATCCTCTTATCTCCAGCACAACAGCAGGTCTTGAGGTTAACAGAAGAAAATGTATCGTTGCTGATGAGGCCAACGGACAGACCTCCAAGCCCGGCGTATTTGCAGGTGGAGATGCTGTTACAGGCGCTGCTACAGTTATTCTTGCCATGGGTGCAGGAAAGGCTGCTGCAAAGGGAATTGATGAGTATCTTTCAAATAAGTAATTTGAGACCGATTTAATTAAATACGAATAATATAAAGCACATTATTTTAGGCTTTAAAGCCTTTAGTAATGTGCTTTTTTGAGTTTTTTTGATATAATTATGAGGATTGTTTACGAGGAGGAATTATGGAATCACAGGAGAAAGTCAAAGTAGCCATTACAGCTGGAATCGTGGCTGTAATTCTACTTATTCTGGTAATATTTTTAGCTCTGTCAGGAAAGCATGATGAAGGAGACGATGAGAAGCTTGCAGATAATATCAGTGAATATGCAAGTTCAGCTTCCGCAGAGTTGTCAAGTCAGGGAACACCTGCAGCTTCACAGGAATCTGAAGTTGCTTCGTCAGACGAAGGTTCAGCAGCTTCTTCTACAGTTGATAGTCAGGCTGTTAAGGGTTCAGCAACTGAGTATTCTGAATATCTGACATCAGCTAAGGGTGATGTATCAGGAAACAGCTTTTACAAGACAAATGGTCCGCTGCTTAAGGATATCTATAAAAATGAATCATATGATGTGGAAGCCCAGCTTAAAGAGATGAAGACCTATTGGGAGGATGGAAATACGGATGCTGTCAGAGATCTGGCCCATCTTACAAGGTTTGAAGCTATGTCTTATTCACTAAAAGGAACCAAGGATTTTTATTATATTGGTGATACAAATGCAAACGGTAATCCTGAGGGAATCGGCCTTGCGGTTTATGCAGACAGCCAGTATTACTATGGACAGTGGTATGACGGAAAGCGAAACGGAAAAGGCGTGTGGTTTGTATTTTATCCTGATTATAGTAATTATGTTGTAACAGAGCATATGTACACCGGAGATTTTAAGAATGATATGCCCGATGGAGAAGGCCAGGAGCATTTTGATTATAATTCTGAGTACATGAATGAAGAAGATTTTTATGTTCAAAATGTTATTGGAGGTTTTGTTGAAGGCTATTATCACGGTGAGTTGTATTTGATGTCTATCGATAAATCCGGAGTTGTTACAGAGTGGCTTGGGACCTGTGACAACGGAACTTTCAAGAGAGTTGATAATCTGCCTGATGATAAAAAGGGAAATGTTCCGGTTCTTAAAAAGTACAATAATCCGGATGAACTGTTTTATATGGCCGGGAAAAAGAACAGCAAATGGCATGTGAACGGAATGATCATTGGTGGTAATGTCAGGAAATGAATATAACAATAATCTGTGTAGGTAAGATAAAGGAAAAATACTGGAACGAAGCCATAGCTGAGTATTCGAAGAGACTTTCAAGATATTGCAGACTAAATATCATTGAAGTGGCTGATGAGAAAACGCCAGATAACGCCCCTAAAGCTATAGAGGATATGATCAAGAAAAAAGAAGGGGAGCGTATTCTCAAGAATGTCGACGAGCATGCACTTGTATGTGCACTGGCAATTGATGGCAAAAAGCTTTCTTCGGAAGGCTTTGCTGATTTTATCAATAAGCAGGGAATAAACGGGATAAGTCATATTCAGTTTATCATAGGCGGCTCTCTGGGACTTGATGATGCTGTGCTTTCAAGAGCCGGAATGCATCTTAGCTTTTCGGATATGACTTTTCCGCATCAGATGATGAGAGTTATTCTGCTAGAGCAGATTTACAGGGGATACAGAATAATAAGCGGTGAACCTTATCATAAATAACCGCAAAAAATGGGGAATAATAGAATATATGAGTGAAATTACAGAATTAAGTCTTTCCTTGTCCGCTGAGGATGAGAGGAGTATTTTTGGCAACAATGATAATTACATCAGAAAGATTGAAAACAGTCTTCATGTAGAAATTATTGACAGAAACGGTCAGCTTCGAATTATCGGAGATAAAGAGGGAGCTAATAAAGCATCAGAGATAATCAGAGAGCTTGTGCAGCTTTCACGAAGAGGAAGCAGCATTGAGGAGCAGAGTGTTGACTATGCTATTTCCTTAAAAGAAGAAAGCAGAGGAAAAAAGGATCAGCAGCTTAGTGACAATGTGCTTGTAGATATAGACAGGGATGTTATCTGTCATACAATTTCTGGAAAACCAATAAAACCCAAGACTCTTGGACAGAAAAAATATATTGATGCAATAAGAAACAAGATGATTGTTTTTGGCCTTGGACCGGCCGGAACCGGTAAGACCTATCTTGCCATGGCTATGGCTATCACTGCGTTCCAGAGAGAGGAAGTAAGCAGGATCATCCTCACCAGACCGGCTATTGAAGCGGGAGAGAAGCTAGGCTTTTTGCCGGGAGACCTTCAGAGCAAGGTTGATCCGTACTTAAGACCTCTGTATGATGCATTGTATCAAATCATGGGAACTGAGAACTTTATAAAAAATATGGAGAAGGGGCTTATAGAAGTAGCACCTCTTGCCTACATGAGAGGAAGAACTCTGGACAATGCCTTTATTATTCTTGACGAGGCCCAGAATACAACCCCTGCTCAGATGAAGATGTTCCTTACAAGAATTGGCTTTGGTTCAAAGGTGATCATAACAGGTGATGCAACACAGAAGGATTTATCTCCGGATGTAAAGTCAGGTCTTGATGTGGCTTCTGCGGTATTGAAAAATATTGATGACATTGCTTTCTGCACTCTCACCAGCAGCGACGTAGTAAGACATCCACTTGTTCAGAAGATTGTCAAGGCTTATGAGGACTATGAGAAGAAGGCTCAGAATAAGCAGAAGGTTAAAAATGTCAGAAAGCTGGAGCGCCACTGATATATGGAAACAGAGAAGAATACAGACGAACTTAACTTAAAATACAAGCTCATCTATGCTGCAATGTTTATACTGTCAGGTGCTGCAGTATTTGGAATATCTCTGTTTCTTGGAAGAAGCTATGAAGTGATTCTGAGAAATACCATTACTGCGCTCATAATAAGCGGACTTGATATTTTTGTACTGACAGATGCCTTATCCAGAGGAAAGAGTGCTTTTTTCTATGATAACTACGAAAGAAAAAACAGGTTTGTTATCATATATTTAATTTCTCTGATATTGTCTGTTTCTTTCCCTTTTATCTCAAATGAGCTTTGGACCTATATGGTCTTATTTATAATGCTTTCTCTTTTGTCAAATGCTGAAATCGGGCTTGTGAGCGGAACCGGATTTGTTATTATTTCATGCCTTTTGGCTGAAGTCTCCGGCACCGGAGAGCTGCTTATGTATGTTCTTGCAGGGGCATTTGCCATAGCGGCTTTCAGAGACCTTAGGGAAGATACAATTATAGGCTTTCCTATTGCTATATCGCTTATTGTTCAGGCTGTGCTTTTGACAGCTTTTGAAATCCTTTTTAAGAACAGGGCTCTGTCGCTAAGCATTTTTTATCTGCCCGTTTTGAATCTTATGATCGACCTGCTCATTCTTGCCGTTTTTCTTAACATGTATGCAGTTTATATTATCCGAAGGTCAAGCGAGCGGTTCATGGTGCTTAATGATCCCGGCTACAAGCTTCTTGCAGAGCTTAAGGAAAAAGATAAGGACGAGTATTTTAAGGCTGTACACACAGCATATCTGGCTGAGAGAGTAGCGGGTGAGCTTTCTATGGATGCACGGCTTCTCAAGAACTGTGTCTATTACCATAACATTGGAAAGCTTGAAAATAAGGCAAACTGGCTTGATGTGGAGAGCATATATACAGATAATGGTTTTCCTTATGAGGCAATTGAATTTATAAAAGATTATACAGACCCCAAAAAGAAAAAGATAAGATCAAGAGAAGCTGTAGCATTGCAGCTTTGTGAAGAAACAATCTGTGAAATAATGGGTCTTATAAAAAACGATAAAAATGCTAAAATAAATTATGAACAGCTTATTGATAAGAATTTTGACAATAAACTACATAATGGAGAAATGAAGTATTTTGATATCACCTTCAGGGAATATGAGAGCATTAGAAGAATCCTGAAGAAGGAGAAGCTTTATTATGACTTTTTACGTTGAAAATGAAACTGATGCTAAATTCGATTTTGACATCGAGCAGGTAGCAACTTTGGTCGCAGATGAGGTTTTAAGGCAGGAGGGCTGCGAGCACGATGTGGAGATCAGCCTGATCATCACAGATGATGAAGGTATCAGGGAGATGAACAGGGACTACAGAGACATAGACAGACCCACGGATGTTCTTTCTTTTCCTAATGTTAACTATGAAGAAGCAGGGGATTTTTCAGTTATTGAAGGGGAACAGAAGATTGATCTTTTAAATCCTGATACAGACAGGATAATGTTTGGCGATATTGTGATCAATGAAAATCGTGTGAGATCACAGGCTGAGGAATATGGGCACAGCCAGAAGAGGGAGTTTGCATTTCTTGTAGCACACAGTATGCTGCACCTTTGCGGATATGATCATATGGAGGAAGAGGAAGCAAAGGTTATGGAAGGCAAGCAGGAAAAAGTATTGAATAAATTGGGGATAACAAGAGATTATGAAGAGCTATGTTGAGGAGAAGAGAATACGACCTGACATTCTGACTAATGTGATTTTGGGGGCAGTCCTTATTATCATGCTCTACAAAATAATTGGGAACAGAATTTACGGTGATCTTGGGTCAGGCTTTTTGGCTGCACCTTTTTCATTTTTCTATTTTGTTTATGCCGGACTTGTGCTGGCAGTGCAAAAATCTGTGTGGCTGATGGTAAGGATCAGAGCCAGAAGAAGTCAGTACCTGAACGCTGAGACCAATATGAAGAGAACCTTCAGGATTTTTGCTGTAACAGGGCTGGTGATCGGAATTATTCTGGCAGCTTCAAGCTTTGCACTCGCAAAGTATCTTTTTGGATCCGCAAGGGGCTATCTGCAATTCATGATAGTTGCTGTGATAAGCTTTTTACTTGGGTTTCAGGGGACGATAAGGGGATATCTTCAGGGCCTTGGCTATACCAGACCCATAGTTATCGCAGATCTTTTATTCGCTTTTGTTTCGATAGTTTCAGGACTGATTACCTCTCTGATCATGTATGACTACGGTCTTAAAGTAAACGATCTTATCCATGTCACTGAGTTTAGCTCTATTTATGGTGCTTACGGTTCAATGATCGGCCTTTTGGTTGGTGCGCTGGTCAGCCTTATACAGATTCTGATCAGCTTTTCTATCAGAAAGACAGAGATAGCTGAGGTTGTCAAAAATGGTGCACCAAGATATCTGGATAATAAGAACGACGTTTTTTCCGGATTTAAGTCTATAGTATATCTTTATATCATGCCTGCTTTGATCTGCCTTTTAAATGAGATTTCCTATATCCTTATTCAGAACAAGGTGGGAGATGACGAGCAGCTCCTTCTTCACTATGGTATTCTTCCGGGTAAGGTTTTACCTTTTGTTGTTGCACTTGCTATAATCTGCTGCATGCCATTTGTGAAAAACTGGAATGGAGTCATGGCAAAAATTGAAAGAGACGAGATAGAAGCATCAAGAGACAGGCTGAAAAGGCTTATCAGATATTCAAGTGTTATGTTCATTCCTTATACGATATTCACACTTGCTTTATCAGAGACAATACTCACAGCTATTTTTGGCAAAAGTTCTGACATGGCTAAATCGCTTTTGACTCTTTCATCACCTCTTATCTTTATGATCTGTATAGCCTTGTTTGGCTCCTGGCTCATAAGCCATATGGGAAAATCAATGCTCCTGGTTATCAATCTTTCAATTGGCTTTGGAGTATACATAGCAGGTATCCTTATTTTCCTTCTGGCTTTTAAGCTTGGCCTTTACGGAGTGGTGATCGCTGATATGCTGGCTATAGCAGTTTATGATGTGATCAGCTTTGCTATGATCTTTAAGATGCTAAAATACAGGCAGGAAGTATTCGCAACCTTCCTTATGCCTTTTGGTTGCAGCGCCGCTGCAGGACTGGTGGTTTTTCTGATAAACAGATTTCTGGTCAACCTTATAGGCGATGCACTTACGCTTTTGATATGTTGTATTTTATTCTTTGTAATCTATATGATCCTGTTGATCCTGCTGAGGAGGCTTAAGACCTACGAGCTGCGTTATGTGCCTTTGGGCAATGTATTTCGTGGTGTTTCCTCCAGATTGCAGAGAGATGATTTTGAGGACTGAAATTGGCTAAAAAAATTTTTGTATTAGGCGGCGGAGCGTCTGGAATGTGTGCAGCTATCTATGCAGCCAGGAACGGTGCAGAGGTTACCATTCTTGAAAAAAGCGACAGGCTTGGGAAGAAGCTTTCCATGACAGGTAACGGCCGCTGTAATCTTACAAATCTTGATATGAAGGAAGAGTATTACAATACCTCCGCCAGAAGTCGGATGAAGCAGTGGCTTGGAATTTATGGCGTTGAGGATGTAATAGCTTTTATGAAGTCTCTTGGCGTTATTGTAAAAAGTGAAGAGGGTTATATTTATCCCGTTTCCGGACAGGCTTCAAGCGTAGTAAATGCATTTACGAACGAACTTGACAGACTGTCTGTCAGAGTTCTTTATAACCAGCAGTTTAAAGGCATCATTCCCTGCAAGGATGGCAGGGGACGCTTTTTGATAAAGACTTCAACTGATGAGTTTGTTGCCGATGAATGTATACTGGCGACCGGAGCTCTTTCAGGAGCTAAGAGTACGCTTTCTACAGGCGATGCTTATTATATCTGCAAAGAGATGGGAATGACCATTAAAGATACGCATCCTGCTCTTGTAGGCTTTAAGGTCGAGGAAAATGAGTATATGCCGTCAGCCGGTGTTCGCTGTAATGCGCAGATTTCCTTCTGCCTTGGAAATGAACTTATTACGTCTGAATATGGTGAACTTCAGATAACCAAAGATGGAATTTCAGGTATTCCCGTGATGCAGGCAAGCAGGGAGATCATCAGATTCGTGGAGGAAAAAAAGCCTGTTTTTGCCATTATAGATTTTTTTCCTGACCATGACGAAGAGGACTACAAAGCCCTTAAAAACGATATGCTAAAGCTTAAGGACAACAGGACGCTTTCCGAGTTTTTAAATGGCTATGCAAACAGCAACATAAACGACATGATATTAGCAAGAATGAAGCTTAGTCCCACAATGCGAATGAAGAATATTTCCGACAGCATGGTTTTGTGTATCCTTGATAATTACAGAGCTCTTAAGCTGAAACTGTCAGAGAGCTATGGCTATCAGCAGTCACAGGTTACGACAGGGGGAGTAAGTCTTGGGGATATTGGGGATGATATGTCCTACAAAAATATGCCCGGAATATACCTGGCCGGTGAACTTTTGGATGTCGATGGGCGCTGTGGTGGTTACAATCTTCAGTGGGCCTTCACAAGCGGCAGTATAGCCGGCACAGCGGCCTCTATTTAAAGGAATTTTCAAATGATAAGAGTAAATCAGATCAAGTTTTTAAACGACTCGGATATGATAATTGAGAAGGAAGAGCTTAGCAGACTTTTAAAAAGAAAGACTGCTAAGCTTTTGCGTATTTCAGAAGCAGAGATTGGAAGCTTTGAGATTGTAAAACACTCAATAGATGCAAGAAAAAAGCCTGTTATATATGATATATATATGGTTGATGTAAAGCTTTCCGGCGGAAATGAGGAAAGCGTAGTAAAAAAGGCGAAGAATAAAGACATTTCAATAGTAAAAGAGAAAAAATACGATTTCTTAAAGCTCTCTTTGGGAGCTGATTCCGTCCCGGACCCAGATACTTTCAGGAATAAGGCAGACACCTGTGGTGAGAGGATTGTTGTAATAGGCTCAGGACCTGCCGGACTTTTTTGCGCCTATCTTTTAGCTGAAAACGGTTTTAAGCCGCTTTTACTTGAAAGAGGCGCAGACGTAGACACCAGAAAAGAAAAGGTTGAGAAGTTCTGGGAAAGCGGAAAGCTCGATACCGGTACAAACGTGCAGTTTGGAGAAGGCGGAGCGGGCACTTTTTCAGACGGAAAGCTCAACACCATGGTCAAGGACAAGGATGGACGCCTGAGAGAAGCACTAAGGATTTTTGTTCAGCATGGCGCTCCTGAAAATATACTCTATGATGCCAAACCACATATCGGAACCGATGTACTCTGTGATGTAGTAAAAAGCATGAGAAACAGAATAATCGCACTTGGCGGAAGTGTGAGATTCGGGGCGCAGGTTACTGATATTTGCCTTGAGAACGGTGAAGTAAAGGCAGTATTTGTAGGCAATGAGAAAATTCCTTGTGATAGAGTAGTTCTTGCCATCGGTCACAGCGCAAGAGATACCTTCTATATGCTTAAGGATAGAAATATCGACATGAAGCCAAAGCCCTTTGCTGTAGGCTACAGAGTAGAACACAGACAGAGCCTTATCAATCTTTCTCAGTATGGAACTACACAGGCAAAAAGTCTTGGGGCAGCTCCGTACAAGCTTGTAGCAACTGCTTCTGATGGAAGAGGCGTTTATTCTTTCTGTATGTGCCCCGGAGGCTATGTGGTAAATGCATCCTCTGAAGAAGGAAGGCTTGCCATTAATGGTATGAGCTACAGCAGGAGAGACAGTAAAAATGCTAATTCCGCAATTATAATCACAGTCGATCCAAAGGATTTCGGCTCACAGGATGTTCTTTCGGGAGTCGAGTTCCAGAGAAAGCTGGAGGAAAATGCCTACAAACTTGGAAACGGAAAGATACCTGTTGAATATTACAGAGATTTTAAAGCTGATGTTGAGGGAGAAACTATCAAGCCACAAAATGCCGACACTTTACAGTCGGAAGGCTTTAACCTGCCCTGTATGAAGGGGGAATATGTTTTTTCTAAGGTGAGCAGTATTTTACCTTCAGAACTTAATAAGGCCTTTGTTGAGGGAATGGAGAGATTCGGCCATATGATAAAAGGCTATGATGATGACGATGCGCTTATTTCCGGAGTTGAAAGCAGAACATCAAGCCCTGTAAGGATAAACAGGGACGAGACAGGACAGGCAACAGCTATTAAGGGACTATATCCCTGCGGAGAAGGAGCAGGCTACGCAGGCGGAATAATGTCTGCTGCCATGGACGGTATGAGATGCGCGGAGCTTATTGCAAGAGCTGCTATAGAAGGTTGAACGTTTATGGGGAATATGACAAAGTCGCAGATTAGAAAAAGTATTCTTGGACTTAGAGATTCGCTTTCAGATGATCAGATAAGGGAAAAGAGCAGAGTCATTTTTGAGAAGATCATAGCTTCAAAGGAGTATCAAAACTGCGAAAACCTCCTTGTATTTGCATCCTTTGGCTCTGAGGTTTCTACACAGGAGCTAATTATTGACGCACTGGTAAGTGGGAAAAAGGTTTTTTGTCCCAAGGTTACAGATAAAAAACTAGGAAAGATGGAGTTCCTGCGTATAAGCTCTGTCGATGATCTTGTTCCCGGATATTACAATATTCCTGAACCAGAGTTTTTGGCTGATTCCGAAGTTTTTGATACAGGAGATAAAAGCGAGGTAGAAAAGAGCCTTGTGATAATGCCGGGAGTAGCTTTTGACATGAGCTGTAACAGAATTGGCTACAGCGGAGGCTACTATGACAGGTATCTTGCAAAAATCAGTACTGTGAGAAAAATAGCAATTTGTTTTCGCGAACAGCTTACAGATTATGCGATTCCGGCAGATAGCCATGATATAAAACCTGATCGTGTAATTTTTGACTAAACTGTAATTTTCAAAATTTACAAAAACAATTTTGAATATCTCATTTTTTTATACCCTTGCCTTTTCTATAATGGGTACTGTAATCGAGATTTGAGTTTCTTGTTTACACAACTCATTTTAGAGAAGGGAAGGGTATTATTATGAAAAAGAAATTAGTTAGTGCACTTGTTTGTTTAACAGTTGTTGCTACATCACTTGTTGGATGCGGCCAGGCTGCTTCTACAACAACTGATACAGCAGAGCAGACAGAAAGCGCTCCTGCAGAGGTTAAGACTGAGGAGAAGGCTGAAGAAAAGACTGAGGATACAGCTTCAGGCGATAAGGTAACACTTAGCATCTACACACAGTATGCAGATGATGAAACAAAGGTTCCTTATGACTATGCAGTAGAGCAGCTCAAGGAAGCATATCCTAATGTTGAGCTTAATCTTATTGTTCAGGCCCAGGACGATGGACAGACACTTAAGACTCTTGCAGCTACAGGTCAGCTTCCTGACATTTATCAGGCTAGTACAGACCTCATCAATACATTCCGTGAGTCAAACCAGATCATGGTTCTCAATGATGTAGCTGCTTCAACAGGATTCCTTGATAAGCTTTATGATGCAAACAAGGATCTTGCATACGCAGAGGATGGAAATATCTATGCATTCCCATTCTCAGGTCAGGAATATGTTCTCTGGTACTACAACAAGGCTCTCTTTGAGGAGAACGGACTTGAGGTTCCTA
>JAEEGL011918648.1_pt1 | contig 11184 bp, 10 predicted proteins | sample 9134231 | NCBI WGS metagenome assembly JAEEGL01 (sample SAMN16246548, study PRJNA631951) | gut metagenome | biome: gut microbiome; feature: rumen; material: fiber-attached | host: Bos | place: Iran: Karaj | collected 2018-10
ATCCCTCGGGGAACAGTACCGCGGGCGGTCTTCCTCCACCTGCCTGATCGTCACGCCTTTTGACGCATACAGGGCGTCCAGGCTGATCTTCCAGTCTGTGCCGGTCGGCCGGATTGCCTGCACCCGCGACCTTCAGTTCTTCCATCTGACGGATTACCTGGATGATGTCCGTGAATCTGTGATCCAGAGCCGTTTCCGTTCCTATCCTGTCCTGGATGAAGAGGATAAAGTGGTTGGAACGCTTTCCCGTTATCACCTGATCCGTCCCCGTCGCAAGAAGGTGGTCCTTGTAGATCACAATGAACTCGGACAAGCTGTAGCCGGACTGGAACAGGCGGAGATCATCGGCATCATCGACCATCACCGCCTGGCGGACGTACAGACAGGAAATCCGGTGTATATGCGCAATGAACCGGTCGGTTCCACAACGTCCATCATTGCCTCCATGTACCAGGAACATGGCCTGATGCCGTCGTCCAGCCTAGCCGGGCTGATGGCGGCGGCAATCATTTCCGATACGGTTATGTTTAAAAGTCCGACCTGTACACCGCATGACAAAGCGCTGGCGGAAAGGCTGGCCCGCCATGCCGGAATCGACTGCGAAGAACTTGGCAGGGCCATGTTCTCCAGGGGCGTTTCCTCCGATATGCCTGCAGATGATCTGTTGAAATATGATCTGAAGGAATTCCATCTCACATCCCATTCCCTGTCGATTTCCCAGATCACAACCGTCGATTCGGAACCTTTCCTGCTCAAAAAGGATGCCTTCATTGAATCGCTTGAAAAGATCCGCAGGGAAAAGCAATACGATATTGCCGTCATGATGATTACCAACGTCCTGAAAGAAGGGACAGAACTGCTGTTTGCTGGGGATCCCGAGATCATCCGCAACGCTTTTGCGCTGGATGACCTGCGCGGAAACCATGTCTTCCTGCCTCAGGTACTCTCCCGGAAAAAGCAGGTCGTTCCCGCACTGTCACAGATCTGGGGCTGATCCGGACAAAATGAAAAGCGCATGCTGATAAAACAGCATGCGCTTGTTTGTAATGCTTAAATATCTGATACGCTGATCACTTCTCCGCTGTACTCCAGCAGTACGCTTCGTCCGCTGTCATAGGTCACTTCAATATCGCTCGGATTCAGGGTGATCCGGGTGGGTTCATATACTTCCGGATCGTCGATCTCCGCGCGCCACAGGATTGTGCCTTCAGAAGAAACCGCGATGGGATCCGGTCCGTCAGTTCCCGCGATATACAGGATTCCGGTATCGTCCCGGATCGCGATGACTGCGGCGTCACCGAATGTGCATTCATCCTTCGAAATCATCCACATTTCCATGCCGTCCATCAGGTCAAGCATGATCAGGCCATATGCTTCGTCATATACATAAACCATGGGTTCGTCGTCCGTTCCGCCCATGAAAGCTTTCAGGGTCACCGGATCGTTGGTCGGTTTGACCGCTTCCGTGTAGCCCCAGTTCGGTATATCGTTGATAAAGCAGCCTACGCGCACATACTGCCAGGTAACATTATCGGTCACGACTTCTTCATATGTGGCAAGAACAGATACGTTGAACTCCGTCCAGTTAAGGATGATTTCCCCGTGGCTGAGGATTTCCTCTCTGGTCATCTTTTCATTTGTCTCCACGGTTTCGGCCGGTTCACATTCGGGAGCGGGCTGCAGGTATTTTTTCAGGATATAGCCTTCCTGCCCGTCGTATTCACAGCGGATAAACATCTCTGCCTGTGCCCTGTATTTGGCCGACGCATATCTGAATACATTGTTGTTGCAATAAAGCACGATGGCACCCAGCGGCACTTTGGCCAGGACAGTGCCCGTCTTGTCCGGGGTTTCGCGGAGGGATACATAATCCTTGCAGTTAACGACGCGCATCGCGCCGAGATAAAACTTGTCCTTGACAACCTGTTTCCTTGTTGCAGCCAAACCCGCAGAACAGGACACGCAGAGAACCAGCGCGATCAGTAAAGCAATGATCTTTTTCATTGGTTCCCCTCCTTCCTGTATACATATCCTTGTGATATTTTACTCCAAACCCGTATATTTCTCAAGCAAGAACACGAAAAAAACCATCGTGCCCTTGCCCTGTCTTTGTTTATCATTATAATGGAAACTGTATACAGTATGCGGCTGAAAGGCTGCAGGAAAGCGGTGTTGTGAATATGAATGCTGAACTGGTCGTCTTTATCCTCTACCTCGTTTTCATGCTGAGTATCGGCGTCTACTTCTTTATCAAAGGCCGTGGCACGGGTGAAAAGGAATACTTCCTCGGCGGACGCAAAATGGGTCCCTGGGTCTCCGCCCTCTCTGCCGGGGCTTCAGATATGAGCGCCTGGGTGCTGATGGGCCTGCCCGCGTCAATCTACGCGTATGGCATCGGCCAGTCCTGGATCGCCATCGGGCTTGCCATCGGCTACGCGCTGAGCTGGATCTTTGAAGCGCCCCGCCTTCGCCGCTTCTCCATTGCTGCGGAGGATTCCATTACGCTTCCCCAGTACCTGACCAACCGGTTCAAATCCTCCAGCAAGGTATTGCAGATTCTCTGCGCGGTAATTTTCCTGGTGGCCTACACGATTTATGCCGCATCCAGCGTCAAAGCCTGCGGTACGCTGTTCAACACCGTAATTGGTATTGATTCGACCGTTGCGATGTATATCGCCGCCGCCATCATTGTGGCATATACTTTTATGGGCGGCTTCAGCGCCGTATGCTGGACAGACTTCTTCCAAGGCCTGCTGATGCTCGGCGCCCTGCTGATTGCCCCGATCTTCGCGCTCGGTCTGATCAACGGCGGCCAGGGACAGATGACCATGGAAGCCCTCGGCAAGGCCAATCCGGATTACTGGAACTTCTTCCCCGACTGGCAGACCGTCGTTTCCGGTCTTGCCTGGGGCCTTGGTTATTTCGGTATGCCCCATATCATCATCCGCTTCATGTCTGTCCGTAGCGACAAGGACCTGAAGAAGAGCGCAAAGATCGGTATCTCCTGGAATGTGCTGATTATCCTCTTCTCTGTGGCTGCCGGCTGCATCGGCCATCTGTTCCTCGGCGAAGTCGGCGACTCCTCCACGGTTTTCATCCAGATGGTCCGCGCCATTTTCCCGGCCGTCATTTCCGGCATTCTGCTTTCCGCCATCCTTGCGGCATCCATGTCCACCGCGGACTCCCAGCTGCTGTGCGCGTCCTCCGCGTTTGCGTCAGATGTCTATAAACCCGTGATCCGGAAGAACAAGTCCACCGACAGGGAAATGTTCTGGGCCGGCCGCTATGTGGTGCTGATCATTGCGATCATCGCCGTCCTGATCGCGTCCGATCCCAACAGCAAAAGCATCATGGGCCTGGTGGAGAACGCCTGGGGCATCTTCGGTGCCGCCTTCGGTCCGGCAATCCTGCTGAGCCTCTTCTGGAAGCGTTTCACCTTCAAGGGCGCCGTAGCCGGCATCCTGGTCGGCGCGGTTGTCGATATTGTCTGGCTTGCTTTCATCGGCCTGGGCGTTTATGAGATCCTGCCCGGTTTCGTTGCCGGCCTGATCGCTGCTGTTGTCGTCACGCTGATTGACAATGAGCCCTCTGCTGAAGTACAGGCCCTGTTCGAACGCGCCAGCTCCGGTGAGATCGAATAATCCCTTCATGAAACCCAACCGGTCCGGCTTTGTGCCGGACCGGTTTTATTGTAGGAAAAGAGCGCGCCTTTTCGGCGCGCCCGCAGGAAACTTATTCAATATTGAAGCGCTTCTTGAAGCGATCAACACGGCCGCCCGTGTCAACCAGCTTCTGCTTGCCGGTATAGAAAGGATGGCACTTGGAACAGATATCCACCTTCATCTCTTTCTTGGTAGAGCCGGTTTCAAACGTTTCACCGCATACGCAGCGAACTACGCACTTACCATACTGGGGATGAATATTTTCCTTCATTGCTGTTTCACCTCTTTCGCGTATGCAATGGCGGTTAAACCGCAAAATGTATATTAACATATTCGCGAATCCATTGCAAGCATTTTTTGAGAATATATGATATAATTCAACTGTCTTTTCAGGGGGGTGATTGATTGGCGTCCGGCAGGCTTCCCGTGTTTTCTCAGGAAGAACGTGCTGTCTACTCTGTGATCTCGGTCTGCGACGGTATCATGGCGAAAGAAATCGCGTCCAGGCTCGGTCTGACCCGTCAGGTTGTCAATCATCTGCTGTTCTCCTCGCCGTTGATGCATGAACTATGTTATCAGGATACATCATTCCGTTGGCATGCATTGATCCGACAGGCGCCTGTTCATGAAGGCCTGTATGAGTTTTCCGGCTGGTACGGTACCGTCCGCGAATTTATGGATACGCAGGAGAATGAATGGCTTACCGCCCTGCAGGAAGGGTGCCGGAGAATCGGACGGAGCCTGAACGATACACGCGGCCTGTTTCATTCTTTTCTTGACTGCCGCAAGGTAATGGAATCCCTTTTCCGTGATCTTTCCGGTATGACGGATCCGTCCTTCAGGAACTGGGAAATCGTTTTTGAGCTGAGGTTCAACCGTGCCCGGATGATCCGGATCTATGCGGATGTGCTGGTCATCACACCGGATCACGTCTTCAGCCTGGAATTCAAGATGAAGGACACTGTCGATCCGGTCGAAATCATGCAGGCCGCCAAGTACTCCCCTTTTCTGGAGGTCGTCTTTGGTCCGCGTTATGAAATCTGCCCGGCCCTTGTACTGACCGCCGCGTCTGATCTGTTTGACTTTTTCCCCATCGGAAACACGGATATGCTTCTCCCCGTCTCTTCCGGTGATATGCTGTTCAATGTATTTAATGAATACCTTGGTTTCCTTGCCTGACAAGTGACTGAAACCGATGTGAAAATTGGGTGAAACCAAAGGGAATATCTCCCCTTACGTCGAAAAAAACAGAGTTGATTTATTTGAAAGGACGGATGAACCGGTAATGATCAGATCTGAACAGGACCGCCGTTTTGATGTAGGCGGCCAGGCGGTCATGGAAGGCGTTATGATGCGTTCCCCTGACGCCACTGCCGTCACCGTCAGACGGCCTGACGGAACGATGGTAACAAAACTGACGCCATTTGTTCCGCTTAAACAGAAGCATCCCTGGATGGGCAAACCCTTTATCCGCGGTATCATCAACATGGGCACCATGCTCTATTACGGGATGAATACGCTGGAAGATTCCACTAAAATGCTCGGTATGCTGGACGAAGAACCGACGAAATTTGAAAAATGGCTCGCCGATAAACTTGGTAAAGGTGTGGACAAGATCGTCATGGCTTTTGCGATCGTCCTGGCGGTCATTCTTTCCGTTGCCCTGTTCATCGCGCTGCCTGCCGGCGTCGAAAGCCTGCTGCGCAGCGCCGGCATGCCGGTCATCGGTTATACGCTGATCGGCGGCCTGGTCAAGATCCTGCTGCTGGTCGGTTATATGATTTTCTGCGGCTTTGTCCCGGATGTCAGGAGAACCTTCCAGTATCATGGAGCGGAGCATAAATCCGTTCACTGCCACGAATCCGGGTTATCCCTGACACCTGAAAACGCGCAGACTTTTTCCCGCCTTCATCCCCGCTGCGGCACAGCTTTCCTGCTGATCGTTTTCTCAATCAGTATCATCCTGTTTCTTGTGCTGAATGTACTTGTACCCATCAGCAATTTTATCCTGCGCTTCCTGTTCCATCTGGCAATGCTCCCTGTTGTTGCCGGTATCAGCTATGAAGTACTCATGGGCCTTGCGCATTCCGGTAACAGGGCTGCATGTATCCTTCGCTGGCCCGGTATGCAGATGCAGCGTCTGACCACACGGGAGCCGGATGAAAAAATGCTTGAATGCGCGATTGTCTCCGTCAATGTGGTTCTGAACGGCATCCCGGACCATGCGCAAAGGACACCGGAAGGTTGGGCTGTTTTCAGGGATTACCGTGAATCAGAGCCTGGATATGCACCGCCCGTTGATGACAATCCTGTTGCCGGTGCTGAAAGCGGTTCGGATCCTGATCCTGTTCCTGAAACATGACTCCGCGTGAACTGATCCGGCAGACTGCGGAGCGCTTTAGGAATGCCGGCATTCCCGATCCCGGGAATGACGCTGCTCTCCTGCTGGCCCATCTGACCGGCAGGCCGGTACTGGAACTCCGCCTGGACATGGATACGCATCCGGATCCCGCAGTCCTGGCCGCTTATCATGAACTTGCGGAAAAACGGATGAACCGGATTCCGTTGCAGTATCTGCTTGGGGAAGCGCCTTTTTGCGGAAGGATTTTTAAGGTCGATCCCAGGGTGCTCATCCCACGACCTGAAACCGAACTGCTTTGCGAATGGGTCCTGGACAGCCTGAAAGATACTCCTTCGCCGCGTGTGCTTGATCTGTGCTGCGGCAGTGGCTGTATCGGCCTGACTGTCAAAGCGGAGCGTCCTGACGCTCACGTTACTTTATCCGATTTATCGGAAGATGCGCTAAACGTGACAGCGGTGAATGCTGTCAGGTTTTCGCTGGATGTTGCTGTCCGCCGGTCTGATCTGTTGGAAGGACTGAACGGTACCGTGTTTGATCTGATCGTCAGCAATCCCCCATACATCCCGTCTTCCGTCTGTGATCATCTGCAGCCTGAAGTGATGAAGGAGCCGCGCCTTGCGCTTGACGGCGGTCCTGACGGATGCGATCTGTACCGCCGGATTATTGAAACAGCTCCGTCCTTTCTTGTTCCCGGGGGCAGGCTGTTACTGGAGATCGGGATTGATGAATCCGATTATCTTTCCGATCTGCTTACACAGCATGGATTCCGGCAGATTGAAGTCCGTGAGGATTATGCCGGAATAGACCGGATGATCCTTGCAGTCATTTCCTGATACGGAGGATTTATGTTCAATAAACTTGAGGCGATCGCCGAACGCTACCGGGAACTTTCGGAAGCCATTGCGCAGCCTGAGGTCATACAGGATTTCCCCCGCTACCAGGCTTTCCTGAAAGAGCGTTCAGCCCTTGAGCCTCTGGTACATAAATATGATGATTTCCTGCAGTTGGAGAAACATATCGCTGAAGCGCGGGAACTGACCGTTGATCCGGACCTTGCGGCCGAAGCGGAATCTGAACTTGCCTCGCTGTCTGATAAACGCCGTATCCTGCTTGACGAGCTGAGGTTCCTGCTCGTACCGCCGGATCCGCTTGACAGCCGGAATGTCATTATGGAAATCAGGGCAGGCGTCGGCGGTGAGGAAGCCGCCCTTTTTGCGGGCGATCTGTTGCGGATGTACCTGAAATATGCCGACAGGAATCAGCTGCAGGCTTCCATTCTCTCCCTCAGCGATACGGATCTCGGCGGCGTAAACGAAGCGCTCCTGATCATCTCCGGGACTGATGCTTTTGCACGCATGAAATTCGAAAGCGGCGTTCACTGTGTCAAGCGCGTACCCGTCACAGAAAGCGGCGGCCGGATCCATACGTCAACTGTTACGGTTGCGGTTTTTCCCGAAGCGGAAGAAGTGGAACTGAACATTGACCCGTCCGACCTTCGCATCGATGTTTTCCATGCGTCCGGCCATGGCGGCCAGGGCGTCAATACAACTGACAGCGCCGTCCGGATTACGCATCTTCCTACCGGAACGGTTGTCATTTGCCAGGATGAGCGCAGTCAGCTTGAAAACAAAGCCAAAGCGCTTCGGGTTCTTCGTTCCCGGCTGCTTGACAGGATGCGTGAAGAACAGGAATCCGCACATGCTGAGGACCGGAAGAACCAGATCAGGTGGGGTGAGCGCAGCGATCGCATCCGCACCTACTACTTTAACCATGATTACGTTGTGGATCACCGCCTGAATCTCACGGTCAACCGGACATCCAACGTGCTGAACGGGGAACTGTCCCCTTTTATCGACGCGCTCCGCCTGGCCGAAAAAACAGAAAGATTGAATCTTAGAACCGGAAGTGATCATCCTTGAAAACCCAGTTGCTTTTGCCGGGTACAGATACATATGCCCTCGCGTCGGAAATTCTTGAAAACGGAGGCCTGGTCGCCTTCCCGACAGAAACCGTCTATGGGCTTGGAGCAAATGCGCTTGACCGGGATGCCGTCCTTTCTATTTTTGCTGCAAAAGGCCGGCCGGCTGATAATCCTTTGATCGTTCATATTTACGACCGGAAACAGCTTGAACCGCTTTGCGAAGTCCCGGAGCAGGCGCTTCCCCTGATGGATTCCTTCTGGCCGGGTCCGCTGACCATCCTCTGCCACAGGAAACCGGCAATCCCTGACCAGGTGACAGCTGGTCTTCCGACAGTAGCGGTCCGAATGCCTTCCCATCCTGTTGCGCGCGCAATGCTTCAGGCCTGCAGTCTGCCCATTGCGGCCCCCTCCGCAAACAGTTCCGGGCGTCCGAGTCCGACGACTGCCGCGCATGTAATGGAGGATATGGATGGTAAGATCCCATTGATTATTGACGGCGGCATGTGCGATGTCGGCGTGGAATCGACAGTGCTTGACCTTTGCCACGGCAGCCCCGTTATTCTTCGTCCCGGCGGCATTACGCGTGAAATGATCAGCAGTGTGCTGAACTGCGACGTCGCGGTTGCCGGAAGCGTTTTACGTCCCCTTCGTAAAAATGAAAAAGCCCTGTCTCCGGGCATGCGTTACCGGCACTATGCTCCCCGTGCTGTCGTCACGCTTGTTCAGGGACCCGAAGATCGTGTTGTGCCGCTGTTGCAGAAACTTTGCCTGGAGCAGGAAGCGCAGGGAAAGAAAACCTGTGTCCTTTGTTTCTCCGAGCACATTAACCTGCTTTCTGCATGCCATCCGCATGATATCGGTTCTTCAGGCTCCCCGGCTGAGATCGCCCACCGTCTCTTTGACGTCCTTCGCCGCCTGGATGATGAAGGCATGGAGATGGTCTTCAGCGAGGTCGTTCCTCCTGAAGGTGTCGGCTTGGCGGTAATGAACCGCCTCGGACGGGCTGCTTCCTTCCGTACCATTCAGGCATAACAAAACGCCGGCTCCATCTTGCTGAAGCCGGCGTTTTAACTTGATTCCTTCCTGATCAGGCAGAACCTTCCTGCCGTCAGATTTTCAGCAGATCGCTGAATTCCTTCAGTGCGCCGTCTGTTTCATGTGCGAGTACACGCTTTGCGAGCACTTTGCCAAGCTGTACCCCTTCCTGATCAAAACTGTTCAGGTTCCAGAGGAAGCCCTGGAACATCACTTTGTTCTCAAAGTGGGCAAGCAGCGCGCCGAGCGCTTCAGGCGTCAGCCGGTCACCGATGATAATACTGGAGGGACGGTTCCCTTCAAAGCATTTATTCAGGTTTTCATCCTGCTTGCCGCAGGCAAAAGCCATGATCTGCGCGGCCACATTGGCACACAGTTTCTGCTGGCTGGTGCTTCCCTGGATCGTAACGTCCACATCGGCCTGGTTGTTGACAAAACCAATAAACTGAAGCGGAATAATGTCTGTTCCCTGATGGAGCAGCTGATAGAAAGAGTGTTGTCCGTTTGTTCCGGGCTCACCGAAAATGATCGGCCCTGTCGGATAGGATACGGGCTCTCCCCTTCTGTTTACGCTTTTTCCGTTTGATTCCATATCAAGCTGCTGCAGGTGGGCCGGGAACCGGCTCAGTGCCTGGGAATAAGGCAGCACTGCGGTGGCAGGATAGCCAAGAGCGTTCCGCTCATAAACGCCGATCAGTGCGTCCAGCATAGCGGCGTTCTGCATGGGATCATCTCCGGCGGACAGCCTGTCTTCTTCCGCCGCGCCGTTCAGGAAGCGGGCAAATACTTCAGGTCCGAACGCCAGTGAAAGCACTGCCCCGCCGACAGAAGACGTGGAGGAATAGCGTCCTCCGATATAATCATCCATAAAGAATGCCGCCAGGTAGTCGCTGTTTCCTGCCAGAGGGGATGTCTCGCTGGTCACGGCGATCATATGCCTGGATACGTCAAGGCCTGCGTTTTTCAGAGCATCTTTTACAAACGCCTCATTGGTCAGCGTCTCAAGTGTGGTGCCCGATTTAGAAACCAGGATAAAGATGGTCCTGGACGGATCAATGGAGCCAAGAACACCGGCAGCGTCGTCCGGATCCACATTGCTGATAAACTTTGCTTCCATCCGGAAACATCCGTTTTTCTTTGCCCAGTTCTCCAAGGCCAGGTACATGGCACGCGGGCCCAGATCGCTTCCGCCGATACCGATCTGGACGACAGTGGTGAACTTTTCGCCTTTTTCATTTACGATCACACCGTCGTGCACCTTTTTCGCAAAGGATGCGATTTTCTCCTGTTGTTCGGTATAGAATGCACGCTTGTCTTTTCCGTCTGCTTTGACCGGATTCCCGAGTTGTCCGCGGGTCAGGTGGTGCAGGACCAGACGCTTTTCCCCTGTGTTGATCACAGCGCCGTTGTACAGCTCTTCAAACTTGGAAGCGAGCTGAGCCTCTTTTGCCAGTTTGCACAATGCCTGCAGGATCCTGTCGTCCACCTGCTTTGCCGCATAGGAATAAACCAGACCGGCGGCCATCGGTGCTTTATACTTTCTGACCCGTTCAGGTCCTTCTTCCCCGTTCATCACCTTTGTCAGATCGACACGCTCCGCCTGAGCGATGTTCTGCCAGGATGTAAGCTTGTCCAGGTTGATCCACTGATTCATGTTCCGGAACCTCCGTCCATAATTTGTATGACACGGATATTATAACTTTCGTACTGTCCGCTTTCAAGCGGTTTATCATGAAAAAATCCCTGTACCGTGAGGTACAGGGATAAAAGAACAGATCCTTGCTCAGCGCTTGCTGAACTGCGGAGCCCGGCGGGCAGCCTTCAGACCGTACTTCTTGCGTTCCTTCATACGAGGATCGCGGGTCAGCAGGCCGGCTTTCTTCAGGGTACCGCGCATTTCAGGATCAGCCTTGCACAGGGCGCGGCTGATGCCGTGACGGATCGCGCCGGCCTGGCCGGTCAGACCGCCGCCGTTCACATTGACGAATACGTCAAAGTTTCCGGTGTTGGTCAGGGTCAGGGGCTGGCGAACAGTCATCTTCAGGGTTTCAAGGCCGAAATAATTGTCGATGTCACGCTTGTTGATCGTAATCTTTCCATCGCCGGCAACCAGACGGACGCGGGCAACGGCTTTCTTACGGCGACCAACTGCACTGTATTCTACCTTAGCCATTCTCTTTTACTCCTTTCCGCGTCACTTCAGA